>Ga0272446_1000165_pt1 | contig 97987 bp, 66 predicted proteins | sample YNPCB0061_FD_194587 | JGI IMG/M metagenome (GOLD analysis project Ga0272446, IMG submission 194587) | Hot spring microbial mat communities from Yellowstone National Park, WY, United States - YNP-CB-006-1 | ecosystem: Environmental > Aquatic > Thermal springs > Hot (42-90C) > Sediment | place...
CATTTTAGAAATTCTAAAAGTCGTATTTCATACTGTTCCTGCCAACTCTACTTTAAGACCTGACATAATTAAAAACCATATCTTAAAAAACATCTATGGGTTTGAGTATTTGATGGCACCTTATACAATTGCTCACTTAAAACTTTCTCAATTTTTAAAAGACAATCACTATGAAATACAAAAAAACGAAAGGTTACAAATCTATCTGACTAATACCCTTGAACCCTTAGAGGTGCAAATTAACATGCTCCTTCCCGAACTTTCAAAAGAGGGAACAAAAGCACAAGCAATTAAAAAACAACCTATTCTCGTCATTATAGGCAATCCCCCTTACTCAGGACACTCGACTAACAAAGGCGCTTGGATAAGCGAAAAAATGAATGACTATAAAAAGTTAGGCAATGAGAAATTAGAAGAAAAAAATCCAAAATGGTTACAAGACGACTATGTAAAGTTTATTCGCTTTGCAGAGTGGAAAATGCAACAAGTAGAGCAAGGCATGGTCGCTATCATTACCAATCATTCTTTTTTGGACAATCCTACTTTCCGACTTATGCGGAAAAGCCTGCTCCAAACCTTTGACAAACTCTATGTGGTGGACTTGCATGGGAACGCAAAAAAGAAAGAAATTTCCCCTGACGGCTCAAAAGACCAGAACGTATTTGACATTGAGCAAGGAGTAAGCATTTCTATTTTTATCAAAACCAAACAACATACTGACCTAAAAAAGCAAACAGGCTTAGGCGAAATCTATCACGCTGATTTTTACGGTACTCGCCAAGCCAAATTTGATTTGTGCTTAGGAAATAGCCTAAAAACTGTTCAGTGGGAGAGTCTGCGACCTCATGCGCCCTTTTATCTTTTCAAACCACAAGATATTAAAAATCAAAAACTGTATGACGAAGGGTGGAGTGTAAAAGATATTTTTAACATCAACAGCGTAGGCATAGTAACGGCAAGGGATAATTTGACAATTCAACCTACTGAAAAACAAGCTTTTGATACCGCAGTAAAATTTGTTTCATTAAAAGAAGAAGAAGCCCGTTTTCAATTTAACTTAGGTGAAGATGCACGAGATTGGAAGGTAACTTTGGCGCAAGAAGACTTACGCAAAACAAGCCTTGATAAAAAAGATAAAACTAAGTTAGACAAAAGCAAAGTCGTTCCCATTACTTACAGACCTTTTGATGTTCGCTACACTTACTATACAGGCAAATCGAGAGGTTTTCACTGTATGCCAAGAGGCGAGGTGATGAAGCATTTTTTGCATAAAAATATAGGATTAATTACTATAAGGCGTTCAAGAAGTTCTCAGGGCTGGAATTTTATTTTTACCTCTGACAAAATGATTAGTGGCTCGACAGCAATTTCAAGTTTAGATATTAATTACTTTTTCCCTTTGTATGTTTACCAGCAAAAAGAAATTTTCAGTGTAAAAACCAATACTAAGTTTGGGAAAGCCTTAAAAGAATTAGAGAAAAACTTTAAACCAATCCAAGAGTACTATGAGAAACACAAAGCCGTTTTTGATGCGATAGAACAGCCAACCGCAGGTGAGCATCAGTTTTTTGAAGAAGCAAGGACTTTCTACGAGGAGCATTTAGCGCAGTTTGAGAAAAATGTAGCAGACTTAAAAAAACAATACCCTAATGAGCCAGTTTATCATACAGAGGAGTACGACCAATTGGACAACTTTACCCCTGCTTTCAAAGATTTTATTGTCAAGCGATACAATGCCCAATTGGAAGCGCGAGAAATTTTTGATTATATCTATGCTGTCTTGCACAGCCCCAATTATAGAGAAAAATACAAGGATTTTTTGAAAATGGATTTCCCTAAAATTCCTTTTGTATCAGACATTGCGCTGTTTCAAAGCCTTTCAAAACTTGGACATGAACTCTCAGAGGCACATCTGCTGGCAGGCGGGACTTGGGAACAGATAGACGCAGGTATGCCTATGGAAATCGGGAGCAATGAAGTCAAAGAAATCCGCTATCTGGATAGTCGGCTCTATTATAATGAAAAACAATACTTTGACAAAGTAAGCCCCGAAGTTTGGGGCTTCCAAATTGGCGGTTACAAAGTTTTAGACAAATATTTGAAAGACAGAAAAGGCAAAGATATTTCAGAAGAAATTGGGCATGTAGAGCAAATCATCAAAGTTTTGACTTTCACTGTCCAAAAAATGAATGAAATAGACCAATTGATTCATTTTTAACTTAATCAAATCAATTTGAGCCACTTCGCTACTATGGAAATGGTAGAGCCTTGGATAAGAATAGAGGTAAGCACCACAAAAAAAGAAACGTTAAACAGGATTTTCGCCTCAGGAACTTGGTAAAGTACAGGATACAGCGCAAATACGATAGGCGTAGCTCCTCGCAAACCTATCCAAGAAATATATAATTTTTCTTTAAAAGTCTGTTTGAAGAAAGAAAGGCACAGAAAAATGCTCACAGGGCGCGCTACGAACATTAAAATCAGCGAAACCATCAGACCTAAAAAAAGCGTATTCGGCAAATCAAAAATAAAAGTCTGCAAGCCAAGCGTGAGGAAAAGCACAATTTCCATCAGCCACGACACCCCCTCAAAGAAATTTGCCAAATAAGAAGCATTGATTCTATAATTAGCCACTACGATTCCTGCTACATACACCGCCAGTAAGCTATTCCCACCGACTAATTCCATAGAAGAAAAAGTAAAAAGTATCATCGTAAGCACTAAAACAGGATTCAAACCTACTTTAAGTTTGAGCATTTTAAGTGCATTTATCATTAAGTATCCTATTAAGATGCCCGCTAACATACCCACCCCCATACTGTAAGTAAATTTCCAAACAAAAGTCCAAAAAGAAAACTCTCCCCCTTCTAAAATCATAGAACTAATGGTAATAGTCAGAAAGTACGCCATAGGGTCGTTAGTGCCTGATTCTAACTCTAAGGTAGGAAAAATCTTGCCGCCAAGTTTCATGCCTTTGGATTCTAAAATAGAAAATACAGCCGCCGCATCAGTAGAGGAGATAATAGCCCCTAAGAGTAGAGAAGTCATGAAATTCAAGGAGGAAAGCCAGTAGATAGTAACCCCTGCCACCAACGCAGTGATTAACACTCCTATTGTCGAGAGCATAAGCCCTTGCCTTAATACAGGTTTTATTTTTTCCAAATCCGTGTCTAAACCTCCCGTAAAAAGGATAATGCTTAAAGCAATTTGTCCTAAACGCAAAGTAAATTCAGGATAATCATATCGGAAATCGTATTCTCCTCCATTGCCAAAGATAAGCCCTACAAGCAAGAATCCTAATAAAGTAGGTACTCCCATTTTAGCAGTAAACTTGCTCAGTACGATACTTAAAAACAGTAAAATAGAAGAAACAAACAAAATAACTTCTACTGGAAATTTGAGCATAATGAACTGGTATTAGTTTTATAATTCTAAGGCTAAAAGCGTTCTTGGGCTATTTTATGTTTTCCGAACACTGTTAGCTCACATTCACACTCCTAAAAAGATGTTTTTCGCTACCTCTTTGGAAACTAAAATAGTCTTTTTGTCATCTAAAAGTACTTCCAATGAGCCATCATATTCTATTTTGTCAGCAATGCTCACTTTTGCCCCAATATAAATGCCTACTTTGTTAAGATACTGCAAAAATAAGGCGCTAATATCTTGTACTGCTACTACTCGCCCTACTTGACCTATTTCCATTTCCCCCAAAGGAATATGCGGTTTGACCAAAAATTCTCCTTTGGCATCAGGAATAGGGTCTCCGTGAGGGTCAAATTTAGGAAAACCTAAAAACTCATCTAATCGCTCTATCAACAAAGGAGAGTGGATATGCTCCAACTGCTCGGCAACTTCATGCACCTCGTCCCAAGCAAAGTTTAGTTTTTCTACTAAGAATACCTCCCAAAGCCTATGCTTCCTTACTAAGGCTAAGGCTATTTTTACTCCATCCTCAGTAAGGGTTACTCCCTTGTATTTCATGTAATTAACTACTTTTTTATCCGCCAATTTCCTGAGCATATCGCTTACCGAAGCAGGTTTAGTATCAAGCCTCTCTGCAATATCATTGGTTAGGGCTTCTTGATTTTGCTGGCAGAGGTGATAAATCGCTTTGATATAATCTTCCTCAGCCAAGCTATATTGATTTTTATGAAGTGTTGCATCTTCCATAGAATATTTACTAAAAAATCAAAAACTCATCTCTACAAAGATATAATTTTTTTAGATATGCCTAAAAAAATAGGTGAAGAACATAAAAAAGCAAGGTTAAATTTTTCCTATATTTGCAAAAAATTATCTCAATCCCAATGAATTTTTTAACACCAGGTCCTTCACACCTCTATTTTACCGTGGAAGACCACCTTAAAAGAGCATTCAAAGAAAATATATGCGCTATTTCTCACAGAAGTAAGACTTTCCAACAAATCGTAGCACATACTATCAGCCAACTACGACAGTTGATGAATATACCTGAAGATTACTATATCGTCTTTACAGCTTCTGCTACTGAGATTTGGGAGCGTATCCTCCAAAACCTTTGTGTAGAAAACTCTTATCACTTGGTCAATGGTAGTTTTTCCAAGAAATTTTATGATTTCTCAGTAAGTTTAAAAAGAAAAGCAGTAAAACATGAGGTAGCCTTAGGACAAGGATTTGAATTAGCAGATTTGCCCATCCCCAAACAGACCGAACTGATTTGCCTTACCCAAAACGAAACAAGTACTGGCGTAAGCATGCCTTTGCCAGATATTTACGAACTAAGAAAAAAGTATCCTAATGCTTTAATAGCCTTAGATATGGTTTCCTCCGCTCCTTACCCTGATTTGGATTTTTCTCAAATAGATACAGCCTTTTTCTCTGTGCAAAAATGCTTTGGATTGCCCGCGGGTTTAGGGATTTGGATTTTTAATGAAAAATGTGTGAAAAAAAGCCTTGATTTAGAAAAAGCAGGGATAAGTACGGGTACTTATCACAGTATCAGCACCTTGATAAAAAATATCAAAAATAATGAAACCCCTGAAACTCCTAATATGCTTGGGATTTATCTTTTAGGTAAGGTCTGCGAGGACATGAATCGCCGCACTATCCAAGCGATTCGTACAGAGATTGACTACAAGGCAGGTTTGATGTACTATGTCCTGCGAGAAAATAAAAATCTTGAAATTTTTGTCAAAGAAGAAAAGTTCCGCTCAAAGACGGTCATAGTAGCAAACGTACTCCACACCTCTGCAAGCACACTTATTAACCAGCTAAAAGAGCATCAAATTACAGTAGGGAGTGGCTACGGAGCGGAAAAAGACAAGCAAATTCGCATCGCCAATTTCCCGACTCATTCCAAAGAAACCTTCGAACTATTGGCAGATTTGTTAATGAAGGCATAATTTTTTAAAACAAGGAACTTAGCGTAAAAAACAGCAAAATGGTATGGAAAATTAATTTTTTTTTTAACTTTGCAAGCTATTAAAAGTTTTTATTTTTTAAGACTTTGATAATAAATATATTACCTTTTTTAGGGAGAAAAAAATTTTTGTTTCATCATTAAATTATTAAGCGTATGCCTTGTGGAAGGAAAAGAAAAAGACATAAAATTGCAACGCACAAAAGAAAAAAGCGTTTGAGAAAAAATCGCCACAAAAAGAAACTTCGTTAGTAAATATCGCCAAGGATATAGAAATGTTCTTGGCTTTCTAACTATATTTTTAACTATCTGATAAGTTGAGTAACGAACTAATTATCAACGTAACTCAAAATGGTGGTCGGATAGCACTTTTACGAGATAAAAATCTTATCGAGTTTCATCAGGAAAGTTCTGATGACAATTTTATCGTAGGAGATATTTTTTTAGGAACAGTGAGGCGAATCGTTCCAGGGCTAAATGCAGCTTTTGTAGATATTGGCTATGAAAAAGACGCTTTTTTGCATTATCTCGACTTAGGTCCTAACATTCGCTCTCTCAACAAATTCATCAAGTTACATCAAGGTAAAAAGACTCCGAACGTCAAAGTTAATGACTTCAAAATGGAGCCTCAGATTGACAAGTTGGGCAAGATTACAGAAGTATTGAAAACTAACCAGCAAATCTTAGTACAAGTTGTCAAAGAGCCTATCTCGACAAAGGGACCTCGTTTATCTTGCGAATTATCGCTGGCGGGAAGATATATCGTGCTTGTTCCTTTTTCTAACTCTGTAAGTGTTTCTAAAAAAATAACCGATAGTAATGAGCGAAAACGCCTTGTGCGACTGATTTCCTCTATTAAACCCGAAAACTTTGGGGTTATCATCAGAACAGTAGCAGAAGGTAAAGATGTCGCTGAACTCGATAGAGATTTGACAGAATTAGTTGCTTTGTGGGAAAAAGGTGTGGGTAAACTTGCTACAGCGAAAACAAGGGATAAAATTATTGGCGAAATGGGACGCGCTAACTCTTTGCTGAGAGATGTGCTAAACGAGTCATTTGATTCTATCATTGTAGATGATAAAGCAGTAGCAGAAGAAATTAAAGAGTATATCCACAACATTGCTCCTGACAAAGAAAAAATCGTAAAACTCTATACTGGCAAATCCAAGATTTTTGAGGCTTACGGTATTGAAAAACAATTAAAACTGCTTTTTGGGCAGACCGTAAGTTTGGCAAGCGGAGCGTATTTGGTCATTGAGCATACTGAAGCCCTGCACGTCATAGACGTAAACAGTGGAAATAAATCAAGTTCAGAGAGCGACCAAGAAACCACTGCTTTTAATGTGAACATGGAAGCCGCCACAGAAATAGCACGCCAACTGCGTCTAAGAGATATGGGCGGAATTATCGTCATTGACTTTATTGATATGAAAAATCCAGAGCATAAACGTCTGCTCTACGAACATGTCAAAAAGGAGATGAAAACCGACAGAGCAAAATTTACCGTGCTGCCACTGACTAAGTTTGGGCTAATGCAAATTACTCGCCAGCGCGTCAGACCTGAGCTAAACATTGTTACAATAGAAAAATGTCCCTCTTGTAACGGCACGGGTAAAATCTCAGCATCTATCTCGATAGCTGACCAAATTGAATCAAAGTTAGATTACATTCTAACAAAACAAAATGAGTCGGGTATTAGCTTAATAGTCCATCCTTATATATACGCATACTTTACGAAGGGACTATTTTCTATCCGCCTCCAATGGTTTTTTAAGTATCGCAAATGGATTAAAGTACAGCAAGACTCATCACTTGGCGTTACAGAGTTCCACTTTAAAAATGCAAACGAACAGCTTATAGAAGTACAATAACCTGATTGCGATAACGAAATCTTTTGCAAAAAAGCCTCTCCGATAATAAATCAGAGAGGCTTTTGCTTTTGTAGCTTTTCTAAATAGCCCTCTACAGTGAGCCTATTTTCAGCAAATATTTCAAAAATTCCTTATTGCAACGCTCTAAGGTATCATAGCACTCCTCAAATTCTATTTCACCTCCATAGTAAGGGTCTGCTACTTCCCAAGCGGCATCATTATCAGAATCATCTACCTCATCGTCGTATAAGTTATCAAACTCTCTCATCAAGTAAATTTTTGCATTGGTTTTGTCGAGTTCTTGGGCTTTTTTCTCTAAGGTTTTAAGGTATTTGAAATTTTCATTGTCCATAGCAAAAACATAGTCAAACTCCTTAAAATCACTTAATTGAACTTGACGAGCCTTATGTGTCATATCTAAACCATATTTCTTGCCTATCTTGAGGGCTCTCTTGTCAGAGGGTTCTCCAATATGATAGTTAGAAGTACCCGCAGAATCAACTATTATCTTTTTTTCTAAATTGTTATCCTTAGCTAATTTCTTCAGTATTCCCTCAGCCAAAGGAGAGCGGCAGATATTACCCAGACAGACAAATAAAACTTTTACCATACGATTGTAAGTTGGATTTATTTTTAGCAAAAATAACCTTCCTTTTTCAGTAAGACAAGTTTTTTAGTAATACATTCTAATTATTATTAGGTAAAAATATAATTTTGCAGGTAAAAATCGCTTGTTATGGAATTGTTAATAATCACAAAATAGGAAACTTATGTATAAATTTTGAGGTATAGTAAAAGGGTGTTTCTATAAAATTTTAATTTTTTACCTGGATAGCTTTTTTGACAACATGAAAAATAGTTTCTTATTATTAGCTCTTTTATTTTTAATTTCTTCTTTTGTTATGATTGCTGACGACAGTCGCTACAGAGTCATTAGACACAACGGGTTTGCCAGAGGCGAAAAACTCACCTATTTAGTGAACTATGGTTTTGTCAATGCGGGAGAAGCCACAGTAGAGATGAACCAAAATTTATTTACTCTCAATGAAAGACCTTGCTACAAAGTGGACATCAGAGGTAAAACTATCGGTTTGATTACTACTATGTTCGATGTTGATGATACTTGGACTTCATACATAGATACAGCGGCAATTATTCCTCATCAGTTTGCCCGCAAAATCAAAGAGAACAATTATAGAAAAGATGAAGTTACTTTTTTCGACCATATCAAGAAAAAAGCTATCGTAAAATCTGTAACTGGGAATGACCTAGAAGTAAAAAAAGATTTTGATATTCCTGCCAATGTACAAGACATGGTAAGTGGCTATTACTTCATAAGAACTCTTAATTTTGACCAGTACAGAGTTAAAGATACTATCACTATTGATGGATTTTTCGAGGACAAAGTTTATAATATGAAGGTCGTTTACAAGGGAAAAGAAAAACTGCAAACTAAGTTTGGACGAATCAATACAGCCGTACTTTCTCCTATTATGCCTGAAAATGCGCTTTTCGATGGGAGAGATGCTATTCGCTTCTACGTATCTGACGACCTCAACCGCGTTCCCGTAAAAATAGAGGCAAGAATGTTTGTAGGTGCTATAGAACTTAACCTCATAGACCATAAAGGACTACCACATAAGTTTAATAAAAAGTAAGCCAAACTCTATGAAAACCAATTTTTTAAACTTTCTCTACATTTTTACTTTATTGTTTCTCTCCTCTTGTGCGAATCAAGAAGACCAAATCGTAACCATCTCTACTGATTTTGGAGAAATAGAGGTCATTTTGTTTGACAAAACACCCAAACACAAAGCTAATTTTTTGAAGTTAGCGAAAGAAAAGTTTTATGATAGCACTGCCTTTCACAGAGTTATTCAGGGCTTTATGATTCAAGGGGGCGACATCAATAGCAAAAATGGTAGCCCTGTAGAAACTTGGGGGCAAGGAAACCCTGACTACACTATTCCCTTAGAGGTATCTCCAAACCTCATGCACGTTAGGGGGGCTTTGGCGGCAGCACGCAAACCTGATACAGTAAATCCCAATAAAGAATCCAACGGCTCGCAGTTTTACATAGTACAAAATCCCAATGGCGAGCATCGCCTCAATATGGAATACACCGTCTTCGGGCAAGTCCTAAGAGGCATGGAAGTAGTAGATAGCATAGCCCAGCAACCTGTCAATGAGTATGCTCGTCCCTTGAAAGATATTCGCATGAAAATCAAGGTAAGTACTCTCCCTAAGTCAGAAATTACTGCTAAATACGGCTATATCTATCCCAAAGAATAAAAAATACAAGAGCAATCTTTTATAATTTACTACCTCTATTTGGCAGTACACCCAAATAAATAAATTTGCTTTTCTATGTTATATGAATATTAATAATTCCTGCTCAAAGTAAATTTTATCTATTAAATCATATTTTTTAGTAGAAAAATACAATATTTGTTCCACTAAGGAGTTTAATAAGGGAAGTTTATTGATAAATGTATCACTGTTTTAAGAAAAAATTGGACTATACTAAGAATCAAGACATTTATTAAACTCATTCAATTATGCGAAAATTTGCGTTATTCTCTATTATCTTCTTAGCGGCTATCCTACTATCATACTCGTCGTATGCCGCTACGTTCAATGTACCTGCGGGCGATGTGAGAGCCTTGATAAATGCGATACTGTCAGCCAACACTAACAAAGATGCAAGCAATACGATTAATCTGGCAAGGAATAGTGTGTATGAACTTAAAGCAGCCTACATCACTGATTACAAAGCAAGAGACGGTAAACTTTTAGGAGCGATTGGACTCCCTGCAATCACCAAGAACATAGTAATTAATGGTAATGGTGCTATCATCAAAAGACTTAGTTCCGCGCCACAATTTAGAATCTTAGTCGCTGAGATACACATGAGCATAGCAATAAACAATCTGACGATTGAAGGAGGTGATGTAGTCGGTGAAGGGGGTGGAATGTACAAAAACACAGGAGGAACTTTAACCCTTAAAAATATAAAATTCATTAATAACAGAGCAGATGGACATAGGGGGGGAGGTATCAATATCCAATCTCGCAATACTTCTATTGTAGAAGACTGCGAATTTAGGGGTAATAAAGTCAAAAATATCGGAGGAGGTTTATTCAGTGTATTAGCTAATTTAACAGTAGTCAATACTAAATTTATTGAAAATGAATGTTTTAATCCCTCCATAACTGATGATACTAAAGGGGGAGGCTTATATGTAGATGGTGCTTTAGGAGGACAAGGGAAGATAGAGGTGCGAAGAAGTATATTTCATAAAAACACAGCTCACTTCCAAGGCGGAGGCGCTCATATTTACCTGTATAATAGTGATGAGGCTATCATAGACCAATGCGAGTTTAGCGAGAATGTACTAAAAGGTAAAAGTGGTAGTGCTTTTGGCGGTGGGGCTATTTTATTTGGAGGTACGCTCACCGGGGGAACACTTGCAATAAAAACTACTGTAACCAATTGTCTTTTTTATAAAAATGTATCTGCTTCGCAAGGGGGCGGGGTATGGTCTACAAGGGGACAGTACATTTTTGAGAATACAACTTTTGTAGATAATGAAGCAAAAGGTGGAGGCGCTTGTTTGATTAATGGTGGTAATGTCTTTATGAAAAATTGTACTTTATCTGGCAATAAGGGTACATCAGGTGTTGGAGGGGTTGGCACGGGAACTAGTGCTACGCTGTCTATTAGTAATACTATTTTTGCAAACAATATTGGAATAAGCGGACGTCACCATGCTAATACGGGAGTAACTATTCAAGATTTGGGAAACAATTTACAATTTAAAACTGGTGAAGCAGACCGAGGTTTACCCACTACCATTAGGGTTGCCAACCCGCTTTTACTACCCTTGGCTGACAACGGAGGACCTACCAGAACCATGGCATTGCAGAAGGGGAGTCCAGCGATAGATGCGGGCAATAACTGCACACCTACTGACCAAAGAGGGCAGAGAAGAATAGGGCAATGCGACATTGGGGCTTTTGAGTATGTGCCAAACACTTCTGCTGATTTTACTCCTAACACTCCCCAAAATATTACTACAGGTCAGATTATTACCTTCCAAGATGCTTCTACCAACAATCCTACGGCTTGGGAATGGATAATCACTGGGGGAACATTTACTTTTGTCAATGGAACAAACAAAAACAGTCAAAACCCACAAGTGCGCTTTGATAGTCAAGGAGTTTTTTCCGTAGCGCTTACCGCAAGTAACATCTCGAGTAGCGATACTAAAACAGTAACCAACCTTGTTACAGTAACTTCGCCTTTGCCTAAACCTATCGCAGATTTTACACCAAACACCTTGCAAGAAATCACTGTAGGAGGGAACATAAAGTTTTATGATAGGTCTAAAAACAACCCTACCGCTTGGCAGTGGACAGTAACTGGTGGCAGGCATAAGTATATATGGAACAATACTTCTACTTCCAAGGACCCCAGAGTCCAATTTGATGAAGTCGGAATTTACACAATTTCCATGACAGTAAGCAATGAAGCCGGTAGCGATATCAAGACAGTAAGCCAAATGGTGAAAGTAAATCCTTTAGTCATTACTCCCGTAGCAGACTTTTCTCCTTCTACTGCCCAAACCCTAACGGTAGGACAAAGCATTAACTTCCAAGACCTCTCAACGAATACGCCTACTTCTTGGGAATGGACTTTTACGGGAGGTACAGCCACTTTTCTAAATGGAACAACAAGAAATAGCCAAAATCCACAAGTGAGGTTTGACAGTGAGGGTAAATATACCGTTGCTTTAAAAGCTACCAACTCAGCAGGTAGCCATACTAAAACCATCACTGAATATATTACAGTAAACAAAGCAGTAACAACTCCTCCGCCTGTAAGTCCAACCTCTCCGCTTGCGCCTATTGCAGATTTTACACCAAATACTTTCCAAGAAATCACCGTAGGGCAGCATATTAAGTTTTATGATAGGTCTAAAAACAACCCTACTGCTTGGCAGTGGACAGTAACTGGGGGTAAGCACAAGTATATTTGGAACAATACTTCTACCTCCAAGGACCCCAGAGTCCAATTTGATGAAGTCGGGCTTTATACCATCTCAGTAACGGTAAGTAATGTGGCGGGTAGCGACACTAAAACAATAACCCAAATGGTAAAAGTAAATGCCACTACAATTGCTCAGCAGAATATCCTTAGTCCAACCCTAACTGCCGAGCCAGATATATCTGCTCCTGCAAACCTTCAAGTAAACATCAATCATACAAACCAAGTAAACTTGCAATGGCAGGACAACTCTAAAGACCATGAAGGATATAAAATCTATCGTAAAGAAGAAGAAAAAGAGGCTATATTAATCCAAGCCATCAATAAAGCCAATGCAGAAGTACTATCCTTTAACGACCAAAGTAAACTTAACCCAGATACACGCTATGATTACTATGTAGTTACCTTTGGGAAAGGGGTAGAAAAACAAAGTAATTTAGTAACCGTCTATACTTATCCGCTGAAACCTAATGTAGATAAAATAGAATATCAGTGCGCAAACAATAAGTATCTGGTAAAAATAAATAGCCCAAATCCAACCCCTCGTTATAAAAAGCTACATCAGTGGGAAGGAGTAACAAAAGCGCAGCTCATAGAACAAAATCTACTACAAATTGATGCAAGTAGAGATAATAAAATTAAAGTTATAGCGATTGGAAAAACAGGTTTAGAGAGTATGCCTTTAGAAATTGATTTGTTAAAAAGAGAACAGCCTAAGGCTCAAATTATAGGAGATATGGATAGAAAAGTATGTGCCACTCAAACCCAGCTAAGTGCAGAAAAAGTAGAAAATGCCATGTATGAATGGAGATGGAATGGAAAAACAATTGAAAGTCTCAAAGATAGCGAAGTAAAAGTAACCCAAAGTGGGAAATATGAATTAGTAATTAAGAAAGACGGTTGTGAGTTTATTTCTAATCCTGTGCAAGTAACTTTCTTTGCCTTAAAAACCCCAGAAATAGAAGCGCCTAATGAGGTAAAGTTTTGTAAAAAAGGACAAATGGCGATAAAAGAGGCACAAGAAGGAGTAAAATATCAATGGTTAGATGAACAAAATAAAGTAGTAGGTGAAGGCAATTCATTAATGGTAGAAAAAACAGGAATATACAAAGTAGTGGCTACCTCCGACTTAGGCTGTCAAGAAGTTTCTAATCCTATACAAGTAAGCGTTGGACAACCTGTTGTACTAAGTACTCAAATCATCTCACCTACTTGTTTTAATAGTGATAACGGGAAAATTATTATTAGCTCGCAAGACGCACAAAAAATAAAAGTAAAGTTAGGACAAGAGATAAAAGAAGGAAATAGTGTAAGTTTTGAGCATCTAAAAGCAGGAGTGCATCACATAGTGGCAGAAACTGCTCATGGATGTTACAAAGAAATAAAAGTAGAAATTAAAAATCCTGAGAAGTTTAAAATTAACATTTCTGAAAATGAACTTACTACCAATAAGTTCACCCCAGTCCAACTTCAAGCAGAGGGAAAAGCAGCAGAATATGAGTGGTTTCCTAAGGAAGGTTTAGACAATCCGTACATTGCTAATCCTAAGGCAAATCCTACGCAAACCACTGTGTATAAGGTAGTAGGCAAAAATAAAAATGGGTGCGAAAGCAGTGCAGAAATTAAGGTCAATGTCATAGACACCAAAGAAATTCTGCCCTCTAAAATACTCTCCCCCAATGGAGATGGAGTAAACGATACTTGGCAGATAGCAAACATAGAGTTTTTCCCAGAGGCAGAGGTAGTAGTTTATAACCGCTTAGGACAGGAAGTTTTCCATAAAATAGGCTATCAAAATGATTGGAACGGCACTATCAATATTACTGAAAATGCACTAAGCCCGAGTACATTTTACTTTGTGATTAAGATACCTCAAAATAACAAGCACATTAGCGGTTCGCTGACGATTATGAGATAGTCTAAATTAGCCATCAAAAAGTTACTGAGAAACGCTCATCGCTTTTTCAGTAACTTTTTCCTTTTTATCAGTAGCAGTATAATCCCTTTCTAAATAGGCAAAACCTAAACCAACAAAACCATAAATAGGAAAAGGAATGTCATAACCTATGCCAAAGACGGCAAAAGTCATTATATAAGAAACTAATATTATTTGCTCTGAAATAATAAATTTTCTAACAAAAAAGATGAGTTTCAAAATATAGAAATACAAGGGAACAGTGCTAATCAAAAGTCCAATGATACCAAAATAAAATAGCTTATCTAAATAATAACTATGAAAATGATGTCCTGTATTTACCCACTCCCCACCCTCGAAGTGATGAAATAACACAGGATGCTCAAACCCTTTAAGTCTAAGTCCAAACAAAATATTCTGCTCTACTACAGGTAAATAAGACTCCCATTGTTGTCTTCGCCATGCTGCCGTTCCCCCCTCATCGTCATTATCGGCTTGCGTAAATCCTTTCATTCTTTTTTCAAAGGTTTTCATTATCTCCTCATTCGTAATGATTACCGTAGAAACTACAATAAGTACAATGCTAACCATCAGAAATACAGGGGCTAAAGCACCCATGTTAATTCTAAAATTAGAGCGACTAATAAAAATAATATTTAATATGAAACCTATAAGTGTAGAAGCCCAAACGGTACGCTGATTTGAAAAAACTACTAAAGTAAGAATAATAAAAAAGATAAGTATGTTTATAAATTTTTTATTATAAAAATACTTATTGAAAAAATATAAAAAAGAAATAATAAAAATATAAACTTCTGTAGAGTTAAAACCTCTGCGATTCTCAGAAAAAGCTGACATAGAGAAGGTTTCCCTTTTGATAGTAACTGCCGCAATGACATAAAAAATTAAAATAAGCCACGCTGTAATATCTAAAATAGGTGCTTTATCGAGATATTTTTTATAAAATCCATAAATACAAAACATTAAATAAAAGTTAAATATTTTAAGAAAGACATGAGGATATTGAAAAAAAGAACTATAATCATGAAAAGACTCAAGCATTAAGATTAATAAATAAATAGTAATTACTAATAGCCATTTTTTCATATATGGGCTAAAGTTTTTTACAAATAAAAAAGTAGTCGCAGCAGCAATAAGTCCAGAAGGTTTATTCACTTGCGAGTCAGACAGCCCTGTCAAGTCCAATAAAGTTTCCCCATTTAAAAGTACCCAAAACATGGGTAGCGCGTATAAATACTTAAAGCTAATTTTCATAGTAGTAAAACGATAAGGACTACTAACTTTCAGTCATAAAAGCAAATATCTGAAATTTTAATATTTTTACAGGGATTATTGCTAACTTTGTAAAGTAAAAATTGCATAATTTAGGTTAATCTTTAAGTTCTAAAAAAAGGAAGCAAGTATTTAAAACAATTGGGAAACAACAAGTAATACGACACTTGAAGTTGATGTTAAACGTTATAATCTGACCTGTTTATAATGTCAGGTTTTATTCTATCGTCTGATACCTAAAGTTTTTCACCAAAATGAATGATTACCTGATATTTATAATAAACTATCATATATTTAAAAATATTAGTAATATCTAAAATGCTCACTCTTATCAAATATCTGCAAAGATGAATCATACTAATAGCAACAGCCATCTAAAAAATAAGGTAATCAATAGCTTTCAATGGACTTTTTTTGGCACATTCGTAAACATTATTTCTCAAATTGCCTATACCTCTGTTATGGGCAGGTTATTAAATCCTGAAATATACGGCGTATTAGCTTTGGCAGATACACTATTGCGTTTTGTAAGTCACTTTGCTAATATGGGTGTTGGGAAAGCCGTGATTCAAAAGGAAGAACTTAGTCAAAGCGACCTCAATGTTGCTTTTAGCCTGAGTTTTTTTTTAGGACTTGGATTCTACGGTTTAGTTTGGCTTATAGCACCATTTGCCAGTGCTTATTATGACAATATCCTCTTAAAAGATGTTCTTAGAGCGATTGCCCTTAATTTTGTGATTTCAGGAATCTTTGCCACCTCTGGGAGTGTGCTACGACGAAACTTACAATTTAACTTAACAGCAAAAATCAATATTATCTCTTCTTTATTTTCCCATTTTATTATAGGAATAGGACTTGCCTACATGGGCTATGGTATTTGGAGCTTAGTAATTTGCTCTTTGGTACAGAGCTTTACTGTTGGACTATGGCAATACCTAAGTGCAGTTCCACGTCATAATTTTCATATCATTATCAGCAAAGAAAAATACGCTGCTATACTTAAATATGGTAGCATGGCTGCTTTTAGCACATTTATGGAGTTTCTAAGTGTAAATTTTGTAACTCTAATTGTAGGGAAAGTCTATGGAGAAATTATTTTGGGATACTATAATAGAGCCTTATTGTTAGCGCAGCTTCCAGCTTATTATTTAGTAACATCTGTATCAACAGTACTATTTCCTGCAATGAGCCGAATACAAAAAGACATAGAACGCCTTAAAAAAACATATCTTAGAGCAACCTCGCTTATATCTTTTATTCTTCTGCCTGCATTTACAGGGCTTTCTATCATGGCTGAGGTAGTTATATCAGTTGTTTTAGGGAATAAATGGATAGACAGTACCAACACCTTACAAATTCTTGCTTTTACTACACCTATTATCTTTCATGCCCATTTTGGAGGCATTGTATTAGATGCAATAGCCCGCATTCGTCTGAAAATATATAATCAGTTTTTTTATATTTTGCAAATTTCATTGTCTATTTTTGCTTTTGTAGACTACGGAATGAGTGGCTTAGCTATCTGCGTATTAACAACAGACTTTACTCGGTGTGTATTGTATATGTTTTATATGAGTAGAATCCTCAACATTAGTTTGAAAGATATTTATAAAAGCTTAGTACCTGCTTTTTCTGCTACACTTATTGTAAGTAGTTTATTACTGGTTTTTCAGTTTGTACTACACCTATTTGTTTTAAACTTAATTCCTCTTATAACAATGATGATAGGAATTGTAATTGGTCTAATAGGCATGTACATATCTATTAAGCTACCCTTCAATAAACCAATAAGAAGTGAAATCTTTATGATGTCAGATAAAATAAAGTTTCTAAAAAAAGTACAATTTATTTTCCGATAAATATATTCTTAGATAAAAATTAACGTTTATAAGGTTTGAAACCTTATAAATGTTTGCAAACCGTTTTGTTTTAAGTATAAAAAGTAATAAAACCATATCGGCATTAAAAACTACTATGATTTTTGCCTAATCTCTAAGATTTTCTTTAGGTCATATTAACTAAATAAGATAAAAATATGAACGCTAAAAAACTAAAAGTCTTGCATATACTATATGAAATTAAATTTAGTGGAGCAGAAGTTATGCTCAATTTAGCAAGTGATTACTTACAAAAAAAAGGCATAAGCCTATATGCACTCAATACAAGCAATAAACTTGGAGATTATGCAGATGTGATGCAAAAAAGTGGCTACCAAATATTTCATATCCCTATATCTAATCGCTTAAAATTTATTATTCATTTTTATTCTTTTCTAAAGAAAGAAAAATTTGATGTAGTGCATATACATCCAGAAAAATATAAATTACTCATCGCACTTATTGCTAAACTTGCCTCAGTAGGAATAATAACTACTACCGTACATAGTGTATTTGGTGGACTTTTCAAAGGAGCTAAACTTCGTAACTTTAAAATTAAGCGTTGGATAGCAAGGAATATTTTGGGAGTTACCTTTATAGCTATAAGTCCTTCTGTCAAAGAAATAGAAGAGGAAATACTTTCTAATCCAACAGAGTTAGTGCCTAATTGGACAGATGAAACAAAATTCTTTCCTGCAAAGTCAGAAGAAGAAAAACAGATGCTCCGTAAAGAATTAGGTATACATGAAAACAGCTTGGTTATTATTTCTGTAGGTTCGTGCATTCCTATTAAAAACCAAAAAGATATAATTACTTGTACTCATCAGTTAATATCTAAAAACTACAATATTATTTATTTATTAGTAGGAGATGGTCCTCTGCGACAAAGCTATGAAGAGTATGCAAAGCAACTTGGAATTGAGCAATATGTTAGATTCGTTGGACAGTCTAACAAAGTAAGAGATTTATTAATAGCAAGTGATGTTTTTGTTATGACTTCTAAGTATGAAGGATTAGGTAACTCTTTATTAGAAGCATTATACTGTGGTTTACCTGCTATTGTTTATAATGTTTACGGCTTAAGAGATTTAGTAGAAGATAGCAAAAATGGTTTTGTCATAGAAACTAATCCTGATATGCTTGCTGATAAATTAGAAATTCTTTATAATAATGAAATACTTAGAAAGCAATTTGGTGCGAATGGATATGAATATGTCAAAAAAGAGTACAACATGAAAACTTCTTTAGACAAGATGATACAAGTATATGAAGGAAAAAAATGAGGTATTAGAAAAAGAAATAAAAATTGGCATTGTTAGTCCTGTTTCTATCAAATATTTGCAAGACTTCTTAAATTTACCTTCTACCTCTCCTTACCTCTCCTTAGGTTTGGGAGCTACTGCAGTTAATACTATCATTTTAGGACTGCTCAGACAAGGTCATAAAGTTTCAGTATATACCTTAGACCCCCAAGTAAAGGAAACGTTGGTTTTAAAAGGAGAACTCCTAACTATCTATATCGGACATTATCGCAAAGGAAATGCGTTCCAAAGAGCAAGTAATTTTTTTAAGCCTGAAATTGACCAAGTTAAGCATTTTATTCTACAAGACAAGCCCGATATAGTGAATGCCCATTGGAGCTATGAGTTTGCTATTGCCGCTATCCAATCCAACATTCCGCATCTTATTACTTTCCGAGATGAGGCATGGGAAATCTTGAAGCACCACAGAGATATATACAGAGTTTTCCGATTCCTCATGGATAGATGGGTGCGATGGAATGGTAAAAACTTCTCTGCTAACTCACCTTATTTGGCAGAAAAACTCAAAAGCCTTAACAATCTTACTATGATTCCCAACCCTATTGATGATAAATACATTGTAGCGCAAGGAAAAATACTTAGCAAACCGATTAAAATTGTTACCATTCTCACAGGCTGGATAGAGCGCAAAAATCCTAAAAACGCACTTTTAGCATTTAAAAAGCTACGAGAGAAGTACAAAGAAGGCGTTGAGTTGTATATGTATGGACAAGGTTTTGGTAAGGGCAAGCAAGCAGAACAGTGGGCAACAGAAAATCAATGCACCGAGGGAGTACACTTTATAGGTGCTGTTCCACATACAGATTTGATGAAGGAAATAAGCAACTACCATATTCTTTTACACCCTGCACTGGAAGAGTCTTTTGGAAATACCCTTTTAGAAGGCATGGCGCGGGGACTGCCTATCGTGGCGGGCAAGGAGTCAGGGGCTGTCCCTTGGGTAGTTAATTATGGCAAAAATGGAGTATTGGTAGATGTAAAAAATATAAACGACATTGCAAAAGGAATAGAGCAACTCATCGGGGATGCTACGCTTTACCAAAACCTTAGCAAAGACGGACTTGATTATGTGAAGGAAAATTTCTCTTCCAATTCTATTGCTCAAAAGTACTATGAGTTATATAAAGAAATTCTCTCTAAAAGCTAAATGAAGAAAAACAAGGTTAAATTTTTTGACGAAAGAATGAGATTTGTTCATAATCTCGCACTCTTTTTTTAATTTGGGCTTGTGATAAATCATCATTTCCCAAAAAACAAAAATCCTTAGCCCCTTGCCTTATGAGAAAGTTTCTTTTTTTTATACTCATTTGCCTAATTCTTATTGCTGGTTTTCTCTACTTTGCTAAAAAATTAGGCTATACTCCACTCATTTACTTTATTCCCCAAGATGCCGTTTATATTTTAGAAACAGACCAACCCATCAAAACTTGGGAAAAGCTAAGCGGTAGCACTGTTTGGAAGCACCTCCAATCCCAAGCTACTTTTGCTGAACTGACTAAAAGCGCCAATGCCTTAGACTCGCTCATCAAGCAAAATAAAGAAATTTTTGACCTCTTAGGCAGCCGAAAAGTACTGATTTCTGCACACTTATATAAAGCCAAAGACTACGATTTTTTGTTTGTGGCAGACCTCCAAAACGCCGCAGTGCTGACTTTTTTGGAAAATTACCTCGGTGCATTGCCTATGCAACAGTACAAATATAGCAAGCGTACGTTCAAGAATTTTACTATCCACGAACTCCAAGACAAAGCCAGCAAAGAAACTTTGCATTTGGTGTTTCTCAATAATGCACTCATTAGCAGTTGGAAAGCAAAATTAGTTGAAGATGCCATCTCTCAATTTGAGATGCCTGAAATAGGGACAAGCGCTCATTTTACCGCCATCAGCGAGAAAGTAAGCAAACGCGGTATGTTTCGTTTGTATCTACAATATGCATATTTAGATGAGTTCATGCGTTGCTACATGGAAGAGGACAACGAGTACGTGCAAGACCTGAGCGAAAGTATTTTCTATACGGGTTTGGACTGCGACATCGTAGAGGATAGCCTTATCCAAATGAAAGGCTATACCAATATCAATGATTCTATAACTTCCTACTTGCAGGCACTCGTCCAAGCAGGAAAAGGACGATTTTCCGCTTTCAACGTCATTCCCCAACGCAGTGCTTTTAGCATGAGTTTGGGATTTTCAGATTTTTCCAAATTTTTTCAAAAGTGGAAAGAAGTATATCAAAAAGATAATCCTGAAAAGTGGACAGAATACGAAGCTAATATCTTGAAGCTGGAAAATTTCTTGAAAATCAATTTAGAAAAAAACTTTTTCTCTTGGATTGGTGAAGAGATATGCTTTGTGCAAACACAGCCCAAAGGTCTGGGCAGGGACAATGAAATAGCTGTGATTATTACTGCCAATGATGCGGGAGAAGCCAAAGGGAATCTGGATTTTATCAGTGAGCAGATTCGCAAACGCTCCCCTGTCAGATTTAAGTCGGTAGAATACGGTGGCTTTACGATAAAGTACATGGCAGTCAAAGGTTTTTTTCGCTTATTTTTAGGTAAATTTTTTGAAAAATTAGAAAAACCTTACTACACCGTAATTGGAGAGCATGTCATTTTCAGTAATCACCCCCAAACCCTCAAAGACATCATCAATGACTACAATGAGCGAAAGACCTTAGCCAAATCAGACAATTTCGAGAAATTTTTTGAGGAGTTCTCCTCAACAGGAAACATTTTTATCTATTGCCAAACTCCTGTATTACAGCAAACTATCAGACCTTTGGTACAAGCTCAAACTTGGCAGGCTATGCAAAACAACCGCAATTATATTCAATGTTTTGACCAAATAGGTTTCCAACTTATCGGTAATGGAGAAATCTTTGAAACAAAACTGCTCTCTACTTTTACTAATCCTATTCGCTACCCCGAATATTTTACAAAATTTTATGAAAGAAACATACAAATTCCAGACAGCCTCATAGACATAGAAGCCCCCTTAGAAATTGTACTTAGCGATTTGGACACAAAAAAGTACACCGAGAAGTACGCCAACGGCAAGACAAAAGTAGAAGTAGAAATAAAAAATGGAGTAAAGCACGGCACATACAAGGAATACTACCCCAGTGGAGAATTAAAAATCAAAGGAGAGTACTACAAAGACCAACAAAACGGCACTTGGAGATACTATGATGAAAAAGGAAAACTCATTAGAAAACGAAGATTCAAAAACGGACAAGAATTACTGTAAGTACAGACTTTTCTCACAAAACAAAATTGTAAATCGTACAGTTAGTTTACTATCTTTGCAGAAAAATTGGCATGTATCTACTTTATTGCTTGCTTGTTGCGAGCCAGCACTGAAATCAAGCCATTAAGCGAGAAACACACACAAGAGAAATAAATCCATGAGAATCAACGTAAACAACACTGAAAAATTTGAAAATCGCCACATCAGCGCTGATGAGGCACAAATAGAGGCTATGCTACAAACCGTTCAGGCAACCTCTATGGAGGAATTGATAGAACAAACCATACCAGCAAACATTCGTTTAAGCAAATCTCTCAATCTGCCCCCTGCACAGGGAGAGTATGAGTTTTTGAAAAACTTTAAAACTTTGGCACAAAAAAATAAAGTATTCAAGTCATACATTGGCTTAGGCTATCATCCTTGCATTACGCCCACGGTAATTCTAAGAAATATCTTAGAAAATCCAGGGTGGTACACTGCTTACACCCCTTATCAAGCAGAAATCTCTCAGGGCAGATTAGAAGCTATTATTAATTTCCAAACTATGGTTATGGATTTGACGCAAATGGAAATTGCTAACGCTTCCCTACTCGATGAGGCTACTGCTGCCGCCGAAGCGATGCACCTGCTTTTGGCGGTGAAAAGTAAAGCAAAAAAAGATGCCAATCTGTTCTTTGTTTCAGACCGTTGCTTACCTCAAACCATTGATTTACTACGTACCCGTACTGCTCCTTTGGGCGTAGAGTTAGTTGTGGGTGATTACTTGAAAATAGATGTTACTAACCCAAATCTTTTTGGTATCCTCTTACAATATCCTGCCAAAGACGGAGAAGTTATTGATTACACAAATTTTATATCGGCGGCACACGAGCATGATGTCAAGGTAGTTGTTGCGGCAGATTTGCTTTCTCTGACAGTCTTAAAAGCCCCCGGCGAAATGGGAGCAGACGTAGTGGTAGGCTCCGCTCAGCGTTTTGGCGTGCCTATGGGCTACGGCGGACCCCATGCCGCCTTTTTTGCTACCAAAGACGAATACAAAAGACAAATCCCCGGACGCATCATCGGACTTTCCAAAGATGCACAAGGAAACAATGCCTATCGCATGGCGCTGCAAACCAGAGAACAACACATTCGCAGGGAAAAAGCGACTTCTAATATTTGTACTGCTCAGGTGCTTTTGGCTGTTATGGCAGGTGCTTATGCGGTCTATCACGGAGCAGAAGGATTGAGAAAAATAGGAGAAAGAGTGTACGGCTTAACTCAATTGTTAAAAAAAGGGTTAAAAATGTTAGGCTTCAAAATAAAAAATACTACATATTTTGATACACTGACCATTGCGTTAGAGAGCCAAGCACTGCAACAGGAAGTTCAAACTTTGGCTATCTCACAGCAAATCAATTTCCTTTACGAAGGAGAAAAATATGTTGGTATTTCTCTAAACGAAACGACCACAGTGGCAGATGTAAAACAAATTTTGGAAATTTTTGCACAAGCGATAAAAAAAGAACTCCACTTCAATATAAGTGAGTTAGCGGAAAGTATTGAGAACCAAATTCCTGAAAACTTACAAAGAAAAACGCCTTATCTTACGCACCCTGTTTTTAATACTTATCATTCCGAACACGAAATGCTCCGCTACTTGAAATATTTAGAAAATAAGGACATTTCTTTGGTTCACTCCATGATTTCTCTGGGTTCTTGCACCATGAAGCTAAATGCTACCACAGAAATGATCCCTGTTACTTGGGCAGAGTTTGGAAACTTGCACCCTTTCGCACCTAAAAATCAAGCACTTGGTTATCAAGAACTGTTCGCTAACTTAGAAAAGTGGTTAAGTGAAATTACAGGCTTTGCAGGGATTTCTCTTCAACCTAACTCAGGAGCGCAGGGCGAGTATGCAGGGTTGATGGTCATTCGCGCTTATCATTTAGCACACGGCAATGGACATAGAAACATCGCTCTGATTCCCTCCTCGGCGCATGGAACAAATCCTGCAAGTGCGGTCATGGCAGGAATGAAAGTAGTAGTAGTAAAATGCGATGAGAATGGAAATGTAGATGTAGAAGATTTGAGAGCAAAAGCCATAGCACATAAGGAAGACTTAGCCTGCCTTATGGTTACTTATCCTTCTACTCACGGTGTTTTTGAGGAAGCTATTACTGAAATATGTCAATTAGTGCATGAAAATGGAGGTTTGGTCTATATGGACGGAGCGAATATGAATGCACAAGTAGGTCTGACCAGTCCTGCCAATATTGGAGCAGATGTATGCCATTTGAACTTGCACAAAACTTTTTGTATTCCACACGGAGGAGGCGGACCAGGCATGGGTCCTATCGGAGTAGTAGAAAAATTAGTGCCTTTCTTGCCTAAGCACCCATTGGTAGAAGTAGGTGGAAAGCAAGGCATTACGCCTGTAAGCGCCGCACCTTACGGTAGTGCAAGCATCTTGACGATTTCCTATGCTTACATTGCCATGATGGGGGCAGAAGGACTTACTAATGCAACCAAGATGGCGATTCTCAATGCTAATTATATCAAAGATAGATTAAAAGAGCATTATCCTATCCTCTATGTAGGGAAAAATGGACGCTGCGCCCATGAGTTGATAGTCGACTGTCGCCAATTCAAGCAAAGTGCGGGCATAGAGGTAGAAGACATTGCTAAGCGACTAATGGATTACGGTTTCCACGCTCCTACGGTTTCTTTCCCAGTAGCGGGTACGCTGATGATAGAACCCACAGAGAGCGAAACCAAAGAAGAACTTGACCGTTTTTGTGATGCCATGATTCAAATTCGGGAGGAAATCAGCGAAATAGAGCAAGGCATCTATGATAAAACAAACAACGTACTCAAACACGCTCCTCATACACAAACAGTTGTCATTGCAGACCGTTGGGAAAGACTATACAGCAGAGAAAAAGCCGCTTATCCGCTTCCCTACTTGCGACGCAATAAAGTTTGGGCGACAGTAAGCCGCATAGACAGCGCCTTTGGCGACCGCAACTTGGTATGCTCCTGCGCACCTATCGAGGAATATGAAGTAGCAAATGTTTGATACACTCAAAAGAAAATGGTTTGCGAACGTTCATAAGGTTTCAAGCCTTATAAACGTTAATTTTTAAACTTTCCAAAAGCACAAACTTTTGGGAAGTTATATCTTCATTATTCCCTCATTACCTGTACCCAACCTTTTATCTGATTTGTTAGAGTTTGCCCTGAAACTGCGTCTAAGCGTTCGGTATAGAGATAATAAAAATAGGTGCCTGAGGGTAAGTCGGTAGCTTGCCAATTTTGCTGATAGCTGTTCGTTTTGAATACCTCGCCTCCTAAGCGATTGTAAATCACCAATTCATGCTTAGGATAGAGTGATAGGTTGCCAATAATAAAGCTATCATTTTTGCCGTCATTGTTCGGAGTAATGACATTAGGAACGGTAATCTCATGTTTAAAGTCTATACAAACTTCGTTAGACCATGAGATACTTGGTGAAGCACTATTTTCCACTGCCCTGATTTTAAAGCAGTGCCTAAAACCCTCCTTAGCAGAGTTACTATTGAAAATCAAGGCATTAAGGTTGGTAGCAAAAATCTTGAAATCACTTTCATTATCTATTTTTCGCCAAATTTCGTAGCGTCCTACCCCGCTTGTCCAGTCTTTATACTCATTCCAATTGAGTTGAATTAAATTTCGCTCCTCGTTGCCTATTCCTCTGACTACTATGGAGTTATGCTCCTTAGAAGCAACTAAGCAGTTTGTATTGAGCCTGCCTCCTTCTATTTTGTATTGGAAAGAAATATTATCTGTATCTAATTGACTATCAATAAATAAAGTGTCATTCTTGCTAATATTTCCTAACGATTGCCAAGTGCTTTGAGCAGGTAGGAAATTTCTCCTACTAATCGTAAAAGTCTGTGGCAAATTAGGAGTATTACCAATGCGAAAACTTACATTAATATTGTGCTCATTGGTAGGCTGTACGCTCACACTTTTCAAGCTAATAGTAGTACCATCGTAGTAAATCGGAAAATTTAAGGGTTTACTTATACAAGCAATAGGTGTTTTTTCTACTACACTAAGTTGTTTTACAGGTGCTTGTGGATTCCAATTGATGAAAATAGTAGCACTATCTAAACTTGATGAAATAATACTTCCCCCTACCACCGTCCAAGTGTACCTTGAGTTAGGGAAGCCCAAGACGCTGTATTTAAGATTATTAGGTGAAAATTGGCATACTACTGAATCGCTGTACGCAATCTTAGGAGTAGGTGTAGGGTAAATATGCACTAAGGAATCTACTACCTTGCCCTCGCAACCAAAAATAGTAGTTTCCCTGACCGAGATTTTGCCTTGCAAAACCCTTCCGCCATCTGCCCTCCCCCAGTTTACTGTAATGCTGCCTCCCTGATGATTAACAATTTCTCCGCCTACGACCTTCCATTCATACTTAGACTGATTAAAACCTTGATAGGTATAGGTCAGATTATTTTCAAACTCACAAACCTCAAATTTGCCATTGATTTTGTTAGTATGCGGTTGTGGAGTAATCAGCACAAAAAGCGTATCCGATGCCCCAGAACAAATATTAGAACTCGTACTTGTGCGTTCTGCAATCCATACCTTTCCTATCCCTGCATTGAGCCAGTTTACTGTGATTCTGCTTGTTCCTTGCCCTGAAACAATCCTTCCATTATTAGAAATACCCCAAGTGTAAATAGAACCATTAGCAAAAGGAGTTTCATAAACAATGCCGCTTGCTTTTTCCAAACAAAGCGTATCTGCATGTATAGGACTATTGGGCTTTTGAGTTTTTAAAATTACTTCTACGCTTACTTTCAATTCGGCATCTAACTTAGCACAAGGCGAGGCATCACTGACGCTTACTTTTACGCTGGCGTTAGGGTTGGTATTCCCCCAGTTTACAGTAATAGAGGCACTTCCCTGACCACTTGCCACCGTCCCGCCTGCTACCGTCCATTGATACCGCAGACCTGCTCTTGGGTTACTTACTCGATAAGCAATGCCTTGTGCATTAGGACATACCGAACTTATGCCTACAATTTGAGGCATATCCAATTTTTGGAAAACTCGTACTCGCACAGTATCTATGGTTCTACAACTTCCTGAAAACGTGGTCAGAATGTAGGTAGCAGAGAAGGTAGAATCTTTGACTTCCAAGGTTAATTCAGGATTGGAAATATTAGGGTTGGAAAGTCCCGCAGTAGGACTCCAAGCATAGCGATTTCCCGCAATAGAAGGTGTCCCAATGTTTACTTTCTCCCCCGAACAGACCAGAATCTGTTTTGCTCCTTTGAAACTAAAACGAGGAATTACCCTAACTACTACCGTATCTCTACTGACGCAATTTGCTGATTCGCTGGCAGTTAGGATATAAACATGACTTGCTACTGTATCTGATTCATTCGTAAGGAAAAACTCAGGGTTGGCGACATTAGCATTAGAAAGTCCTCTACTGGGCGACCAAGCATAAGTTGTATTAGCTAAGGGAGCAGCGCCAAGTCTTGCTTTATCTCCCGAACAGATGGTAGTATCGCGTCCCGCATTTGCCCTACTTCTTGGAAAAACAGTGATATTAAAAGTATCTAATACTAAACAATTTCCCTGTATGCTACTTAAAACATAGCGAAAACGCAAGGAATCTCGCTCTACATGAGGCGCATTAAAAATTGCATTAGAATTGGGAATAATGCCTAAGGTTAAATTTTCCGTAGGACTCCACCGATAAGAAAAACCTTGCAAAGGAGGATATCCAATAGGAACTCTGTCCCCACTACAAACCCGCAGATTCCGATTAGCAGTTCGCCGCCCTGAGGGAGCGACTGTAACACTTACGGTATCTCTATCTATGCAACCCGAAGAAACCGTATTAGCAGTTACTATGTACTGCCTCACTAATGGAATAGTGTCATTATTAACAAGTTGCAATCTTGGATTTGGAATATTGGGATTGTTTAATCCAGTGGAGGGCGACCAACTATACGTAACGCCTCCAATGCCAGCAAAACCCAAGTTTACCTCCTGCCCAGAGCATATATTGACATCGTTTCCTGCAAAGGCTGTACGTCCTAATACTGTGATTCGAACCTCGTCTGAGTAAGCACAAAGAGTGTCATTGACCAAAGAATCCTTAGTAACAAAATATTGAAAAGTTTGCGGAGTAAAAGAATTGTTTACCAAACGAATTTTAGGATTAGGGATTCGTGGATTGCTCAAACCCGTAGTCGGAAACCAAGAGTAAATATATGGGTCATTAGGCACCGGAGGTACGCCGATTTCCACCTCTTGTCCACTGCATATTACCCTATCCGGTCCGGCGTTAGGTGGAGAAACGATGGGCTTAAAAGTATAAAGCGAAAAATCTCGGATAGAATGTCTATCTACTCCGCCCCCCGTCCCTGCCGTAAAGCCAAAATATCCCGGAAAATTAATCCTAAAAAAACCTGTCAGGCGAAGCATATTATTAATAAAAACGCGAATATTGCCGAAGTTGTATTCTATTCTCATGCGAACATAGTTATTCTGTCGCAAATCGAACTGCCCAAAAGCCGTAGGTTGGGAGGCTACACATTCCCGATAACCTGAGCCATCGCTATTGTAGCGAATTTGTAGTTGAGGCATAAGCCCGCAGTTTTCATTGTTCCAAGTATCTACTACTACCATCAAACCTCTTGCATTTCTTGGGATACCAATTCCGCCTCCTGTAACAAAGCCCGTAGGTGGGTCTTGTAAAAAACAAAAAGCCAACCCATCAGCCAAGCCAATATTGCCGGGCGCAGGCACATAGTCAAAAATTCTATACTCGAAATCTGCCACCCACCGCTGACACTCAGAAATATTGACAGGTTGGCGGAAGAAAGCCGCTCCGCTTTGGTTGGTAATAGGGTCGGTCAGAATTAGCTCACTACTCTCTGCTGTACCTACGGGAGTGCGACCTATTCTTGTCGCCCCCGCCAAATTCCACCCGTTCGTATTCATGGGTGTACCTTTGAGGGTAGCAAAGAGGTAATTTTGTGCAAAATTTGTTTGTTGAGTAAGTAAAAATAGGCTAAGGAATAACAAGCCACGTAATAAAGCATTTTTCATTTCCAATATATCTTATTTTGATACCATAAAGATAGATTGGCAAAGCATAGAATCAAAATTAGAAATGTTAATAAAACCATAGAACCACAAAGCAACATTGATTATGTTTCAAAATGGTTTGCAAACGTTTGTAAGATTTAGAAATAAACGTTAATTTTCAATCAAAACCAATATTATTTGAGCATAAAATATTTGCTCAAAGTTTTTCCGCAAAAATCGTCAATAACTGGAACAGACTTTTATAATGACTCAGCGTCAGTGTTTCCGCCTTGTCATAAATGTCATGATATGCTTGTATGCCTCCCATCGTATAAATGAAAAACGACTTTACCCCGCGCTCCGTGAAAAAATAATGGTCTGAATTCGCTGCCTTTCCACGTTTTTTCACTTGTGAGAAGTAATTTTTCTCTTTATTGATTTGCTCTAAGGTAGCAAACTCTTGTGGGAAAATGGTGGCATTGACTACGGTAATTCCTTCTACGCCGGTGCCCACTAAGTCTAAGTTAATCAAGAACTTAATCTGAGCAAGAGGGAATAAAGGATTTTCTGTATAAAACTTCGAGCCAAGCAAGCCTGCTTCTTCTGCACCAAAAAATAGAAAAGCAACAGAGTAGGCAGGTCTATTTTCTTTGTAGTATGCTAATAATTCCAATAGTAAAGCAATTCCACTGGCATTGTCGTTTGCCCCTGCAAAATAGGTCTTTTTCCCCAAGCCGCCTAAGTGGTCATAATGGGCAGTAAATACGATAAAAGAATCCGCTTTTACCGTTCCTTCCAAATAGCCAATTACATTCTGCGTAGAATAGTTCTCTACTAATTTTGCCTCTAAGGAAAATTTGATTTTTTTTATTCCAACAGGAAGTCTATTTTGCAAAACAGAAAAAGTAGGTTTAAACAGTTGGGCATTTGCCAAAGACATAGTTAGTTTGTTTTCTATGCTAATAAATGCCTTTGCTTCGTAAAGTTTTCTGACCAAAGAAATAGGCAGGTCTGCTATCTTAGGATAGTCTTTCCCATTGAAAACAACAACTTTATCGGTCAAATCTTCTTTTAAAAATGCTTGTCTGGCATCAATATTTTCAGTAAAAATCAAAGTGTCTAAAAAGTAAGGCAAAGCACTTCCCGCTCCCGATGCGGAAGCAGGGCTAACAATGAAATCTGTACCTACTTCCAATTTTTTCCCATTAATTTCTAAATATATTTCATTAGGGAAAGTATTGATATGAAGCGTAAAATGCTGGAAATAACTATCTCCAAACTTTTTTGCTCCTACCTTTTCCAAGCGCTTAGCGATGTACTTAGCGGCAGTCTTATCTCCGTTGGCAAGGTAGCCTCTCCCATACATTTTTGGAGAGCAGAGGTCTGCTATGGTTTGCTTTGCCCTCCGCATATCTTGGGCAGAGGCATTCGTAAATAATATGCAAGTAAAAAATAGGATACAAAAAGTTTTTCTATACTTCATAACACCAACGTTGAGATAATTCACATTAAAAACTGTTAAAAGAGTAGCGATAAATAGTTTTCATAAACTAATAAGTATATTTGAATGTTTCAATTTTGTTAAAATAGCTTCAAAACAAGTGACAAAAATAAAAGTAAACATAGAAAAACCAGACCCTGATACCCAGACCATACGAAAGTACAAAAACTTTAATACTTTCATTACTGTCTATCACCAATTACATTCGCCAGAGGGTATTAGCAAGATGTGGTACAGAGATAGGAAAACCTTAGTTTTTATCGTAATAGTAATTTGCTTACTACTAATATGGATGTTAGGAGGAGCGGATTAGGCGAGTTCTAATTCTGCTTTAAGGTTATCTATCATTTCTTTTTCTGCTTTGGATATATCATTAGAGGCATCTGCAAACATATACATCACATCAAAAACTATCTCCTTGACTTCGGGCATTTCTTTGAGATAGCTTTTAAGTCCAATAGTAAATTTCTCAGACCACCTATCCATATTTTTCAAAATGAAAGCGAGTTCCTCCTCGTAGGTATGTTGTAAGTCTATGAGTTCATACTTATTAGGTATTTCATCTTTGTAGGTTTCTGCCATAGATTTCGCAATGTGCTGAACATATACCCATTCTTCCTTGTCTATTTCTCCGTCAGCAGTAAGCACCTGAACAGCAGGGAAAAAAGTTAAAAGTGTAACAAACTTATCTTGACTAAGTTTGGTATTGCTGTGTTTTTGGTAGTTCTCGTATAATAACTCAACTTCTTGGTTAATCATAGTGCACAGGGCTTTAATCAAAAATAGAGGAAAAATGTAGTTTTAGGGAGTATTTCGTCTAAAATTTTCTTTTGCAAACTATAAATAGTTATGCAAATATTAGACTACAAATTTATAAGTAAATTTGTATTTTACAACGAGTGTAAAAAATTAGGTCAAAATTTGTCTGCTAAAAACTCGGTAAAATAATACTTCTTTTTTATTAAAGCTAAGAATTTATTTTTTCTTTCAGATTTTTCCTTATAAAAATCCAATTTTTCTTTTCTGTTTTCGTTCTAAATACTAATTTCACGGCAGTTTTATATAAATATCTTGTTTAGAGAGATTTATTGATTTGCTTTGTTGTTCTACAAACTACCTGTAACCAATGAAATTTATCCGATTTTTCTTTTTTTTAGCCCTGACCGTTGGCTTGATTTATTTACTTGACCATCGTCAAGTAGTAAACAATCTGCCCGTCCCCCCGCTCGGTAAGTTGCTTGACCCCTTTGCAGGTTTTTGGCATAATTCCGAACCAAAGAATTTCGCTAAAAATAATCCTACCCAAAACTTATCCTTAGAAGGGCTGAAAGGGAGAGCTACGATAGTTTATGATGATAAATTAGTTCCTCATATTTTTGCAGAAAATGACGAAGATATTTATTTCTTACAAGGGTATGTTACCGCACAGCATCGCCTTTGGCAAATGGAGTTTCAGACTCATGCAGCAGCAGGACGAATAAGCGAAATTGTAGGCGACTTGGCGACGGAGTTTGATAGAGAAAGAAGAAGGATAGGCATGGTCTATGGAGCGCAGAACTTTTTAAAAGCCTTAGATACCTTACCTCAAATGAAAGCCATAGGTGAAGCATACAATAGGGGCGTAAATGCTTATATCAAAACCTTGACTTACAAGGACTTTCCCATAGAATACAAGATTTTGGACTACGCTCCTGAGCAGTGGACTCCCATTAAAAGTGCTTTGCTTTTGAAAAATATGGCTTTGACGCTAAACAGAAACGAGGCAGACTTCGAGATGGCAAATGCCCTCAGACTATTTGGAAAACAGTTTATAGATGTGCTTTATCCTGATATACAGCCCGAACAGGACCCCATAGTCAATCAGCCTAAGCAATGGAATTTTACGCCTGTGCCTGTGCAAACTCCTAAACTCAGTCCTAATATTATTGGCGAATATATCCAAGAACGCTACAATACGCGTCCAGAAAAAGGAGTAGGGAGTAATAATTGGGCGGTAGCAGGAACGAAAACGGCTTCGGGCAACGCTATCCTCTGCGATGACCCCCATCTGACGCTAAGTATGCCTTCTATTTGGTACGAAATGCAACTGCAAACTCCCACCATGAATGTGTATGGAGTTACGCTACCCGGTGCGCCTTCGGTAATTATTGGATTCACTGATTCCATTGCTTGGGGAGTTACCAACGCTCAAAGGGATTTGGTGGACTGGTATCAAATCAAATTCAAAGATGATACAAAAAATGAATACCTCCTTGATGACAAATATATTCAGACCAAGAAAGTAGTAGAAGAAATCAAAATCAGAGGAAAAGCAAGTCTGATAGATACCGTATGCTATACTATTTGGGGACCTGTAACTTATGATGATAAGTTTGGCTCTAAAAATCAGAAAGTTCCTTTTGCGATGCGCTGGATTGCCCATGACCCTTCTGCGGAATTATTGACGTTTTACAAACTCAATCGGGCAAAAAATTACGCTGACTTTTTAGATGCCTTGCAATATTATAGTTCCCCTGCTCAAAATTTTGCTTTTGCCTCCGTCAAAGGAGAAGTTGCGATGTGGGTACAAGGAAAGTATCCTGTAAAATGGAAAGGTCAGGGAAAATTCCCCTTAGACGGCACGCAGTCTTCGCAAGCATGGCAAGGTTTTATCCCTATGAAACACAACGTCAATCAATACAATCCAAGTCGCAGGTTTGTAAGTTCGGCAAATCAACACCCCGCAGATAGTACTTATCCCTACTACGTCAATGCTGCAAACTTCGAGCATTACCGCAACCGACGTATCAATAGGGTGCTGGATAGTTTGAAAAATATTACCATTGATGACATGAAGCGCTTGCAAAATGACAACTATAACTTGCAAGCCTCAGAAAGTTTACCCTATTTCTTAGCACAGCTAAACTCTGAAAGCCTTACTCCTGAAGGCAAGGAGGCTTATAAAATTCTTTCAGAATGGAACTATTACAACGACCCTATGCTCTCTGCTCCCGTGTACTACGAAGTATGGTGGCGAAAACTCAAACCTTTGGTATGGGACGAGATGCAGAAAAAAGACATCATGCTCAACTTTCCTGACAATTTTAATACAATAAAGTTGTTGAAAGAAAAGCCTACTTTTGAGTTTATGGACATCAAAGATACGCCTGAGAAAGAAAGCGCCAAAGAACTTATCCAATTGTCTTTCAAACAAGCCCTTGACAGCATCGCCAATTGGAAAAAAGCCAATCCTGATGTACCTCTACAGTGGACTTATTTCAAGAAAACTACTATTAAACACCTCGTCCCAAGTTTGAACGCTTTTGATAAAGTGGCTTTGAATGGAGGCAATGCAGGCATAGTGAATGCTACAAGCAGTAGAAACGGTCCTTCTTGGCGAATGATAGTAGAAATGGACAAAACAGGGGTAAAGGGGTACGGAGTGTATCCTGGGGGGCAGTCAGGCAACGCAGGAAGTTTTTACTATGACAACATGGTCGACTATTGGGAAAGAGGAGAGTATTATCCTTTGCTTTTCCTCAAATCGCCCTCCGAGAAGCACAAAAGAGTAATGCTTACACAATTCTTAGAGCCTAAAAAATAAAAGTATATTATCCGAAAAATGATTACAGGCACGACCAACATAAAGGAGTTGAGCAGTTCTCCTTCATTTTATAGAAAGACACAAAGTAACTATCTACCCAGCATTGTAGGGAATCAGGTCAGTTTTTTTCACAGTGCTATCAACAACATTGCCTACGATAGCCTATACCCTATTTCTCTCTTTGCAAAAAATGTAGATTATGCCTCCATTAATATGATTTCTTTTCAGCAATTTATTCATAAGCATATAGTTGATTTGGAAAAGACGATGCTTGCCTTTCCTTATTTAAAGCATGTCATTTCTGCCAGCCAATCTTTCTTACGCCAATTTGCCGACCTATTCATACAAATTTTTTCCTTGCATTATCAGCCTCCTAAGTTAGTCATTTACGTAGAAGAAGCCCTTAATGAGGTGAATTTTGAGTTTACACTTAGCCCACAAACCAAGATTTTTATTGCTTTTACGCCTAAGAGTAGTTTACTTTCTTGCAGACATGATAGCAAATTGCACAAGAAGTTGATAGACAAAGAGAATCTTTTAGATAGTTTTGCTGACCTTTTTGCGCAGTACGGCATCCAATATGACCTTACTTTTAGGAGTAGCCTATTTGCATAGAAAAAATGCTTTTTAGTAGAATTTTATAAATCATGCGACTTTTCATCACAGCCATAGGAACCGATAGTGGAAAAAGTCTGATAAGTGCTATAATTACAGAAGCATTACAAGCAGATTATTGGAAGCCTGTACAGTCAGGTTTGCCAAGAGATACAGATACGGTTCGTGCTTGGGTAGCTAATACTCATTCTTATTTTCATAAAGAAGCTTACTGCCTTACCGAACCCCTTTCTCCCCATGCTTCTGCGGCACTGGACGGCGTAAATATTAGGCTTTCAGAAATTCATCTTCCTGAAACTAATAACCATTTAGTCATAGAAGGAGCAGGTGGTATATTAGTTCCTTTGAACGAACAGGACTTTGTAATAGATATAGCCGATAAGTTGGAAGCAGAAATCGTCTTAGTAGCCAATCTTTACTTAGGCAGCATTAATCATACCTTATTGTCTATCAATGAATTAATCCACAGAACCTCTTATCAAAAATTTAGTATTAAGGGTATAGTATTCAATCATGCACCTGTTCCTGCCTCAGAAAGCATCATTTTAAAACACTGTCCTTTCCCTCTTTTATTTAGTGTAAAAAAGGAGGAGGTCATCAATAAAGAAGTAGTCAGTAAGTATGCAAGCCAGATAAGAAATGTATTTACCTAATAGCTTTTTTAGCAAATTTATACCTTCATACTTAGAGCGTCTATTTGTAACATAAGTTGCTCCCATTCCATATTTAGTTTTTCTAACTGTTGAGAGATGTGCTTGAACTTCTCATTAGTACTGGCTAACTTTTTTCCGTCATTGAAAATCTCTGGCTTAGTCATATCCAACTCTAAACTCTTCTTTTCCTTCTCTAATGCACTGATTTGATTTTCAACTTCTTCTAATTGCTTCTGAGTCTTTTTTAACTCTCTTTTTATGTCGTCAGTAGGGTTATTGTTTGTAGTAGTATTTTTAGTAACTCCATTTTGCTGAATTTTGACTTGGATTTCTGCCTTATTATCTTTCGGAGCATTGATTGCATTTTTTTGGCGTTGGCTATCCCAATATTTGAACTCTTCGTAAGTTCCTAAATATTCTTTCAATTCTTGATTTTCAATCCACCATATTTTATTGGCTATTTGAGAAACGAAGTGTCTATCGTGAGAAACTACCACAAAAGAGCCTTCGTACTGCTGCAAGGCTTGCACCAAGATATTGACCGATTGCATATCTAAGTGATTGGTAGGTTCGTCTAAGAGCAAGAAGTTAGAGGAGGAAATCAAGGTCAGCGCCAGAGCCACACGCGATTTTTCCCCACCCGAAAGCACCTTAATTTTCTTAAAAACATCTTCGCCTGTGAAAAGAAAGCACCCTAAAATAGTCCTTAGCTCAGTTTCCGTGCGTTGTGTACCTGACTCTTTGAGTTCGTCTATAATGGTATTTTCTAAGTTCAGTACCTCTAATTGGTGCTGAGCATACATAGCAATTTTTACATTGTAGCCCAGTTTGCTCTCGCCCTCAAACTGCTCTGTACCATTGATAATACGAAGGAGGGTAGATTTACCCCGCCCATTTGCTCCAATCAAAGCGATTTTGTCGCCTCTTTCTACCACCAAATCCGTATTTTTTAATAATTGCAAGTCGCCATAAGACTTAGAAAGGTTTTTCGCTTCAAACAGCCTGCGTCCGGGTTGCTGGTCAAAAGTAAAGCGAAAATGTACAGTGGCGTTTTCATCTTCTACGGCTTCTATGAGTTCCATTTTTTCTAAGGCTTTTACTCTCGACTGTGCCTGAGTAGCCTTTGATGCTTTTGCCTTGAATCGCTCTATGAAGCGTTCCATTTGGCGAATTTGTTGCTGTTGATTTTCATAAGCATTTTGCTGAATTTCCCTACGCAAGGCTCTCTCTTGTAAGTAAAAAGAATAATTCCCTGCATACACATTCAATTTGCCTTGCGAAACCTCTACGGTAGTTTTTGCTACGTTATCCAAGAACTCCCTATCGTGAGAAACTACAATATATGCTCCCTCATAGTTTTGTAAATACTCTTCTATCCACTGAATAGAGGGTAGGTCTAAGTGGTTGGTTGGCTCATCAAGCATGAGTAGAGAAGGCTTCATTAAGAGCAACTTAGCCAACATTACCCGCATACGCCATCCTCCGGAAAATTCTCTCAAAGGTCTATGTAAATCTTTAGTGGCAAAGCCTAAACCTTCCAAAATAGCTTCTGCTTCTGACTGAATGGTATAGCCTCCTAAATGCTCAAACTCCTCTTGTAATTTGCCCAACTTCTCTATGAGCTTGTCGTCGTAGTTCGTTTCTATTTGATGTAAAATACTATCTATCTGATGCTGCAATTCGTTCTGCCGAGCAAAAGCCTCCATAGCTACAGAGAGAATACTATCCCCCGTATCATAAGAAAGCAAATCTTGGTTCAAGAAGCCAATCGTACAATCATTGGCTTTGGAAATACTGCCTGCATCAGGTTGGTACTCCCCCGTAATTAGCCGCAGAAGTGTAGATTTCCCCGTGCCATTCGCCCCAATTAACCCTATTTTGTCTTTGGGCTTAATGTGTAAGGAAGCCTCTTCGTACATTACTCGGCTACCAAAGTAAAACGAAATATTATTTATCGCAATCATGCTGCAAAGGTAGGGTAAAAATCTATATTTTTAAAAAATGGTAAAATGAAAGTAAGTAAATCTTTTTGCTTCAAAAGTACGTCAAGCAATTTTTGATGTAAGCATTTATTATACTCAATCGGAATTGGTTTTGAAAATTAACGTTTACAAGGTTTGAAACCTTATAAATGTTTGCAAACCATTTTATTTTAAGTATGAAAGCCTTTAACTTTTTTTTACTTGACAAAAGTGCTTTTTGTATTATATTTGAAATCAGTTTTGTAAAATCAAAAAAACGATGAGAACACTTTTGTATGTATGTGTGCTATTGTGGGCAGGAGGAGGTTTTGATATTGGAAAAATCGCCAAAATTAATCGGTTAAAAGAGGAAGCAGAGATAGCTTACAAGAGCGGACAGTACAATGTAGCGATTAATCGGTACAAACAGTTGGTTGATATGGGAGTAGATGAAGAGCCCGTGTTGCTCAACCTTGCCCATGCTTATTTTATGAATAAAGACACAACCGCTATCAACGCATACAGCAAGCTGATGCTTTCCAAGGACAATCATATCAAATCAGTAGCTTATCAGCAAATGGGCGTAATTAGGGCGAATAGTAAAAAATACGAAGAAGCCTTAAAACTTTTTAAAGAATCTTTGAAAGCAAATCCTAATAACGAGGAGGCAAGGCATAACTACGAACTGACAAAGAAGCTCTTAGAGCAACAAAGACAGCAACAACAGCAAGATAAGCAAAATCAACAGAACAAAGACAAGCAGCAGCAAGATAAGGAACAGCAACAAAAAGAACAGCAACAGCAACAGCAACAAAAGAAAGAACAAGACGAGAAAGGAGAGCAGAAAGACAAAGCAGATAAACAGGAAAAAGACGGCAAAGACGATAAAGCCGACGGCAAGAAAGAACAAGGTGAAAAAGACGACCAGAGCGAGAAGAAGGGAAAAGAAGAGGAGAAAGAGGCAATGGAAAAACGCGCTCAACGTTTACAACAAATAAACCTTACCGAGGAGCAGGCTAAAATGATTTTAGATGCTATGAAAAATAATGAAGTCCAATACCTCCAACAGAATAAGAAAAAGCCAACGAAAAAAACAAATAAAAATAAACCTGATTGGTAATGGGAAAAGTCTTGCTTCTTTTGCCTTTGGTGCTGTTTCCTGTCAGTCTTTTCGCCCAAAATGATGCCGTGTTCAGAGAAGTACACGTTATTTTTTATGAATTGGGCAAAATTCCCTGCTCCAAAGGTATTCGCTATGAAAACGGAAGATATTATTACTTGCGGTGCGAATATGGCTCAGAGGCACAGATAAGAAAAATAGGCAAAGCTAAGATAGACATTACTACCAACTTAGAAGTAGTCAATCTCATTAGGAAAATGAATATCAGCGATTTGGAGTGGCTTTGCGGAGTTGGAGAGTTTCACAAAAACAAATATCGTTGCCAAAGTACTGTAAAAAAAGAGTTTTCTGTTACCCTTAAAGAAAGAAATAAAAACAAGACCATTAGGTACGAATTTCCTCTTGTGCAGAACTGCGAAGGCAAAAGCCCTTTTCAATTAGTGGAAAAACTTAATTTGATTTTTGGCAAGTTAAGTAAAGAATTTCCTTGAAACAAGACAACACCTTGCCCAAAATCGTTGCAATATTAATATTAAAATGCTAATTCCTATTGATTTATTGAAAAAAAATTTGTAATTTTGCACCGTATTTGAAATTTACACAAATAAATCCATATAAAGAATATGTCAAAGTACAAGATTCTCTATGTTTCCAGTGAAATAGACCCTTTCCTGAAAACAACATACGTGTCTGACTATGTGCGCAAACTGCCACAAGCAATGCAAGAAAAAGGTATGGAAATCAGAATATTAGTGCCGAGATTTGGACTAATCAATGAACGGAAAAACCGACTGCATGAAGTAGTTAGACTTTCAGGAATCAATATTACCGTAGGAGATGAAGAGAAACCCTTGATTATTAAAGTAGCCTCCATTCCCAATGCCAAACTCCAAGTATATTTCATAGACAACGAAGATTATTTCCACCGCAAATCTGTATTTACTGACAAAGACAACAAATTTTACGAAGACAACGATGAGCGAGCCATCTTCTTCTGCAAAGGAGTAATAGAAACCATTAAAAAATTAGGATGGGCGCCAGACATCGTTCACTGCAACGACTGGATGACAAGCCTGATTCCTATGTATTTGAAAACTACTTACAAGAACGACCCAGTTTTCAAAGACGCTAAAACCGTATTTACTTACTTTGATAATGACTTCAATTATAAATTTGACCAGAGTTTGCTATGGAAAGCTAAAATGCTTGACATAGACGATGAGGCGCTTTCTCCTTTGCAAACCGCTGATTATAGCGGTTTTATTAACATCGGGGCCGCTTATGCAGATACGGTCATCAAAATAAATAGTGGGAATAGTAGTCGTTCTGATGATGTGCTTCCTGCAACGGGGCATACAAAATTTGCGTCATTAGAAGATGATGATTCTGACGAGTTCTCTGAAAGGCACTACCATATCTATCATGAGCTGGTTAGCTGTTAAGTACGGTTATTTCACATCTTACTTAACACAGATTAACACAGATTTCTTGTCAAATCTTCTTTTTAAAAAGAAATTTGTATGCAATATACTTAAGATTAAAAATTCTAATGATTAGAAATATAACTGTATCAGGATTATTGCTTGCAGTAATCCTGATTTTATTTGCTTGTGATGACCCTATCAAATTAGGACTTGATTTACAAAGAGAAGACCAGCGCATTAGTGCTTTTTTTACAGATACTTTTACTATCGAGTCCAGTGTCAAATTATTTGATACTATCAATACTACTATCAACGATGCCTCCGGAAGAGCAATAGTTGGCTCTTTGAATGACAAAAACTTTGGAAAAATTACCTCCTCCGTATTCGGTAGCTTTCTCGTCCCTACCAATGGACTTAGCTTTACAGATGCTCAAAACCCAACTGTATTAGCTGACTCTGCTAATATTGCTCTTTATCTATTTATTAGCAGCAGTTATGGAGATACCTCCAAAGTGGTAACTATCAACGTTCACCAGATTACTGAGGCACTCTCCTCTAAAAAATTTAACTATCATAGCAGGGATAAATTTCCCATATCAAGGTTACTGGGAAGAGTGCAAACCAAAGTCAAAGCAGATACTACCATAGAAATCAAATTAAATCAAAGTCTCGCAAAGGAAATTATTGAGAAAAATAATACAGAAACCCTCAAAACACAAGAAAACTTTGAGCAGTTTTTTAAAGGACTACGTATCTCAATGGAGGGAGCTGAAAATTTTATCTTTGCTTTTGACCCCAACGACCGCAATAATTCTACCCGTATGACTATTACTTTTAAAAATAGTGCCTCTGATGCTTCTCTCAAGGTGCGTAACTTGTTTTTCTCTGGATTAAATGGGGTAGGAATTATATTTAGTAGTATTCAATATGATTTTTCGCAAACCCCCCACCTGAAAAATTTACAAGTAAACAACACTATCCCTACTTCCAAAATAGCTAATCAATGTTACGTAATAGGAGGGATAGGTATTGCTACGCTTATCAGATTTCCCTCTTTGTATGGGTTTAGTAAAGATAAAAATATTATTGTCAATAGAGCAGAGTTGGTTATAGAACCCTCAGAGCAAAACTTTCAAAGCCTTCTTGCCAATCAGACTCTTCCTAATCTTCGTTTTATTGTAGCTAATAAAGAGGGCTTGTTTGATAGATACCCAAGTACTACTATTCCACGCTTCTTGCTTTTTGAAACTGCTACCAATTTTAGTTCTCAAAGCATCTTGACTATGCCTTACATTAGTGCGGGGCGTTCTTATCAGCCTGTAATCATTACTTCTTACGTACAGGCACTAATAAATAAAACTGTTGAGGATACAGGCTTATTTATTATTCCCGAACGACTGCTTTCTTCTATTGACTACGCATGTTTTGGGGATAGCAAAGCCCCCAATAAAATGAAGCTTTTAGTATATTACACCGTAATTACCAGATAAATAAAACAAAGGAATATCCATTTTGGAAACCATCCCCTAAACAAGTCTTTTATTCCTAATGTCTAAGCAATAAACTATTTTGATGACAGATTAGTTTTAAGGATAAAAAAGGACAAAAATTAATTAGTTTTGCAAAAAAATTGATAAAACCTCTTAAACAGTAATTTAATCTTTGAACTATTCACTGATGACTGTTTATCTCATTAAAAAATTATGTTAGACGTTACTCAGAAGGCTAATCCCATCAGATTAGATACCATAGAAGAAGCGATTGAGGCAATTCGCCAAGGAGAAGTGGTTATCGTAGTAGATGACGAAGACCGAGAAAATGAAGGTGATTTTATTTGTTCTGCCGAATTGCTTACTACTGAAAAGCTTAATTTTATTTTAAAAGGCAGAGGAACACTTTGTATAGCACTGACAGAAGCACGCTGTGAAGAACTTGCTCTTGATATGATGGTGAATAACAATACAGCAACTTTTGAAACCCCTTTTACTGTTACGGTAGATTTGATAGGACAAGGAGTTACCACAGGTATTTCTGTTTCAGACCGTTGGAAAACTATTAAAGCCTTAGTCAATCCAGCAACAAAACCCGAAGATTTGGCTCGTCCTGGACATATTAATCCGCTCAAAGCCAAAAATGGAGGAGTACTAAGGCGTACAGGGCATACAGAAGCAAGCGTGGACTTAGCCAGATTGGCAGGACTGTACCCTGCAGGAGTGCTGATAGAAGTGCTGAACGAACACGGAGAAGCGGCAAGACTTCCTGAACTTCGCAGAATTGCAGATGAAAATGGACTAAAATTAGTATCTATCAAGGACTTAATTGCCTATCGCCTGAAAAAAGAATCCTTAATAAAAAGAGAAGAGAGCGTACAGATGCCTACAACTTATGGCGATTTCCAATTAGTAGCTTACCAACAAACCAATACAGGCGACTTGCACTTAGCCTTAGTCAAAGGAGAGTGGCAAAAAGATGAGCCTATCATGGTGCGGGTTCACTCTTCATGCATGACGGGAGATATTTTTGGTTCGTGCCGTTGCGATTGCGGCAATCAGCTGCACAATGCTATGAGAATGGTAGAGAATGAAGGCAAAGGGGTAGTCCTCTATATGAATCAAGAGGGAAGAGGCATAGGATTGCTTAATAAGTTGAAAGCGTATAAGTTACAGGAGCAGGGATACGATACTGTCGAGGCAAACTTAGCCTTAGGCTTTCAAATGGACGAGAGAGATTATGGCGTAGGAGCGCAAATTTTGAGGGACTTAGGGGTAAGCAAAATCCGCTTAATCTCCAATAACCCTAAGAAAAGAGCAGGACTGATAGGGTACGGATTAGAAATAGTAGAAACTTTACCCATAGAAATAGCACCTAATAAACACAACGAGAAGTACTTACAAACGAAAAGAGATAAATTAGGGCATCTGATTCTGCAAAGATAAAATCAAGTGAGAGAAGTTTTAGCTTAGAAACTTTTGGAAGTTTGTAAGCCTTTTATTAACTTTGTTTCCCTTTCTAACTAAAAATGGAACATTAGCTCAGTTGGTTTAGAGCATCGCCTTGACAGGGCGGGGGTCGTGGGTTCGAATCCCTCATGTTCCACCATAAAAATAACTAACTAAAAATCAAGTAGTCGAGATATAAAAAGAGGGAGCAGTTTTAAGTTCCCTCTCCGCTTTTAAGCGGAGTAGTTAGTTTTGATGGCAAGTATCAAGATTAAATAACTTTATTTAATTATATTTACAACTATTGATTAAAAACATGTAGGAAACCTACTTTTTTGCCCTTCCCTAAACAAAATTAAATTTTTCTTTAATTTTGAAAGTCCTTAAATAGTTGCGTACTTTGTAGGTTTGGAGTTGCTATATTCAATGAACTCCATAAAATTTTACTTGATTAATTTTATCACCTAAATTATGGATATATTACTTGGTTTGCAGTGGGGAGATGAGGGGAAAGGCAAAATTGTGGACTTTTTAGCACCTAAATACGATGTGGTAGCGCGTTTTCAAGGCGGACCTAATGCAGGTCATACCCTCAATTTTGACGGTATCAAACATGTGCTTCATCAAATTCCTTCGGGTATTTTTCATTCTAAAATCAAAAACATTATTGGCAATGGCGTAGTTTTAGACCTAATTACCCTGAAGAAAGAACTGCTTGCCTTAGAAAAAGTCAATATTTTCCCAAAAAATTCTTTATTTATCTCTAAAAAAGCACATTTGATTTTACCTACCCATCGCCTACTCGATGCGGCTTACGAAACCCTAAAAGGAGATAAAAAAATAGGCTCTACGCTCAGAGGCATCAGCCCTGCCTATACAGACAAGATGCGAAGGGAGGGAATCAGGGTAGGAGATTTGTTTGACAAGCAATTTACAGCAAAATATCAAGAAGCCAAAAAACGTCATCTGGATATTCTCCATTACCTTCATTACCCTTGTGATGGTTTAGAGGGTTTAGAAAAAGATTTTTTTGAGGCAGTTGAATTTATTAAAAACTATCAGACTTGTAATAGCGAGTATCTTATCAATGAGGGAATAAGCAAAGGGAAAAAGGTACTTGCAGAGGGGGCGCAAGGTTCGCTTTTGGATATAGATTTTGGTTCTTATCCTTTTGTAACAAGTTCTAATACTACTGTCGCAGGGGCTTGTACTGGTCTGGGAGTATCGCCTCGCCGTGTAGGAGAAGTTTTTGGCATTTTTAAGGCATATTGTACCAGAGTAGGTAGCGGTCCTTTCCCTACGGAACTGCATGACCAAGTAGGTGAGAAAATCAGACAGTTAGGCGCAGAATTTGGAGCAACCACAGGCAGACCGCGCCGATGCGGTTGGTTAGACCTTCCTGCTTTGCGCTATGCGGTCATGCTTAATGGAGTAACTCAACTCTTTATGATGAAAACAGACGTATTGAATAGCTTTGAGGAAATCAAGGTATGCACTCATTACGAACTACCTAACGGAGAACTCACTATTGAATTCCCTTACGACTTTATACAAACACCCGTCAAACCTGTTTACCAAACCCTTAGGGGCTGGAATTGCGAACTTAAACATCTTCAAGACTTTAATCACCTACCAGAGGCTTTGCATCATTATATCCAATTTATTGAGCAACAACTCAATGTACCTATTACCTTAGTTTCTTATAGTCCTGATAGAAAAGATACTTTGATGAAAGGAAATTGGTAAAGAATATATAGGGTTCAGCAACCTATAACATCTATGTATTGTTAGTATATGAAAGTTTCTTCTCTTATCTTTATTGGCTTATTGCTAAATTTTGACATTCTCTACGCTCAGGTGCGTACCTTAGGCATAGGGAGCGCCACAGGTTTAGCTAATGCCTCGGTTACACTCAACGACCATTGGGCTATATTTAACAATGTAGGCGGACTGGCATGGATAGATAAAACCTTTGCTATGACCTCTTTTGATAATCGCTTCGGTATGATAGGATTTAATACAGTTGCCGCAGGCATAGTGGGGGTAAGCAAGTGGGGCATAGCAAGTGGACTCACCATCTCCCAATTTGGGAGCGAGCAGTACCGAGAAACTAATCTCTCGCTTGGAGTGAGCCACCAATTGGGCAATGTAAGCATAGGATTGAGAACCAACTACTTCCAAATGGTTATAGAAGGTTTAGGGACAAGGCGTAGGATAATTTTAGAGTTTGGCGGAGTCATGCGGCTGACTTCCTCCCTTTGGTTAGGAGCGCATATCTACAACTTTAACCAAGCAAGAGTGGCAGACTTCCAAGACGAAAGACTGCCTGTAGTAATGAAAGCAGGGGTTTCTTATCGACCTACTGACAAACTCATGCTCAACATAGAAACAGAAAAAGATATAGATTTCCCTCAAACATTCAAAATGGGCTTAGCATACAAAATCCTCCCTCCTTTGACTATTCGCACTGGGGTTAGCACACAGCCTTTTATTAGTAGTTATGGCGTAGAGTTTGCCTACTATGCTTTGAACTTTCTTTATACGCTTAGTACTCACCCGCAACTTCTCCCTTCGCATCATATTGGGCTGACTTATCAGTTTAGGAAAATCCAAAAGAAAAAAGAAAAGTAAGACACCTTGCTAAGAGTTCGTTTATTTCAGAGAAAATTGAAATTAATATAACCAAGCGAATCTCTAATGCGTTTATTCTCCTATTCATATTCTTGTGTTTAAATATATTTAACGTATATATATGCTGCATTTACATTGTTTCTTCAGAACCGTACTTTTGTTTTCATTCTTTTCTATATCAATTTATCCTGTGAATGCCCAATTTTTAAGCAAACAACTTGCCCAAGAAAGAGTAAAAGAAGCTAAGAAAGAAAAAGATGAATTTTTAAAACAACTTTTTAAAGAAAAAGGCTTGTCCTATCCTCCTAAGGAATTATTTTTTAGGGCTTTCAAAAAAGAGGGATTATTTGAGATGTGGGCAAAGGACGACCTAACGGGTAAGTTTACCTTAGTCAAAACCTATGATATTTGCTATGCTTCTGGAGTCTTAGGTCCTAAGAGAAGACAAGGCGATTTGCAAGTTCCTGAGGGTTTTTACTATGTGGACTACTATAATCCTTGGAGCAATTTTTTCCTTTCCGTGAGAATTAACTACCCTAACACCTCTGATAGCATTTTGAGTCCACATAAGAATAAATTAGGTGGTGCTATTTGCATTCACGGCTCTTGTGTTTCCATAGGTTGCATTTCTATCCAAGATGAAAACATCAAAGAGGTATATTGGCTTATGATTCAAGCACACGAAGCAGGGCAGATGAATATTCCTGTACACATTTTCCCCTCTCATTTAGATAATCAAAGTTTTGCAAGTTTAAGAGAAGATTATCAAGGAGATAATGAAAAAATTTCATTTTGGGAAAACCTACAAACAGGGTACCTTTACTTTGAGAAAAATAAAAAACTCCCTAAAATTACCGTCGACAACAAAGGAATGTATATCTTTAAGTAATTTTTTGCTGCCCTTCAGTTATTTTTAATTTTACAAGCTAAGATAGCTGTTAATCTCACGCAAAGTTATGCAAGTGAACGACAAAACCATTATCTTTTCAACGCAGAATTACCAATACCTCAAAGAGGAAATTTTACAAAATACTACTCATTTTGAGCAAGGCACAATAGAAGCAAAAACCTTTCCTGATAGCGAACATTATTACAGGATTCTATCTGAGGTAGAGTACAAGGAAGTTGCCTTAGTAGGAGGAACTATCTCGGACAAGGACACCTTAGAACTCTACGATATAGCTTGTGGATTAGTAGAGGGAGGAGCAAGGAAACTCAATATTGTTATTCCTTTCTATGGTTATTCTACTATGGAAAGAGCTGTAAAAAAAGGAGAAATTGTTACCGCCAAGACGCGCGCTCGCCTACTTTCTGCTGTGCCACAAGCCTATTTTGGGAATAGAGTCATTTTCATAGATTTACATTCAGAAGGGATACCTCATTATTTGGAAGGTGGAATCAGAGCGATTCACCTATACGCCAAACCTATTATTTCTGTCATGGCAACTAAGTTAGCGGGAGAAGATTTTGTACTTGCCTCCACAGATGCAGGCAGAGCAAAGTGGGTAGAGTCTTTGGCAAATGACATAGGGGTAGAGGCAGCTTTTGTCTATAAAAGACGTATAAGCGGTAGCAGTACCAAAGTTACAGGGGTGAACGCTGAGGTAAAAGGAAAAATCGTAGTTATCTATGACGACATGATTCGTACAGGTAGTTCGCTTTTGCAGGCAGCAAGGGCTTATAAAGAAGCCGGAGCAGAAAAAATTTATGTGCTTGCTACGCATGGAATTTTCCCAGCGGAGGCTGTTAATAAGTTAAAAATCAGTGGTTTAATAGAAAAATTAGTAGTTACCAATACACACCCTAACGCTTTGACTCAGCAAAGTGATTTCTTAGAAGTAGTATCTGTAGCTCATCTTATTGCAGAAAACTTAATAGCCATTCGTAGTTTTTAGTATTTTCTTATTTAGTATGCATAGTATTTGTTAGAATATAGCAATATAATTCATTTACTTTCCTAATTTTGTATAATGAGTTAGTTTTTTATGGAATGAAAGAAATAGCTTTGATAGGAATATGTTGTTACTTGCTGTGGGGTAGTACTAAGGCTCAGGACGAGCCTAAATTCAGAATTACTCACTCCTCTGCTTATACTCATACTTCTTGCGGAGCGGCAAGCGGGGTAACTTTTGAAAAAGGTTACTTAAGAGTTCCTAAGGCTAATGCTTGGGTGGAAGTCATGCTGTTTTTACAACGCAAAGATGGCTCTTTTCAAAAGCATCGCTTTGAGCATCAAGGGACAGGCATTATCCAATTAAACTTATCAGATTGTAAATACACAGGGAATTATTATGCTTTTGTCTGCTATGCTGATGAGGAGAACTGCAAGTTTCCCACTGAGCAACAAGTGATAGAAAAACATCAACAAACGATTCAAGGCAAACCTCCTGAATTTAAAATTACACGTATCTTGCCAAACCCCAAATGCAAAGAAGAGGGTATAATTTTTGAAACAGGTTGGGTGTATTCCCCTACAGGAGGGAAAGTGGATATTACACTTTTTTTAGAAAAAAAAGATGGCGGTTGGAGAAAACAACACTTCACCCATCAAGGGACAGGCTCCATCAGGTTAGATATTGATGATTGTAATCTTACAGGAAAGTATAAAACTATTGTAGCGTATAATACTACTCACTGAATTAGTTGGATTAATCCATTAAATTAAAAATAAAATTTTTTTATATCTGTCCTAACTGGACTTAGTTGCTTTGCGTATATATAACCAAATTAAAGCCCCTTATAGTTAAATAAAAAGGTATATGAAAAATAGATATTTAGCATTTTTCGTATTGACAGTTCTTGAAATAAGTATTTCTTTATTATTTTCATTTGAGGCAAAAGCACAGATAATTGATAGCCATTATAATCAAAAGATAATCTCTAATTCATTTAAACGCTTAGGAATAGAAACTTTTTTGGATAGTTTCTTTATTCATAGGGAAAAAATAAGTAACGCTCTGTACAACTCCTACTATTACCTGCTTATAGAATTTAATCAAACACCTACTAAGCCAAGTGTTGCCCACTTACAAAAACAAGGCATAGACCTTATCCATTTTGTCAAACCCAATACTTATTTAGCCAAAATTCCTTTTTTTATAAATGCTGAAGATTTAAAAAATATAGGCATCAAATCTATTCAAAAATTTGAAGTCAAAGATAAAATAGAAAAAACGCTACTTAGTGCAATAAGTCCAGAACCGATTGAAATTAGCTTTCTTGTAGCCACTCATATACCCCAAGAAGTGATTAGACAAGCCTTTGCTGAAGTAGGTATTGATGATTTGAGGTATTACGAGCAGCTGAACACGGCTGTTGCAAGACTTACTCCGGCTCAAATGCTTAAAATAGCTAATAAACCTTACATATTGTGGACAGAGAAAAGTCAAGCGCAATCCATGCTTTTGGGAAATATCGTCAGAGAACATTATAGAGTCGACCCTTTGGAAAATGTTTATGGATTAACAGGAAAAAATGTCAATATTGGGGTTTGGGACGGAGGTTTTGCAGGACCGCACATAGATTTCATAGACAGAGTTACCCAAGTGCAACCTACTAATCTCGGTAATGTGTTTGGCTCTCATGCTACTCACGTAGTAGGAAACATGGCAGGAGCAGGCACGAGAGACCCCTCTATGAGAGGAGTAGCCACAGAAGCCAGTATTTTTGTATATGATATTGCTAATGCACCTCCTTTTGAGAATTATATTCCTTTTGAGATGCTAAGAGCAATAGATGACTATCAGATTGTCATTACACAAAACTCCTACGGAAACGCTCCAAACTGCAATACAGGTATGCCTTATACGATATTTAGTAGAAGTATAGACCAACTTGCCTATGTTTACCCTTACTTGACTCATCATTTTGCCGCAGGCAACTCTCGCCTCAATTGTGCAAGTTCGTTTCCCCCTAATGGAGGATATCGCTCTACGGTGCAGTCTTCTAAAAACTCTATTCATGTAGGAGGTCTGGAAAGGGATAATGTAAGTATATTATCTTTCTCTGCCTTTTCTATTGCATCGAGTTGGGGACCCAATCAAGATGGCAGCCTTTCTCCCCATGTAGTTGCCTTAGGAAGAGCAGTAGATGCTCCCCACCCTCATTCCACTTACGAAGGCACAGACTCTTGGACGGGGACTTCACATTCCTGCCCTACTGCGTCAGGGGTTTCTGCCTTACTTTTTCAGCGATATAGGGAACTTAACGCCAATGCTAATCCTCGCGCCTCTTTAATTAAAGCCTTAGTATGCAATGGGGCTACCGACTTAGGCAATCCTTACCCCGATTATCGGTTTGGCTTTGGTAGGCTCAACGCCTTAGGGTCATTAAAAATGCTCAATGAAGGCAACTATATGATTGACCAAGTAGCCCATGGTGATACTAAAACGTATTCTGCTCAAATTAATGTCCCCGCCAACACAAAGCGGTTAAAAGTAATGCTCTGCTGGACAGACCCTCCTGCTATGCCAAGTACTATCCCTGCTTTGATTAATAATTTGGACTTACAAATACAGCACGACCCAAGTACGACAACCTTTCAGCCTTGGGTATTGAATCCTGCTTCTCCTGCCTCTCTGGCTGTTAGAGGAACTGATAACCTGAATAACATAGAACAAGTAACCATAGATGACCCCGACGCAGGAACTTATACTATTCAAGTCAGTGGCACCAATATCAACTTCCCCGCAGGGGGTAGCCAAGAGTTTGCTTTGGTGTGGTTAGTAGAGCCTGAGTACATAGAAGTAACTTATCCTGCGGGAGGCGAAAAGCTAAAACCTAACGTCAATGAGGTAATTCAGTGGGACGCAGAAGGTATAGCTGGGGGAAATTATACCATAGAGTTTTACGACGGAAGCAGTTGGAGTACTATTGCTAATGTAACTATTACTGACAATAGACTTTTGCGATACACTTGGAATACCCCTAATATTATTACCGACCAAGCTAAAATCAGGATTAGCGGGACCAAAATGTCAGGAGGCACAGCTTCTGATGAGTCTGACTTACCTTTTACAATTATGGGCGTACCTACTGGTTTGTTTGGTACTATTATCACTGCTACCCCTCAAAACAACCAAATTAAATTAGATTGGCTACCTGTGACTGGGGCAGATTTTTATGATATTTACAAAATAAGACAGTTCGATAATTTTTCAGGAGAGGGCAAGTGGCAGTTAGTAGGCACAGTATCTGCACCTACTACTACTTTTACTTCTACGGGTTTAGTAAACGGAGGCTGGTATTTCCATACCGTAAGAGCGAGAACAAGTGGGGGGGTGGTCAGTGAAAGAGCCTATGCCACACCACGTATCATTCCCTCCGGGGTAGGCGCAAGTACTGACCTTAGGCTAATAAGTATTCTCACACCGACAGATAATGTTTGTCAGACAAGTAATATCGTAACGGTTAGAATAAAAAATTTAGGACTGAACCCTATTTTAGCAGGTACTTCTATTCCTTTTTCCTATCAAATCAATGAAGGTGTGCCTATCATAGAAACCCTGACTTTATCTGCCGACTTAGGCATCAATGACCAGATAGATTATACTTTTGCTACCTCTGCAAATTTCACTTCTTTTGGAGAAAATACGCTCAAAGTAGCAGTTAATCTGCCTTCTGACGAGGTAAAAGACAATGATACTATAATTTTGAAAGTAAAAAGAAATGCTAATACTCTGCCACTGTCTATCTCTGCAAGTCCCTCCACTACTTACTGCAATACAGTAACACTATCCGCCCAAAACTTTCCCGTAGATACTTACTATGTAGAAAATATCCCACTTGCTACTGAAAATATGTCAAGTGCCAACTTAGTAACTTTGAGCGATGACGATTTCAAAAAGTTTCCTATTGGTTTTAATTTTAGCTTTTTTGGAAAAACATATAACGAGTTTTATATCAATTCCAATGGATTCATTGGCTTTGATGGCTTCGACCACGATTTTGCTCCAAGTGTAAAAAGGCTCATTCCCAATACTTTAACACCTAATAATTTTATTGCTTTTGTATGGTCAGACCTTGACCCCTCAGCGGCAGGTACAGTCAAATACCAAGTATTCGGGACTGCTCCCAATAGAAAGTTAGTAGTAGAATTTTTGAATGTGCCTTATTACAGTGCTACTCCTCCAAGTCCTAATAGAGTAAATGTACAAGTGATTTTATATGAAACTTCTAATGTAATAGAAATTCACTCTATCAATATCCAAGTCAGTACCTTTGCCTCTATGATTATGGGCTTAGAAAATAGTGGAGGGAAAAAAGGAGTAGCTATTCCCGGACGAAATGATACCTATTGGTCAGTAACTAACGAAGGCTTGCGCTTCACTCCTTCTAACACTACTTTGAGTTGCTTTCCTAATGGAGCAACCACTCCTTTCATTACTACCAATATCTCTGGCAATGTGGGCTTTAGCATTACAGAAAACACCTGTGTTTACAACACCTCTATTACTATTTCTAACTCTTGCGATACCAGTCCTTTAAACTTTACTTCCCTTTCTCCGTTAGACAATAGCGTTGGTGTACCTCTAAATACCAATTTAGAAATTCAGTTTAACAAACAGGTCAAAGCAGGCACAGGAAATATCACCATCGTAGGAGGCACAAGTCCCGTAGTTATTCCCATTACAAGTGGGGCGACAGGTACCGTCACTTTTAGCGGCAATACCGTAACTATCAATCCTACTATGGACTTAGAAGGAAATACCAACTATCATGTTTTAATAGATGCGGGAGCTATCCTCGATTTTGCTACGCCAGCCAATGCTTTTGTAGGCATTAATAATGCGACTACTTGGAACTTTAGCACCATTAATCATGCACCTGTTTTGGACAATACGGGTACTTTTACGCTTAGCATGATAAATGAAGATGTCGTAAATCCCACAGGCAATACAGTAGGTCAGGTAATCGCCTCAGCAGGGGGAGATAGAATTACAGATATAGACCCTAACGCACAAGAGGGAATTGCTATTATTAGCGCAGATGCAAGCAACGGAACATGGCAGTATTCTTTTGATAGTGGTGTTACTTGGACGGATTTTGGTACACCCTCAGCTTCTGCCGCTTTACTACTCCCTATCGACAGCAGAATAAGATTCGTTCCCAATGCTAATTTTCATGGTACCGCCAGTTTTACTTTTAGAGCATGGGACAGAACCACAGGAATAGCTGGTGGGACAGCAGACCTATCTACACCCGCTAACTATGGAGGGAGTACTGCATTTAGCGTTAATACTGCTAATGCCAGCATTAAGGTCAATGCTCGACCTACTATTACCCCTATTGCAAATCAAGTTACTAACGAAGATACCCCTACTGCTCCTATCAATTTTATCATAGGTGACCCTGATAACTTAATAAGTAGTTTGACACTAACTGTTACCTCCTCTAATACGACCTTAGTCCCCAATGCCAATATTTTCATAGGAGGTACAGGAGCAGGTCGCAACTTAATCATTACCCCTGCATTAAATCAATTTGGAGGCACAGTAATAAGCATTACCGTTAGCGATGGGCAAATTAGCCAAACTATCAGTTTTATACTTACGGTCAATCCAGTCAATGACCCTCCTACCATTACCAATTTGACAAGAAATGTTGCCAATATTTTTTCCATCAATTTCATTCCAAGTGATTTTATAGGAGCATACAGCGATGTAGAAAATGACCTATTGGCTAAAATTAGAATTGTATCCTTGCCTACTCACGGTAGTTTGACGTGGAATAATCTACCTGTGATTCTTAACCAAGAAATCAATCGGGCTGATATCAACTTATTAAAATACACTCCCAATATCACTTTTGTTGGCACTGATGGCTTCCTTTGGCGAGCCTCCGATGGTACAGATTACTCTCCTATGACCGCCCAAGTCATTATTAATGTAAGTTCAGGCAATTCTGCTCCTATCATCAGCAATTTTTCAAAGATAACCTCACGAAACCAAATCATTTATTTTACAGTTTCAGATTTTACTAATGCCTATACAGATGCGGACAATAACGAATTAGTAAAAATAAAAATTACTCAACTACCTTCCAAAGGCGAGTTATTCCTTGATAATGTATTAGTGGTTCTTAACCAAGAGATTAATCGTTTGGATTTAAGTAAGCTCACTTACCGCCCTGTTTATGATTATTATGGAAGCGATGCCTTCTCTTGGAATGCTTTTGACGGGTATGTGTATGCCCCAGCACCTACGCAAGTGAATATTACTATTTTACTTGGCAATCAAGCCCCTGTGGTTTATGATATAAGTAAAAATGTGAATGAAAACACTACTTTAAATTTTGCGATTACAGATTTTACCAATGCTTATACAGATGCAGACGATAATGATTTGTCAAAAATTATTGTCCTTTCCTTACCGACCTATGGTACTTTACTTTTTGATGATGTTCCTGTAAGCATCAACCAAGAGTTTCCTAAAAACTTCCTCAATCGTCTTTCTTATCGCCCTAATACTGATTTTGTTGGTAATGATTCTTTTACTTGGAACGCCTCTGATGGCTTAGTCTATGCCAACGTCGGTGCAAGTGTGAATATCAATGTGATTTATGTCAATAAACCACCATTAATTAGCAATATTATAAAACAAGGAATAGAAAATCAGCAAATTAGCTTTAAACCTACCGATTTTACTAATGCTTTTGCAGACATAGAAAACGATGAGCTTCAAAAAATAAAAGTGTTTTCTCTACCTGAAAGAGGTACATTATTTTGGAACAAAACTCCCGTAAGTGTCCACCAAGAAATTTTAAAACAAGACCTCGATATACTATACTATGTTCCCAATAGAGATTATTATGGGAGTGATAATTTTACTTGGAACGGAGCAGACCTTATTCAATATGCTAATACATCTGCGCAAGTGATTTTCAATATCTTACCTATTATTCCTACGCCTCCTACGGGTTTGCAAGCACGAGCAGGTAGCCAAAAAGTTTGGCTCACTTGGGACGCTAATCCCGAACCCAATATCGCCTATTATGAAATTTATATGTTTTCTACCAATCAGCCCCTGCGATTAGTAGGCACAAGCAACACTAATAGCTTTGTAGTGGATAACTTAAAAAATGCTACTACTTACGCTTTTAGAATCAAGGCAGTTACTCGCTCTGGCATAGTTAGCGAATTTTCACCCACAGTACAAGCCCAACCTTCTATTATCTTAGCAGAAAGTAATAGCTTGTTAGAGAATAATTTGAGTATTTATCCCAATCCGACCAACAAGGAAATTATCATAGAAATAGAACTCTTTAGACCTGCATTAGTAAAGATTGGCTTAATAGATTTACTCGGCAGAGAAATAGAAAAAATAGATATTTCTATCCCACAAAGTTTTATCAGAAAAGTAGTAGATGTAGAAAAATTAGCGAATGGAATGTATTTTGTCCGCATAGAGGCAGGAGATTTCAAAGCAGTGAGAAAAGTAGTAAAAGAGTAAGAAATCGGTCTGAAAATATACTTTTAAAAAACTAATTCATGCTTTTTCTATACCTTTGCCAAATAATAAAAGCAAGCTAATCACATGGACAAAAAAATTACTTCCGCACTTATTTCAGTTTTTTATAAAGATAACCTTGCTCCTATTGTAGAGCTATTAGGTAAGCAAGGAGTGAAAATATTTTCTACAGGAGGCACACAAAAATTTATAGAAGAGTTAGGCATGCAGGTTACTGCTGTTGAGGACCTGACCTCTTACCCTTCTATTTTTGGCGGAAGGGTAAAAACTTTACACCCAAAAGTTTTTGGAGGCATACTCTATCGCCGTGATAATCAAGAAGATATTTTTCAATCTCAGCAATACCAAATTCCCGCTATAGATTTAGTCGTGGTGGACTTATATCCTTTTGAGGAAACAGTAAGCAAAGGAGCAGGCGAAGAGGATATTATTGAAAAAATAGATATTGGTGGAATTTCTCTGATTAGAGCTGCCGCTAAAAATTTCCAAGATGTGCTAATTGTTTCGTCAAGAGAGCAGTATCCTGATTTGCTTAGACTTTTACAAGAAAAAAATGGCATTACTTCTCTTGCTGAGCGCAAAAAGTTTGCTACCCAAGCTTTTGATATTACTTCACATTACGATACCGCTATTTTCAACTATTTCAATCAATCCGAGGGCAATCAAGTATTCAAACAAAGTATCCGCCAAAGCCAAACTCTTCGCTATGGAGAAAACCCTCACCAAAAAGGTGTTTTTTATGGCAAACTAAGCGAAATGTTTGAGCAATTAAATGGTAAAGAACTTTCTTACAATAATTTGGTGGACATGGACGCAGCAGTTTCTCTTATTGCAGAGTTTGATGAAACTGCCTTTGCCATTCTCAAACACACCAACGCTTGCGGCATGGCTATCGGCAATACTTCTCAAGAGGCTTACTTAAAAGCATTAGAAGCAGACCCTATTTCCGCTTTTGGAGGCGTAATAATAACTAACAAGCCTATAGATTTGCCTTGTGCCCAAGAGTTGAATAAGTTATTTTTTGAAGTATTGATTGCACCTGCATATTCGGAAGAAGCCTTAGCCTTACTTAAAATTAAGAAAAATAGAATTTTACTTTTACAAAAACCTGTACAACTTTCTGATAAACAATTCAAAACCTTACTCAATGGCGTAATAGAGCAGGACAAAGACTTGAAAACAGAAACAGAAGCAGATTTGAAAGTAGTTACCAAACGCTCTCCTACTGCTCTTGAAGTGAAAGCTTTGCTCTTTGCGAACAGAATCGTAAAGCACACGAAATCTAATACTATTGTGTTAGCAAATGATAACCAACTATTTGCAAGCGGCGTAGGGCAGACCTCCAGAGTAGATGCTCTTAGGCAAGCCATAGAAAAAGCCAAGCACTTTGGTTTTGACTTGACGCAATCAGTAATGGCTTCTGATGCCTTTTTTCCTTTTCCTGATTGCGTAGAAATAGCAGACAAAGAGGGAATCAAAGCAGTCATTCAGCCCGGTGGCTCTATCAAAGATGCTGATTCTATTGCCTATTGTGATGCTCATGGTATGGCAATGGTCTTTACAGGCATAAGGCATTTCAAGCACTAACATATTTTCCTACTCCAATCTGAAACTTCGGCGATGTAGGTCGGTGATTCCATGTTTTTTGATGGCTTCATAGTGAGCTTTGGTAGGATAGCCTACATTGCTTTCCCATGCATAAAAAGGGAACTCTTGAGCATATTTTTCCATGAGTCTATCTCTTTCTGTTTTGGCAACTACAGAAGCAGCAGCAATAGAAAGAAATTTGCCATCGCCTTTGACTATACATTCATGCAAAATCAAAGGATAAGGCTTAAAATACTTCCCATCTATGAGCAGAAGTTCGGGAAAGGGACGCAATTGCTCTATGGCGCGGTGCATCGCCAAGGTAGAGGCTTGTAAGATATTGATTTGGTCTATCTCTTGCGGAGAAGCCAAACCTATGCCTATGCCAATCGCTTGCCTCTCGATTTCTAAGCGTAGTTCTTCCCTTTGTTTTTTGTTGAGTTTTTTCGAGTCTGTAAGCCATTCATGTTGATACTTCTTAGGCAGAATTACTGCGGCGGCTACTACCGGACCTGCCAAACACCCTCGTCCCGCCTCATCTACGCCTGCCTCTATCAAATTCGGGGAAAAAGCAGAAAGCAACATTACTCAAATACAATTAAAATATGATTTTTCTCTACCCTATCGCCCTTGCTAACTTTGATTTGTTTTACTGTCCCCTCCCCCGTGGATTTTATCATATTTTCCATTTTCATTGCCTCTAAAATCAGTAAGTTATCTCCTTTTTTTACCTTATCTCCTTCTTTGACCACAATATCCAAAATCAATCCGGGCATAGGTGCTTTGAGGTCGTTAAGTTTCTGCTTACTTACCTTGCCCATGCCTAACTGTTCCAGTAATAAGTCAAATCGGTCTTGAACGCTAAGTTCATAAGTATTGCCGTTGATTTTGATAGTAAAGGATTTTTCTACGTAGTCCGCTTTCACTATCTCCGCATTGTAAGAACGGTTTTGATAAAGAATATGAAAATGATTGTTTCCCAAAGACTGTATATCTCCGTCAAAAACTTCTTGGTTAAGTATAAGCCTTTCTTTGTCTTGTTCTAATTCAAAACAATTATTGTTTACATTGATTTTCAACATGATATATTTTTTTAAATAAAATGCAAACTAATCTTGCTACATTTTTACTACTATTTTTCCAAACTGCTTGCTTGCTTTCATATCATCAAAAGCAGAAACAATCTCCTCAAGAGGTCGGATACTATCCACAAAAGGAATAATTTTGTGCTGATTGACAAAGCTAAGCATGTCGGCAAACTCTTGGTCATTACCCATAGTAGTTCCTTGAATTTTTATTTGGTAGTAAAAAATGCGATACAAGTCTAAGGTAGTTGGTAGCCCTTGTGTAGCCCCATAGCTTACGATTCGTCCTGCGGGTTTCATCATGCGAATAAAATCGCTAAATCCTTTTCCGCCTGCGCTATCTATTACTAAATCAAATCCTTTGGACTTATCTAAGAGTTCTTTGTTCCAATTACTATCTTTATAGTTTGCTCCGTCCACCGCACCTGCCAGCAGGGCTTTATTTATCTTTTCTTGGTTTCCCGAGGTAATATACACCCTTGCTTTGGCGGCTAAGGCAAATTGCAAGGCTAAGGTGGCTACTCCGCCCCCAATTCCTGAGATAAGCACATTTTCTCCTTCCTCGAACTCTCCATGATTGAAAATAGCGCGATAGGCAGTTAGCCCTCCCAAAGGCAAGGCAGAGGCTTGCTCGTCAGTAAGATGCTCAGGTTTAGGGTGTAAGCGATGATTTTTTACTACTATGTATTCTGCAAAAGTCCCATGCGTGGGCATTCCCAAAATCTGATAATGACGCGCTTGAAACTTGGGATTTTCGCCCCAATCTATGTTAGGGTTGATGATGACTTTTTTTCCTATCCAATGGTTGTCTGCCTCGTTTCCTACTTGCTCTACTATACCACAGCCATCAGAGCCAAGCGTTGTATGAGGTTTGATATTGGGATACTTATCTTCTCTTATCCATTGGTCGCGACGATTCAAAGCGGCAGCAGTAAGCTTTACCAGTACCTCTCCTGCTTCGGGCTTTGGAATCGGCACTTCTACAAGTTTGATTTTTTCCTTAGGGTTATCTGTAATTTGTAGTGCTTTCATCATATGAGTTTGGAGTTTTGAATGGCTATTAAGACCAAATTTATAGAATTTTTGGCTTCATTTCTCTAATATTTCCTTTAACTTTTCTTCGTAAATATAAAAAGTATTCAAATCGTTGTGGTCTCCTCCCTCGATAGTGATAAACTCATCGTGAACTTTGAGCAAGGGTTTTAACTGAACTCCTGAACTGTAAGGGACAGTTCGGTCATAAGTCCCGTGAAAAATAGTAATTGGGCAAGATACCTTAGTAATCCACTGATAACTTGGGAGTTTGTATCTTAAAAGCAGGCTATATGGAAAATAAGGAAAGTGGTAGCCTGCTACATCACTTAGGCTGAAGTAGGGAGTTTCCAAAATTAAGTACTTAGGCGTATTCCTTGCCGAAAGGTAAACAGCTACACCTGTGCCTAACGACCTTCCAAAGACAATAGTTTGATTTTCAGAGAAATGCTTTTTAGTAAAATCATAGACTGCTTGTGCATCGCTCAATAAATTTTTCTCGTTAATATGTCCTCTGCTTTTGCCATAAGTGCGGTAGTCCCAAAGCACAATGTCATAACCAAACTGCATGAGGTCATCAACAATGCTTGCCCAACGCTGAATATTGCCCGCATTACCATGACAGTAAACAATGACTCCTTTGGGACGAGGTTTTTTGAACCAAACTAAATTAATCTTTCCTCCATTTTCTGTATTTAAAAAATATTCTTTGTATTCTTTAAACCATCGACTATCAAAGTTATACTGATAATCCTCAGGGAGAGAAACAGGCAAGAAAAGTATTTTTTCTTGTAAAAAATATAATATTGCACAAGCTACCAAATATAAACTTGCCAACATTTTCAATATAAAAAAGGCAACTTTCATGCTTATTTTTCTATGCTGTAGATATAACTCCCTAATGGAGAAAGCTTTAATTGTATGGGTTCATTTGCTTTAAAAGAAATTGTTTTCCCATTTAAAAATACTTCTTTCAGTTTGTATTCTTCTCCTTCTGAAAGTTCCATAAGTGCTAAGGCATTTTTTGGAATATTTAGGCGAATATCTTGCGGGCGGGCGTCGGCATCAAAGTTCACTACTATCAATAGTTTTTGATTTTCAGTGAATCTCAAAAATGCATAGACTTTACGAGTATTGTAGTTATTTGCATTAGCAGACTGCAGGTCGTATAAATTCCCTACCCTGACTGCCTCATTTTGCCTACAAAAGTTCAACAAGGTAGTATAAAAATGGAGAATTTCTTTCTCTGGTTCTTCTAATGCTCCTCCGTCAAACTTGCCTCCATTCATGAATTTTTGATGAGCAGGAACGCTCCAATAATCAAAAATCGTTGTTCTACCATCTTCTCCTCCAAAACCCTCTACTCCTCCCCCTTTTTCTCCCACTTCCTGCCCAAAATATACCATTACAGGTCCGGAATTAAGCAAGGCACTTACTACCATCGCAGGGAAGGCTTTTCTTGGGTCGCCCGCAAAATCTTGGCTTGCTATGCGTTGCTCATCATGGTTTTCCAAGAAACGCGACATTCGGTAATTATAACCTTCGGTTTGTTTCCAATTTTTGGTAATATCAGAGGCACTTGCCCGATTTTGGATAACAGCTTTCAAGGTATCGTATAGCCCTACTTTATCATACAAGTAATCAAACTTGCCTATATTAATATAGTTTTTGTATTCATGAGGATTGTAAATCTCTGCGATAAAAATAATATCAGGATTGGCTTGCTTGATTTGAGGGATTACCCAGTTCCAAAATTCTACAGGTACCATTTCTGCCATATCACAGCGAAAGCCATCTACTTTTTTCTCCGTCCAATACAGTAATATCTCCTTCATTTTCACCCATGTATTCGGAATGCGCTCAGCACTAAAATATTTTTTTCTACCATTCTGGATATCTATACCATAATTAAGTTTGATAGTTTCAAACCAGTCATTAATACTTGGAGCGTGAGAAAAAACATCATTCCCCGTTGCCTTAGCTGGAATCTCCTCGTACACTCCATTTTTAGTTCTTACTTTCAAAAAATCAGGCAGTTGGTATTCTTTGGGAACAACAAATTTGGTATTGGGGAGGTAATAAAAATTATTGTCGATGTCAAAAGCCTTCGTTTTATCATCATCTTCCCCTAAGTCTTTAATATTTGCAGGTTTAGCATCAGATTTATAATTACGAGCCACATGGTTAGGAACAAAGTCTATGATAACTTTCATGCCCTGCTGGTGAGTACGCTCTACCAAAGCCTCAAATTCTTTGATGCGGTTAGGCACATCTACTGCTAAGTCAGGGTTTACGTCAAAGTAATCCTTGATAGCATAAGGAGAACCCGCAATACCTTTGACTACATCGGCATCATCTAAGGGAATATTATATTTGGTATTGTCGTTCATGGTAGCGTGCTCGATAATCCCTGTAAACCATATATGGGTAAAACCCATTTTTTTGATTGCTTTGAGAGCCGTTTCATCAAAGTCATTCATCTTCCCTACTCCGTTTTCCTCAATAGTTCCATACCTTTTATTAGTAGTGTTCTTATTGCCAAAAAGTCGAGTCAAAACTTGATAAATAATGATTTTATGGTCAGTAACCTGTTCTTTGAGTAGATTTGGGTCATTCATGTCTTTTGTCATTTGTTTGTTATTACAAGCCAAAGTAAGCAATGATAGCAAAAATAATAGGTAAGCAGTCAAATTTTTCATTTTCAAGTATTTACTTTATTCATTGATTAGATTCAGTAGAGAGCCTTGCTTCAAAGATAAGAAAATTCAAAATTAGCATATTTATTATTTTCAAATAAATTGCCCTCAGGTATCTGTTTAATTTTATTGTACTCAAAAGCAAAAAGTTTGAAAAAAAAGCATAACTTTCCCAAAATTTGAAGGCTTTTGGAAAGTTGAAATCAAATAACTATAAATCACTAAAACAAATTCGCAACTCATAAATTATTTAAAACTATGCCTGTACGTATTGTAAAAGATAATCCAGATGAAATGGTTGTCAATGACAATTTTAATTTTGATAACCCTCAAAACCAAGTCAAAAATAATCAGGGTGGCGGAGGGATAGACCTTTCTTTCCTTAATGAGCTACTTGGTGGTGGAGGGCAAAAGGGAGGAGGTAGCATTTTAGATTTGCTCGGAGGAGGTGGACAGGGAAGCAGAGGTGGCAGTATTTTAGACCTTTTAGGAGGTGGACAAACTAATCAAGGAAGTGGCGGACTGTTAGGGGGACTGATTAATAGCTTTTTAGGAGGGCAAGGAGGAAATAGGCAAGAGGTAAATAGAGGAGGCAGTAATAACAGCAATAGCTTGCTTTCTGTACTGGGAAGCATGGCTGTCAATGCTTGCATCAACTATGCTATCAATTCCTTTATGAATAAAGGAGGAGGACGCTCATTTAGCAAAGGGGCTCCTCCAAGTAAAGAAGATGTAGATGGCTTACTCAATGAAAGATTGAACTCCGCAGAGCTGTGCGTAAGTTTATGGTCGCACACAGTATTTGCAGACCAAGAACTACAAGCGCAAGAAAAACAAGTATTAGAACAACTTATTAGCGATACCGTCAATCAACTGTTCCCTCCCTCAATCGCTAATCAAGCAGAAGTTCGTCAAATGCTCACTGATAGGGTCTATCATCCATTAGATTATGATGAGGTTGTTAGCTTGGCACGTCAAGATTACAATTTTGCAGGACAACTTTATCAGCAAGCCTGCTTGCTAATAGCAGCAGATAAGATGTTAGGAGGCGAAGAAGATGACTATATTCACCACTTAGCTTCTGACTTAGGTTTACAAAAAGGCGATGCTCAGGCTATTCGCCAAAAGTTTGGTTTATAAAAGCCTTTCTTAAAAAGACCCTTATAAGCATGTAGCCTTGCTTGTAAGGGTTTTGCTTTTTGAGAATATAAATTTGCAGATTTTAAAAAATTATATTTATCTTGTTTGCAAAAATTTCAAGCGAAAAAATTGTTGAAATTTCTTTCATGAACAAAGAAAATAGAAAAGTTGCCTTAGTTACAGGATGCACAGGTGGTTTAGGTACAGCTATTTGTAAAAAACTTTATAAAGATGGTTATATAGTAGTGGGAAACCATCTTACTTATTCTAAGGGAGAAGCATGGTTAACAGCTATGCGAGAGCAGGGCTTTCAAGTCCCCATTTATCAATGCGATATAACGGACTACGATAAGGTCGGCGAAATGGTCAAACTTATAGAAGCCGAAGTTGGGGGCATAGATATTTTAGTAAATAATGCGGCAATTACCAAAGATGGGCAGTTCAGGAAAATGACCTACGAACGCTGGGATTTAGTGTTGAAAACAAACTTATATAGTGTATTTAACTGTACCCGACACGTAATTAATCAAATGATAGAGCGTCAGTATGGAAGAATTATCAATATCTCTTCTGTGAATGCTCAAAGAGGGCAGTTTGGACAGGTAAACTACGCCGCTGCAAAAGCAGGAATACATGGTTTTACAAAAACTCTGGCTGTGGAGGTAGCTAATAAGGGCATCACGGTCAATACCATTTCGCCCGGCTATATCGCTACCGATATGGTTATGGCTATTGCAGAGGACGTAAGAAGAAAAATTATTGAAAGTATCCCCGTAGGTAGGTTAGGCGGCACAGAGGAAATAGCTCATTTAGTTTCTTTTTTAGCCTCCGAAGAATCAAGTTTTATTACAGGTGCAAACTATGCCATCAATGGAGGACAACACATGTATTAATATGGAAAATCTGGAAATACAGGGACAATTGAGTACATTTTTTATACCTTCGGTAAATTTCTCTGCGGAAACAGGCATTTGTGAGATTTCAGGCGAGTCTTATTTAGAAGATGCCTTCCAATTCTACGGTGTATTGATGGATTGGATAAATCAGTATTTTACAGAAGGCAATAACGAAATAGAAGTAAATATAAGGCTCACTTATTTTAATACAAGCTCCTCGAGAGCCATATTAGACCTCCTGCGCCTACTAAAAAACTATCAAGATAATAGAGATTACAAAGTCATCGTCAATTGGTATTACCCTAATCCCGACTACGATGAGATGAAAGCAGAAGCAGAGGACTATGTGGACGAAACGGGACTGGTTATGAACCTTATCCCTTATTCGGTATAAGGCATTACTTAGCTTACGATATTTTTCTTATCAGCAGATAGAGAATAAGTCTTAGCTTTCAGTGATTTAAGAAAAAATATGCTCAAAAAATCCTTGCAAAAAAAATTTAACATATATCGCAGTTCCGCAGGTTCTGGCAAAACCTTCACCCTCACCAAAGAATACCTTAAATTGGTGCTGAGTACTCCCGCTTCGCCTACTTTCAAGGCTGACTATTTCAAACACATCTTGGCAGTTACTTTTACTCATGATGCCGCCAATGAGATGAAAGAACGCATTGTAAATAGCTTATACAAAATCGCCAACTTGCCTGCTAACGAAGAGGACAACTTATTTTCTGCTATTATTGCCGAACTCCATGAAGAGTACCCAGAAAAGCACTTCACAAGGCAAATTTTGCAGGAAAGGGCAGAAAAAATTTTTGCCAAACTTCTGCACAACTACTCTGATTTTGCAGTCAGTACGATTGACTCCTTCAACAATCGCATCGTACAATCCTTTACAAGGGACATGGGTTTACCCTATAACTATATGATTGAGTTAGAGCAAGACGAGATTTTAGAGCAAGCCACAAAACTGCTTTTAGAAGAGGTAGGAGAAACAAGCAATCATAGTTTGACAAGCATATTAGTAGATTTTGCGCTTAGACAAGTAGATGAGGAAAAGTCTTGGCACATTGAGAAACTTTTACAAGAGTTTGGGAAAAATATATTCCAAGAAGCAAAAAAACCCTTAATTGCCCAATTAGAAAAACTGAGTAAGAAAGACTTTATAGAGATTAGAAATGACCTTTTTTCTTATAAAAATACTGTGGAAAAAGAACTAAAAGAGTTGGCAGAAAAGGGAATGAGAGCAATTCAAAATACAGGATTTGAGGAGAAAGATTTTTTTCAGACCTCGAGAGGGATTTATGCCTTTTTTAAAAAATATAGCCAACAAATTGATAGTAAATTTTTTATAGATTTTGCTAATACTTATGTACGCCAAACCATAGAAGAAAACAAGTGGGACGGAAGCAAAAATAAAATTAGCGTACCTGAAAACTTGAAAGATGTTTTGAAAAAAATCTTTTACAAATTAGAAGATTTAAAAGATAAATACAAATCCAATTATTTGATAGTCAACAACTTGATTCCTTATATCTATCTATTGTCGACTATTAATGAGTTAGACAAAAAACTCAAAAAGCTGATGAACGAAAAAAATAAGGTGCATATCAGCGATTTTAACCACAAAATTAACCAAATAGTTGAAAAAGAGCCTATTCCTTATATCTATGAAAGGATTGGAGAACGCTTCAAGCACATCTTGATAGATGAGTTCCAAGATACTTCTCAAATGCAGTGGCATAACCTCATTCCCCTGATTTCCAACTCTTTGGGCTTTGACTTCCCTAATATGCTTGTCGGCGATGCTAAGCAAGCTATTTATCGCTGGCGTAGCGGGAATGCGGATTTGATAGTGAGCCTCCCTTACGTGCCTACTGCTGCGCCTCACTCTCCTGTGGCAGAGAATGCCGAGATTTTTCAATGGCATTTTAACGCCAAAAATTTGGACAAAAACTTCCGAAGCAAGGCACAAATCATAGAGTTTAACAACGAACTTTTTGAACATATTTCTACCCAATATAGCAAGGAATTTCCTGCACTCCAAGATTACTATGAAGGCATAAAACAAAAGATAGACGAAAAAAAACAAGGCGGGCATGTGCAAATTAACTTCCTGAGCAAAAATGCAGACTACGACGAGGCTACTTTTGAGCAATGTTTGTCCATAGTAAAGGATTTGGTAGAAAACAAAGGCTATGCTTACCGAGATATTGCTATTTTAGTAAGAACCAACAGCAAAGCAAGCAAGTTAGCAGAGAAATTTTTAGAACATAAAATCCAAGTAATTTCCTCCGAATCGCTACTTCTGACTTACTCTCCTAAGGTAAATTTCATTATGAGTTTCTTGCGGATTATGACTCAGCCTCTTAATCCCGTGGGAAAAGCAGATTTATTATATTTTCTCTATGACCATTTTAATAACGAATTAGGAGCAAATCTTCCTTTTGATGACAATACGCACTTAGCCATTAGCGAGGTTTGTAATAGTGTTAAATTTAAGGATTTTGCTAATTTTATCAAGCTTAATTTCAAAACACCTATCAATTTTAAGACTTTGCAGTATCTTTCTATTTACGAAATTGCAGAGGAGTTGATTCGTACCTTCCAACTTAATTTTGACAGCAAACAACAGATTTATTTGCAGAAATTGCTTGATGTCATGCTTGATTATGGCTTGCGAAACTCTAACAACCTATCGGACTTTTTAGAGTATTGGGAAATGCAAAAAAGCAAAATTTCCATTACCAGCCCCGAAACAGGCAATGCCATTCGCATTATGACTATCCACAAATCCAAAGGGCTACAATTTCCTGTGGTGATTTTGCCTTATGCGGATTGGGAAACTACGCCTAAAAATGGAGAAAAGCTGTGGCTTTCTTGGGAAAATACTATTTCTCCCAAATTAAAAACTGTAATTTTACCTATCAAGAAAGACCTTTTGGAAACAGAGTTTGCCCATGAGTACCAAAAGGAAGTCCAATCTACTTTCATAGACGCAATAAACTTGCTTTATGTAGCCCTGACTCGTCCAGAGGAAAAACTGTACATTCTTGGGAAAGACAATAGCGAGAGCAAAGATAGAAAGCCACAAAATGTGCAAGAAGTATTAGCCATGTACGTAAAAAAAGCAAATATAGTAGCCAACAGGAGCCAAGCCGATAATCAGTCTCAGTCGCTAGCTTATATTCTCAAAAATGATGACAGCCCTAAGTCCTCTGCCAAAGAAACTAAATTAGCTGATACCTACGAATTATCTTATTTTTTAAGTACAGAATGTAGGGACAAAATCCGCATGAGGAGGGACGACAAGAAAGTAAAAATCTACTTGCAACACGAAGTAAAAGGAGAGTATGACATAGATATTCAAGGACTTTATGATGCCCGAAAACAAGGGTTGCTTATACACCGCGCTTTTGAAAGAGTAAAGTACCCAACAGACATAGCAAGAGCATCGCAAAAGTTAGTGAATGAAGGCTACGTCACAGAGGAAGAGAAAGAGGAAATAATAGCTAAAATATACCAAATCATTACTTTGCCAGAAATAAAGGAATTTTACGAACCCAAAGAAGGAAGGCAAATTTTTAATGAAAAAGAGTTAGTAGTAAAAATAGAAAGCAATAGCTTATTACAACATCACACAAAAAAAACAGCAGAAAAAGTATTGCGACCAGACAGAATAATCATTGATAATAAGCTAATTACTATTATTGACTACAAAACAGGTATAGAAAAAATCCAAGAACACACCCGCCAAGTCAATGAGTATGCAAAAGCACTCTTAGCCATAGATACTTTTAAAGATTTTGCAATCCAACAGTTTATTATCTATACTGAGGAGATGAAAGTAGTAAAAGTATAAACTGAGGGTTGAAAGTTGATTTTTTGCACAGCATCAAATTATCGTCTAACTTCGCCTTTTATTTTATGCAAAGTGTATGCAACAGTATTGGAAAAGTTATCTTCCCTTCTTGGGGATTCTATTGGTGTATATCGTAGGCATGTTCTTGGACATCATGGACATAGATGCCGCACAGTACGCCTCTATCTCTTTGGAAATGGCAAAGAATGGAAGCTACTTGGAGGTTTTACATCGTGGAGAAGACTATTTGGACAAACCTCCTTTGCTTTTTTGGATTTCTGCCTTGATTTTTAAAGTCTTAGGAGCAAGTAATTTTACTTATCGTCTCGTTCCTGTTTTGGTCTGCCTCTTAGGAATATATGCGACCTACCGACTTGCCAAACTTTTTTATCCTCAAAAAGTTGCTTATCTTTCTGCTATTTTCTGTGCCTCCTCTTTTAGCGTTTTCTTGATGAATCATGATGTCCGAACCGATACTATGCTCATGGGCTGGACTATTTTTGCGATATGGCAGTTGGCAGAGTATATAGAGTTTGAAAAGTGGAAGAGCCTACTATTGGGCTTTATTGGGATTGGTTTAGCCATGCTTGCCAAAGGACCTATTGGCTTGATGGTGCCGGTATTGGCTTTTAGTACACACTTTAGTTTAACAAAAAAATATGCTTCCTTCTTTCGTTGGCAGTGGTTAGTAGGTGTAGTAATAGTCAGTTTGATTCTATTGCCCATGTGTATTGGCTTGTACCAACAGTTTGATTTGCATCCTGAAAAAGTAATAGAAGGACAGCAAAACACTTCTGGATTGTACTTTTACTTTTGGAAGCAAAGTTTCGGAAGGCTCACGGGCGAGAACGCATGGCAAGATGACTCTGACCCGTTTTTCTTCGTACATACTTATATTTGGACGGTTTTACCGTGGGGGTTGTTAGTCTTTTTTGCTTTTTATGATTTGGCTAAAAAGGTGTTTATCAAGATTTTCAAGCCCAGTGCTTTCACCCAATTTGATGGTGAGAAAGAGGAATATCTCACGTTTGGGGGTTTTATTTTGCCCTTTATTGCCTTGTCCATGTCACAGTATAAGCTCCCTCATTATATCAATATTGTGATTCCATTAAGTTCTATATTTACAGCAAGATACGTATATATTTTACTACAAAATCCTCAGTACAAGACCTTGCTAAAAATAGCCTTTGGTGTGCAGTGGGCAAATGTAGTAGTAGTTTGGCTCATAGGTTTGCTTTTTGCGACTTGGGTTTTTCCCTTAGAAAACTTACTTATTTGGGCGGTGATTATTCCTTTGCTCGTTTTTTCCTTTTACATAGGTTTTCAAGGCAAAACTCGTTTCCAAAGGCTCATTTTTCCTTCACTTACTACTATTATTGGAGTGTTTTTTATTTTGAATAGCCATTTTTACCCTTCGCTTTTTGCGTACCAAACAGGCAGCATCATAGGCAAGTATTTGAAAACTCAAAAAGATTTTCCTTTGGATAGATTTGCCGTCTTACACAGGATTAGTGGTGATGGGAGAGATATTTTTATCCATACAGTAGATTTTTATAGCCAGCGGATTCAGCCGTTTTTTTATGAAACAGAGGATTTTGTCAGAACAATAAAGGCAGGTGAGCAGTGGGTAGTCTATACTGATGAAATGGGTTTAGAGGAGTTAAAAGCAAAAGGAAGAGTAGAAATTCTGAGGACTTTTGACAAATATCACGTAACCCAGCTTACTCCTACATTTTTAAATCCGCAAAGCAGAACGCAAGCCACCAACAAAGTATATCTGCTCCGCTTCATCAATTCGCAATGAGAATTTTGATAAAAAACACTGACGGATAGCTATTTAAGACCTTATTATTTGTAAAAAGGTAAAATTGCACATTTTCGATACGATAAATGTCGGAGTGTTATACAACTTTTCAATATTTTTTCTACCTTGCTTGCATCAAAACTTTTTATGGGAGTCATATTTTTTGTAAAATCAAATATATTTCCTCTGTAAGAATTTTTATTTCTCATCAGGTAGGTTACTTTCTGACTTGAATCTAAACATAATAGTAAATATGACATTAGAACTTTCTTGGATTGATTGGGCAATTATTGCTGGTTTCTTTATTTTTTCTATTGCCATTGGGCTTGCTGTAGCCAAAGATGCAGGCAAAAGTGCCGAAGATTTTTTCCTTTCAGGGCGCAATATGCCTTGGTGGCTGCTGGGGGTATCTATGGTAGCTACTACTTTTTCTGCCGATACGCCCAACTTGGTTACTAATATTGTCAGAGAGAACGGAGTAGCAGGCAACTGGGTTTGGTGGGCTTTTTTGCTTACAGGTATGCTTACTGTTTTTATCTATGCCAAGCTTTGGCGACGTTCAAAAGTAATCACTGATTTGGAATTTTATGAGTTGCGATACAGTGGAAAAGAAGCCGCATTCATTCGTGGGTTTAGGGCAATTTATTTAGGTGTATTTTTTAATATTATGATTATGGCAAGTGTATCCCTTGCCGCCATCAAAATAGGAGGGGTAATGCTCAACCTAAGTCCTGTGCAAACCTTACTTATTGCCTCTGCTGTTACAGTAATTTACAGTTCATTAGGCGGACTCAAAGGAGTGCTTTATACCGATTTTTTCCAATTTATCATTGCCATGATTGGCTCTATTGGGGCGGCAATAGTAGCCCTCAATCTCCCACAAATCAACGGCTTAGATAACCTTTTGGCGCAGCCTAACTTACAAAATAAGCTCAACTTCATTCCTGATTTTTCGGATACTAAAAACCTTATCATGCTATTTATTATCCCCTTAGCAGTACAGTGGTGGAGCGTTTGGTATCCTGGGGCAGAGCCGGGTGGGGGGGGATACATTGCCCAACGTATGCTTTCTGCCAAAAATGAAAAACACGCTATTGGAGCAACTTTATTTTTTAATGCGGCGCATTATGCTTTGCGTCCTTGGCCTTGGATTATTGTAGCTTTCTGCTCGATGGTAGTATTTCCTGATTTGGCAAGCCTCAAAGAAAAATTCCCTCATATCCCCGATGACAAAATCGGCAACGACTTGGCTTATCCTGCTATGCTCACTTATCTTCCCGCAGGCTTAATGGGCTTAGTAGTGGCTTCTTTGATTTCCGCTTTTATGTCGACCATCTCTACACAATTAAACTGGGGGTCATCATACATTGCCAATGACTTTTACTTGCGCTTCATTAACCCCAATGCCTCTCAAAAACAATTAGTAAATATCGGTCGGATTTCTACTGTAGTCTTGATGGCTTTGGCAGCTTTGCTGGCTTTGTCCTTAGAGAGTGCCTTGAAAACTTTTGATATTCTCTTACAAATCGGTGCAGGGACAGGGCTTATTTTTATCCTTCGCTGGTTTTGGTGGCGCATCAATGCGTGGAGCGAGATTACAGCGATGGTGGTTTCTTTTCTTATTGCTTTGTATTTCAACTTTGCACATGAAAAAATATTAGGCTTTACTCCCTTAGAAAGTCATTGGCAGTTGTGCATAGGAGTACTCGTTACTACGCTTGCTTGGGTAGGGGTAGCATTGGCTACTCGCCCAACCGACATGAAAACCTTGATTTCCTTTTATAAACTCACACGTCCCGGGGGAATTGGTTGGCAAAAAGTAATTGAAACAGCAGAGGCAGAAGGCACTCCTATAGAAAATTCTCAAGAAGACAGCAGAAGCATTGCAAAGGAATTGCTTTGTGTGTTTTTAGGTGCTATCACGATATATAGTGCTTTATTTGCCACAGGCTCATGGATTTACGGCAATACTCTCCCTGCTATGGCTCTTTCTTTACTTGCCTTGATTGGTGGATACTTTATTTTTAAAGTTTGGGGGAAGTTGAAAACAGGATAAGTAAAACGGCTTATCCTTACCAGTCCAATAATAACATTGATAAGTGTGAATTTGATGAGTAATTTTCCTTTTTTATTCCTCTCTAATCCTTTGCAAACCCATTCCTTTTGCTTATCTTTGTGGGTTAAAAAATTATCAAACAATTGATAATTGCGTAATTTAGCAATTTTAAGTAAAGCAATTAGTATTGATGTTTTATTTTTTACAAACTATTGATAATCAAGTTTATAAAAATAATTCATCATTCATAATTTACAATTCATCAATATTTTTCTTTTCATGGAAAACATCATTCCGATAAACATAGAGGAAGAAATGCGTACTGCCTACATCGACTACTCGATGTCAGTCATAGTGTCGAGGGCATTGCCCGACGTACGCGATGGGCTCAAACCTGTACACCGCCGTATCCTCTATGCTATGGCTGATTTGGGCTTAAACTACAACAAACCCTACAAAAAATCTGCTCGTATTGTAGGGGAAGTCTTAGGTAAGTATCACCCACACGGCGACACCGCCGTTTACGATGCGATGGTGCGTATGGCACAGCCGTGGTCTATGCGATACGAACTTGTAGATGGGCAGGGCAACTTTGGCTCAGTGGACGGAGATAGTCCTGCCGCTATGCGTTATACGGAAGCTCGCTTGAAGCGAATGGCAGAAGAGCTGCTGGCTGACATCAATAAAAATACGGTGGACTTCCAACCTAATTTTGATGACTCCTTGGAGGAGCCTACCGTACTACCCGCCAAAATTCCTAATCTCTTGGTCAATGGTACCTCAGGTATTGCCGTAGGTATGGCAACTAACATGCCTCCTCATAATCTTAGCGAGGTTGTAGATGGCATTGTGGCGTACATCAATAATCCCAGTATTACGATTTTGGAGTTGATGGAGCACATCAAAGCCCCTGATTTTCCCACAGGAGGCACTATTTATGGCATCAATGGTATCAAGAACGCTTTTGCCACAGGTAGAGGAAGAGTAGTGATTCGCGCAGTTTCTACCATAGAAGAAGTAGGCAAAGACCGACAACAAATCGTGGTAACAGAACTCCCTTACCAAGTTAATAAAGCAAAGTTAATAGAATATACCGCCACTTTAGTAAATGATAAAGTAATTGAGGGAATTTCTGCCATCAGAGATGAGTCCGACAGAGAAGGGACAAGGGTAGTTTACGAGCTAAAAAGAGATGCCATCGCTAATGTAGTACTAAACAACTTATTCAAAAATACAGACTTACAAGTTGCTTTCAGTGTAAATAATGTCGCTTTGGTCAGAGGCAGACCAATGACCTTGAACCTGAAAGAATTGATTAAATACTATGTAGAGCATCGGCACGAGGTAGTAATACGCCGTACTCGCTTTGAGCTTAATGAGGCAGAAAAACGAGCGCATATCTTAGAAGGTTTACTCAAAGCTTTAGATATTATAGACGAAATTATCGCTTTGATTCGTGGCTCGCAAGACCCAGAAATAGCGAGAGAAGGTTTAGTGAATCAGTTTGGTTTTACCGAAATCCAAGCAAAGGCAATTTTGGAAATGCGTTTGCAAAGATTGACAGGATTAGAGCGCGAAAAATTGCAAGAAGAATACAACGAATTGGTAAAGACTATTGCCTATTTGAGAGAAGTATTGGCAAATGAAAGCCTGAGAATGGACATCATCAAAACAGAATTGTTAGAAATCAAAGAACGCTTTGGAGATAAGCGACGCACTAAGATTGAGTACACTGAAGATGAGGACATTACGTATGAGGACATGATAGAGGAGCAGGACATGGTCATTACTATTTCTCATCAAGGCTATATTAAGCGTACCTCCTTGGCAGAATACCGTACGCAAAGTCGCGGTGGAGTAGGCTCAAGAGGGGCAGGAAGTAAAGATGATGACTTTACCGAACACTTATTTATTGCTTCCACGCACAGTTATTTGCTGATTTTCACACAGTCAGGCAAACTGTTTTGGATAAAAGCCTACAATGTTCCTGAGGGCAATAAAACCTCCAAAGGGCGTCCTTTACAAAACTTAATCCAGATTGAAAAAGATGACAAAGTAAAGGCAGTAGTAAGCGTAAAAAATTTGGAAGACCAAGAGTATATCAATAATAACTACTTGATAATGTGTACCAAAAAAGGTACTATCAAGAAAACTACTTTAGAAGCTTACTCGCGTCCAAGAGCCAACGGCATCAATGCGATTACCATTAATGAAGGAGATACCCTCTTAGATGTTCGCCTTACCAGCGGAAAAGATGAGATTGTTTTAGCGACCAAAGAAGGTATGGCAGTCCGCTTCCATGAAAGCACTGTTCGTCCTATGGGACGCACAGCGGCTGGAGTCAAGGGAATTTCCATAGACGAAGCGAACAACGAAGTAATAGGTATGGTAGTGATTACTCACCCCGCTACACAGCTCTTAGTGATTTCTGAAAAAGGATATGGTAAACGCTCTGATATAGAGGAATTTAGACTAACTAATAGAGGAGCAAAAGGTGTAAAAGCTCTTAATATTACAGAAAAAACAGGGCATTTGGTAAGCATTATGGAAGTTACAGACAAAGACCAACTGATGATAATGACTCAAGCAGGAATTGCCATTCGCTTTTCTGTTTCCGAGCTACGCGTCATGGGAAGAAATACCCAAGGGGTCAGGGTTATTAGGTTAAATGAAGACGATGATATTTCGTCTATCGCTAAAATAGAAATGATGGAGGAGGAAAGGGAAGAGGAAAACGCAATATTGGTAGAGCAACAAAACACGGTTAATACAGAGAATCTTCAAGATTTTCCTCCTCCAAGTACGAATGGAGTAGAGCATTAATATCTTTAAAACTTGATTAGGAAGAGAAAAACTGATTTGCATATATTTGTAAATCAGTTTTTTCATTTATCGCTCAAAATCAAAACATCAAGAAACTCAAACCAAAGGTTAGCGGCATGACTTCTTGGGTAGGGTTTAGTTTTCCACTTTGAAATAAATCTGACAAGCTATAATAAGTAAATAAATGCAAGTTTTTGTAGCCTACTCTACCATAGACTCCGTAACGAAAGCGGTTTAAAAAGAAATTATCGTGCAATTTTTCTTTTCTTACGTCATCGCCCATACCGTACTTTATTTTTGTTTTTGCTGAAACTAATACGCCTGCTTTGAAGCCTACAATGAATCTGAAAGTTTCCCTCCCTGTGGAAGTTACTGCACGAAATTCCACAGGCAAGTCTATATAGGTAGGAGAAAGCAAGGACTTTCTAATATCATTGTAATTAATAGGAAAAACTCCTACAAGTGTATTATTTTGGCTATCTATGGTTTCCCTAAGCGTAATATTTCTATCAAAACTGTATCGCTCCACGGATATACCCACGCCTGTATTAAAAGTAAAGTAATCACTGATATACACTTCATAAAGCATCGCCAAATTGAAAGCACGCGAACCTAACAGTTTCAGTTCCATGTTGGTCGGCGGATTTCCATAAATGCTGAACCCTACGTCCATTACAGGTTTAACAGGAATTTTTCGCAAAATAGAAAACTGGGCAAGACTTATTGAAGGTAAAGCAAAAAAGAAAACACACACTACTAAAAAAAATTTCTTCATTTCTAAATCGGATTATTTGGATTATTAGAGTGTAAAATTATGAATTAATTGCAAATTTTGATAATCGTAAGCAAAATGCTTAATTTTGAAGGTAAAACTCAAATTATATCCAATTTAAACATGATGAAATATAAACTTTTGGGCAAAAGTGGTCTTAGAGTAGCTGAAATTTCTCTCGGCACCATGACCTTTGGACAAGAATGGGGAACAGGTGCAGACAAGGAAGAGAGTAAAAAAATGTTTGACATCTATGCTAACCAAGGAGGCAACTTCATAGACACTGCCAACCGCTACACCGAAGGCACAAGCGAAAAATACGTAGGTGAATTTATTGCTTCTGACAGGGACAGATTTGTGGTGGCGACCAAGTACACGCTTTACGATAGGCGAGATGACATCAACGCCTGTGGCAATCATAGGAAAAATATGATGCGGTCTGTGGAAAGTAGTTTGAAAAGGCTGGGTACAGAGTACATAGACTTGCTCTGGGTACACATGTGGGACGAAACTACTCCTATAGAGGAAGTGATGAAAGGTTTAGAAGACTTGGTTACCTCTGGGAAAGTGCATTACATCGGTATTTCAGATACACCTGCTTGGATAGTTAGCAAGGCTAATACCTTAGCAGAGTTGAGGGGGTGGTCTGCTTTCATTGGCTTGCAGATAGAATACAGCCTTATCCAACGTACTGCGGAGCGAGAACTTATCCCTATGGCTCATCATTTTGGCATGGCTATTACCCCTTGGTCGCCTTTGGGAGCAGGTATGCTTACAGGGAAGTACAACGACGGCATTCCAAGTAGCGACGTAAGACTCACAGAGAAAAGCCTTAAAATTAATGAACGCAATAGAAGCATTGCCAAAGAAGTAAGTGCAGTAGCCCAAGAATTAGGCGTAAGTCCTGCTCAAGTAGCCCTGAATTGGCTAAGGCAGCAACATGCGCAAATAATTCCTATCATCGGAGGGAGAAAGGCAAGCCAAATAGAGGACTGCTTAGGCTGTCTGAATTTCACTATTCCCCAAGAGCAGATGAAACGCCTGACAGAAATAAGTGCTATCGAGTTAGGTTTTCCACATGACTTTTTGAACTTGCCTACTGTAAGGGTCAATGTTTTTGGAGATAACGAAGAGAAATTAATATATCATAGAAATAGCTAATAATGAAGGGATTAATCATGCGCTCTACGGGTTCTTGGTATGATATTACAGATGAGCAGGGCAACAAATATACAGGAAGACTTCGTGGAAAACTAAAGCAAGAGGAAATGAAAAGTAACAATCCTATTGCGGTCGGGGATTATGTAGATTTTGAAATAGAAAACGTAGAGCTAAATACTGTGCTTATCAATGATATTTTAGAAAGAGAAAATTATCTTATTAGGCAATCTACACATCGCAAGAATCAAGCACACATCATTGCCGCAAATATAGACCAAGCTATGCTTATCGCTACTTTGGTTTTCCCACGTACTTCTTTAGGCTTTATAGACCGCTTTTTAGTCAGTGCAGAGGCTTACAGGATTCCTGTGGTGATTGTTTTCAATAAAAAAGACCTTTTAGAAGGTGATGGCTTAGCTTTCCAAGAGGAATTAGTAGAGATGTATAAAAAAATCGGCTATGAGGCAATGGCTATTTCTGCATTTGATGCCAACGACGTGCAAAAAGTCAATGCACTTTTAGAAGGCAAGAAAACTCTCATCTCAGGACACTCTGGCGTAGGGAAATCTACCCTTATTAATCAAATAGCTCCTCATTTGCATTTGGAAACAGGAGATATTTCCAACTATTCTCTCAAAGGTAAGCACACTACTACTTTTGCAGAAATGTTTGAAATTCGTCCTAAGACCTACCTTATCGATACGCCCGGCATCAAAGAACTGGGGTTGATAGACATAGAAGCAGAAGAAATTAGTCACTTTTTTCCTGAAATGCGTAAACGCTTTGGGCAGTGTAGGTACTACAACTGTACACATTTACACGAGCCAGACTGTGCTATCATCAAGGCAGTAGAAAACGAAGAAATCTCTCCAAGTCGTTATGAGAGTTACGTAAGTATGGTAATAGGTGAGGATAACAGAAAGTAGAACGTTATGGATTACTATTAGGAGGGAGTAAGGTAAAATAACTATTGGTCAGAAATAGCCTTACATTGTAGATATTCCTTCAGCATTTTATCAGCCAATATCCTAAATTAGTTACAAATAAGTAGCATAAAACTTGGAATTTTGGAACATTTTGTTTTAATTTGTAGTTATACTCATTACAAATAAAAAACAACGGTTTACATCAGTGCGTAAGCCGTTATTTTTTGCTGTTTTTATGTAAGGATTCCTTTTTTAAGAGTCTATTCTTAAATTTACTAATTTCTAAGATTTTAGCGAGCAGAGTGGAGTTATTTGTAGAAAACAAATGACTTCAGAGTTTTTTTCTTTCTTCTCTATCTAAAAATTTGTAACGAGTTTGTGAAAAAGATAAAAGACTTAAAAGTCAAATTTATTATTTAACCAATTATAATTTACTAACACTATGGCAGTATCTTATTATACACAGGAGGGTTTCAATCGGTTAAAGGAAAAACTCCAAGAATTAAGAACCAAAGGTAGAGCAGAAATCGCGCGACAAATTGCAGAAGCGAGAGATAAAGGCGATTTGAGTGAGAACGCTGAGTATGATGCCGCCAAAGATGCACAAGGACTGTTGGAATTGGAAATCTCTAAGTTAGAGGAACTAATTGCCAATGCACGTATTTTAGATGAGTCCAATATAGATACTTCTAAGGTTTCAGTGCTTTCTCGCGTAAAAATCAGAAATACCGCCAATAAAATGGAAGTAACCTATACCTTAGTGGCTGAAGAGGAAGCAGATTTGAAACAAAATAAAATCTCTGTAAAATCACCGATTGGCAATGGCTTACTTGGAAAAAAAGTAGGAGAAAAAGCAGAAATTGCCACGCCAAGGGGCAAAATGACCTTTGAAATTTTAGAGATTTCAAGATAAATATTTCTGCAAAGACCTTCTAAAACATATTTTGGAAGGTCTGCCTCTACTAAAAAATAGCATACCTTACTCCCACAAAAGCCCTTATTCCTTGCATAGACGCATAAATATACGTAGGGTCAAAAGTATAGCCGTTAGGATTACTAATAGGGTCATCAGCAGTTTTATCAAAAGGGTCAAAGGCACGCAAAATCACATCGCCTTTGGGCATAAAGTTCAGCAGGTTTTTTATGCCTCCATAGACCTGCAAGCCGTTGCCAAAAGTTTTAGTAAGCTGTGGATTTTGGATACTGTACCAAGGAGATTTTTCTGGGCGATAATCGTTAGGCACTACAGGCAAGTGCATAGGGCTAAAAAAGTTCCCCGTCCAGTCCAAAGTAATTTGTGGCTTTCTCCATGTATAACTTATAGCAAAAGTACCTGAAAACGGAGATGTTTGAATTTGAGGTAGCTTGATTAAACTACCTGCTCCATCATCTTCTTTCTGATACACGTCCATCAAGGTAACTCCTGCATTGATTTTCAAGGGAAAGTGGAAAGCAAAGTCAGTATTGAGTGCCATTCCCTTAGAAATAGCATAACCTCGTAAGTTCTCATAAATGATTTTGTCAGGGTCAGTAAAGTAGTCTGCAATGATTCTATTAGAGAAATACGTATAAAAACCGCTAAGGTCTATATCGAACTCGCCAATTTCCGTATGTATATGTTTTTGGTAATTGGCGTTGAGATTCCAAGAACGCTCAGGTTGTAACTTTTCGCGAATTTCTACTTTTCTTGCCCCTGTGAGTGCGGCATGGTCTTCGGTAAACAAACTTACTACCCTAAATCCATTGCCGTAACTTAATCTGAACGTGTTATTTTCATTTATAGACCATTGATAGTTTGCTCTTGGAAACCAAACGTTTCCATGCACAGGATGCCTGTTGTAGCGAACCCCCAGCAACAATTTTTGTTTTTTAAACAAGCGAAATTCATCTTGGGCAAAAATACCCAATAGAGCAGTTTTATCCGCCTGATTGTTGCCATTTTCGTCAGCAGTAGCAGAAGTATTGTCATCATAATAAGTATATCGCAAACTCGTGCCGAGTAGCAAGTCGTGCCTACCTATTTTTTTATCCCAGAGCAACTGCGCAAAGCCTACCTTTTGCTTAGCCAGATAGCTCGTTGTTCCATATTGGGAGTCTTGAATATGGTTATTGAAAGAATAACTCAGCACTATTTTTTCCTTGTCAAAAGGCAATTGGTAATTTCCTATTAATTCAACCCGTTTAGTAAAAATACTTTCTCCATAGATAGAATCTGTCCCTCTAAACTTGTGTTCCCAAGAAGTTTGCCCTCCCCAACGGTCTTCGTACATATAGCGCCAAGCAAGGTTCAGTAAGCGGCTATTTTTTCTTTCTATGCTCCACTTGTTAAAAATAGAAATGCGATTTTGCAAAGTTACATCGGTAAATCCATCTCCATTTTTATCCCAAATCTGATTAAAATTGAAGTAATTAGCGCTAATAAGAGATTGTGCTTTGCCCATGCGAAACTTCCCTGCTAAGTCCAGATTGTACTCGCCATAGCTTGTCCCAAAGGCATCTATGGCAAACTGAGGTGCTTTGGCAGGTGATTTAGTAATAATATTGATTAACCCTGCTACTGCCTCTGAACCGTATAAAGTAGAAGCAGGTCCTTTAACTACCTCTACACGCTCTATTATGCTATTAGGTATTCCATTCAGTCCATAAACCGTCGATAAGGCGCTAACTATTGGCATTCCATCTATCAACACCATAGAATAAGCTCCCGGCATACCATTTATCCAAATATCTCCAGCATTGCACACATTACAACTCATTTGCGGACGAACCCCGTTCACTATTTGCAAGGCATCAAAAAGGCATTGGGTAGGATTCTTTTTGAAAAAATAAGGAGTAAAAACCTCTACATGCACAGGACTTTGAGTAACAAAACTTTCTTTTAGCGTTCCTGTAACTACCACCGCTTGTAATTCTGATAAGTTTTCTTCTAAATTGGCATTGACCGTAAAGATTTTGTCTTTGCTTACATTTACATTCACTTTGAACGGCTTGAAACCTACCCCAGAAAATTGGATTTGATAAGTTCCTACAGGAACATTGCTAATCAGATAACTCCCCAGTGAATCTGAGGTAGTACCTAAGTTCGTATTGAGTAAGACAATGTTAATAAAGGGTAGAGGTTTCCCTTCTGATAGTACTTTCCCTTTGATAGCTCCTTGACCAAAAGACAATACATTGATAAACAGTAGGATAATACTAAGGCAGACAAATCCTTTCATATTTATAAACTCTCTTAATTATTTTTGTACAAATATAAATATTTTTACTTTCTATTGAAAATAAATTTTAGCTTAGACTAAAAAATATTTTAAGGCTTTCCCTTTTGCTAATGTTGCTTATTTTTAGACTCTACAAAAATAGTAAAATGCAACATTGTTGCAAAAATATATTAGATTTCTTACAACAAAATGCAGATAATCTTGTATTGGTAGTATTAAAGATGGTTTGCCAGCGTTTATAAGGTTTAAAACCTTATAAACGTTAATTTTCAAATTACACCGCAGCGGCGTTTTAGCATTACTTGTTATACACTACCATTTAAGGTATATATTTTTATATAGAAGAAATTTTTGCATATTTTTGACAACAAAGCATAGGATATTTCAAAAAATCTAGATAACTTGTTGTATATCAACTTCAATTTTGCGTATATGATTCAAGTACATTATTTCACTTTCAATGCTTTCAGAGAGAATACTTACATATTATCCGACCATACGAAGGAGTGTGTAATCATAGACCCTGGCTGTCATACAGACGTGGAGAAACGTATATTAAAAAAATTCATAGAGGACAATAAGCTGAAAGTAAAGCTATTGCTTAATACGCATTGTCATATAGACCATGTGCTTGGGAACCAGTTTGTTAAAACTACCTATAAAGTACCATTGTGGATTCATGCCTTAGAAGAAACTCCCTTGCGTTCAGTACAGGTGTATGCGCCTATCTATGGTGTACCAGACTATGAACCTGCTGAGGTAGAAGGCTTTATCAGTGAAAAAGATACTATCCATTTTGGAGAGTCCTCTTTGCAGGTCTTATTTGTCCCCGGACATTCCGTAGGGCATTTGGCATTTTATAGTGCAGAAAATAAATTTTGTATTAGCGGAGATGTGCTTTTTAACGGAAGTATTGGACGCACTGACCTTCCCGGAGGCAACTACGATACTTTGATGAATAGCATTTTTAATGTAATATATGCACTCCCAGATAATACAACTGTCTATTGTGGACATGGTGAGCCTACTTCTGTTGCCCACGAAAAAAAATTTAACCCATTTTGTGCCATAGAAGTTTAAACAGAAGGCTGGAGAACTTTTAAGAAAAAATTGGTTTTACTGATTATATTCATAAGTTGAAAATGGGAAGCCTAAGAGCATTTCCCTTTAATTTTTACTTTTAAGTATTTATGCAAATTATTAAATATCCTGAAAAAGAAACTTGGGCAAATTTACTCACGCGCCCCACAGCACGACTTAAAGAAATTGAAAAAAAAGTCAAACCTATTCTAAGAAAAGTAAAGAAAAAAGGAGATAAAGCATTGCTTTACTATGCCTTAGAACTTGATAAGGCTGTCTTAACTGACTTATTGGTAAGCCAAGAGGAGATACAAGAAGCCAAAAAGCAGGTAAGCAGACCTTTGAAGCAGGCTATCGCCAAAGCTTATAAAAACATAGAGAAGTTTCACTTAGCCCAACAGGAGAAATTCAAACCCGTCAGCACCATGGCAGGTGTAACCTGTTGGAGAAAAAGCGTGCCTATTCAGCGTGTAGGATTCTATATTCCGGGAGGCACTGCTCCGCTTTTTTCTACCGTGCTGATGCTGGGAATCCCCGCAAAAATTGCAGGTTGTGAGCAAGTGATTATGACCTCTCCTCCTAACAAAGAAGGGAAAATACACCCTGCTATTCTCTATACTGCGGATTTGGTAGGAGTAAGCAAAATCATTAAAGCGGGCGGAGCGCAAGCCATCGGAGCTTTAGCTTATGGGACTTCGCAAACTCCCAGAGTGTACAAAATCTTTGGACCCGGCAACCAGTTTGTAACCGCCGCCAAGCAATTAGTTGCCAAGCAAGGAGTAGCCATAGATATGCCTGCTGGTCCCTCCGAGGTGGCTATTTTAGCTGATGAAAGCGCCAATCCTGCCTTTATTGCCGCAGACTTACTTTCCCAAGCCGAACACGGCATAGATAGCCAAACACTTTTAGTAACTACCAGCGAGGAGATTATCCAAAAAGTAGCCATAGAATTATTTTCTCAAATAGAAAAATTGCCAAGAAAAGAAATGGCAAGGGTTTCTATGACCAATAGCCGTTGCTTTTTAGTGCGCAGCAACGAGGAAGCCTTAGACCTGCTCAATGAGTATGCGCCCGAACACCTTATCATCGCTACCCAAGATGCCAAAGAATTGGCAGAGAAGGTCATCAATGCAGGCTCCGTATTTTTGGGCAATTATACGCCGGAAGCGGCAGGAGACTATGCTTCTGGGACTAACCATACCTTACCTACCAATGGATTTGCCAAAGCTTACTCAGGAGTTTCCTTAGATAGCTTTATGAAAAAAATCACCTTTCAGCACATTACAGAGGAGGGAATTCAAAATATAGGAGCGGTAGTAGAGAAAATGGCGGAAGCAGAAATGCTTACTGCTCACAAAGAAGCTATCTCTATTAGATTGAGGTATTTGCAAGAAAGTCAAACAAATAATCCGTAAAATTTAGTTTATATTTTCATTAAAGTTTGTAACTTTGCATTCCCAAAAACTCATCAGTAGGGTCTTTGACATTAAATTGATGAGTTTATGGTTCATAATCAATAGTTTGCATATCTCAAAATGTGTTGAGAGAAAATCTAAATGTTTTTTATCATATAATACATATTATCATGGGCATCACGAGATTAAAAAGAAAAGACAGAAGAAACTCTAATAATGCTAACGCAAGGGTAGCCAGAATAAAGCGACTGACCGCAAAGCCTGTCATCAAAAATATTGATGTAGAGGCAATTAAGAAGTCTTTTGAGGAGAAAAAAGCAGCAGTAAAGTAAGCAAGATGCGTGGTGATAAAAAACTACGCATTTTTTATTTGTCTTTACTTTTTTAAAAGTCTATGCTTGACCAAAGCGGCAATAAACATGAAAAATGCCAAAAAAGCGAAAACTCTGGCGATATAATCTCCTGACTGAGCATAGAAAGTCATCTCTTGATTTGCTTTTATTGTGCCTCGCAAAGCAACCATCTCATCGTATTGAGAGGCTTGTATGATTTGTCCTCTTTGGTTTACAAAACCTGAAATGCCTGTATTAGCCGCCCGTGCTACACTCCTACGGGTTTCTATGGCTCTTAGACTTGCATGAGCAAGGTGCTGCACATGTCCGGGAGTATTTCCCCACCAGCCATCGTTAGTAATAATGCAAATAATATTTGCCCCTTTTTGTATATATTCGCTTACATACTCTCCGTAAATAGACTCGTAGCAAATCACTGGGGCAAAGCCAATGCCTTCCTTATTAAAAAATGCCTCTCTTTCCTCTTGTACGCCCAAATCCCCAGCTATTCCCCCTAAGTTAATCATAAAAGCCCTGCCAAATAGCTTAAAAACATCTCTGAAAGGATTAGTTTCTACCCCAATTACTAACTTAGATTTGTGATATAGAGCTATCTTTTCGTCATCTCCTTTGAAAATAGGTTCATTATAAAGTTTTTCTTGGTTGCTCACAAAAATAGCCATATTAAAGTAATCATAGTAAACTCCGTTGGAACTTCTGGTAGTAGGCGTAGCATTGGGTTTTTCATACAAAACATAGGAATCTGCTCCTGACAAAAAAGAAAGTGCAGGATAATTCCGCTGTAATTGCATCATTCTTTGAACTGCCTCTACCCTTAGTACCTCAGTTTCATTAAACGCTTCATGTAAAGAAGTTTCTGGGAAAGCTACTAAGGCTGTTTTTTCAGTAATTTGGGCTTGGGAAAGTTGGAAATATCGATTTACCTGCTCCTGATAAGGAACAAAAGTAGTAGTATTGTCTTGCCCCATTTTAGCGTTATAAGTAAATTTTTCTGCATAGCAATCCAAATTAGGTTGTACCACAACAATTTCTACTTCTTTGCCCTTTTCTTGATAAGAAAAATACAAAATGTAGGAAAAAATCAAGGGCAATATCAAAACCACAAACACAGGTACAAGGCTTTTTTTCTTAAAAAAGAAATTAAAAATCAAGATATTGACCAATAATACCCAGACTGCTCCTCCAAAAATTCCTGTGTATTCATACCACTGCACCCATGCAGGCATAAAACCGAAGGGATTGCCAATGAGCAACCACACCCAAGACAAAGCCCAATGCAAATGCACATATTCAAAAGCTATCCAACATGCTAAAAAAGCCAAGTAGCCAAATTTGTCTTTGGAATACTTTTTTATCCAATAAAAAAACATTACAGGAAGCGTCATCAAAGCGGCATTGGCAATAAAAGCGGCAATGCTTCCTCCTTGCGTAGAATTCCAAATCCACCAAGTCGCCACCACATTCCAAATAAGCATACTAAGATAAGTAAACTGCCAAAGTTTCCATGCAGGTCTTCGGTACTTGGAGCTATTGTCAGCAATATGTTTTTCTATGGCTAAAAGAGGAACAAAGGCAAGAAAAATAAACCAGAAAGTATATTTGTACCAAGACAAACCCGCCAATACTCCACTGCTTATAGATAGAAAAAGTAAATAGTAGGGCTTGTTAGAAAGATGCTCAAAAATATTTCTCATGTTGATTGTTGGATTAGGTAGGGCAAAATTAGGAAATAAACCAATAAGTATGTTTTATCAAACATAAACTTTTGCCAAAGCCGCAATTCAAAGCAGAAAGAAATCTTGATTGCATAGAATTTATTGTAGTATTACATTTGTTAATCAAAAAGTAAGTATTTTTGTAAAAACAAGCCGTCTTATCGCTTTTGCACTACTTCGGCAGTAGCAAAAGAGGAAAGTCCGAACAGCACAGCGCACCATACTTCCTAACGGGAAGGCAGTCTGAAAAAGACTGACAGAAAGTGCCACAGAAAATATACCGCCTTGTGGGAATCGCAAGGTAAGGGTGAAAAGGTGCGGTAAGAGCGCACCGCAAGGACAGTGATGTACTTGGCAGGGTAAACCTTATGGGCTGCAAGACCAAATAAGCCTACATTTTTCCTTTTTAATGAAGGAAATGAAGGATTGCGCGTCCAAGTAGGCGGGTAGGTCGCATGAACTTGTCGGCGACGGCAAGTCAAGATAAATGATAAGAACTGCATAGCAGTACAGAATTCGGCTTATAGGCTTGTTTTTTTTGAAAAATTTTTTCTCTTTTATTTTTTTAAATGAAAACTTTATTACTTTTGGGTATCTAATACAAAAACCTATCTAAACTGTATTAAAAATATATATTCTTTAAAACAATGAGCATCAATTACTTAAAATCTATACTTGCTACTGGTAAAGATAAAATTTCTGTTTCCACAGATATAGAAAATAAGTCAGTGAATGATGAGTTGATAAGTATGCTCACTGACCAACTTCCATTAGCTTTTTTAGAAAATGATATTATCTTCCCTTCCGAAGTACTTAGTGTCATAAATGCAAAAGAAGATGACGATGATTTTGATGATGAGGACTTTGATGACGAAGACTTTGATGATGAGGACTTTGACGACGAGGACTTCGATGATGAGGACTTTGACGACGAGGACTTTGATGATGAGGACTTCGACGATGAGGAGTTTGATGATAGTGATTTTTATGATGATGACTTTGAAGATGACTTTGAAGACGATTTCGAGGAGGAAGAAGAGGACGCCTGGGACGATTCCTTCTAATCTTTCTTAAACATAAATGATACTGCATGAAACACAGGGAATCTTCCTTGTGTTTTATTTTTCAATAGCCTAAGCAAAGCATAAGTTAATAAAACTAATTAGTCGAGATGTCTGCTCAAAAACCAAGTATTCCCAAGGGAACAAGAGATTTTAATGCTGAGATACTGGCAAAGAGATATTATATTTTTGATACTATCAAAAAAATATTTGTCAAGTACGGCTTTCAACCCATAGAAACACCTACCTTAGAAAACCTTAGTACACTTACAGGGAAGTACGGAGAAGAAGGTGACCGTCTGCTTTTCAAAGTACTCAATTCAGGTGATTTTTTAAAAAATGCTTCTCATCTTACGGACTATAAAAAGCTAACCTACGAAATTTCCGAGAAAGGATTACGTTATGACCTTACTGTCCCTTTTGCTCGCTATGTAGTCATGCACCAAAACGAAATTGCTTTCCCTTTCAAACGCTATCAAATCCAACCTGTATGGAGAGGCGATAGTCCTCAGCATGGTCGCTATCGTGAATTTTACCAGTGCGATGCCGATGTCATAGGTACTGACTCCTTAGTCTGTGAAGCAGAACTAATACAAATTTACGATGAGGTTTTTACTAAATTAGGTATCCCTGTTGCCATCAAAATCAATAATAGGAAAATATTACAAGGGCTGTCAGAGGTTGTACAAGCACCTGATAAACTCGTAGATATAACGATTGCTATTGATAAGTTAGACAAAATAGCATGGGAGGGAGTAGAAAAAGAATTAGTAGAGAAAGGGTTAAGCGTTCGGGCTTGTGAGCAAATCAAAGAGTTTATTTCTCTGAAAACAAATGACTTAGAATACTTTTTTAAAGAGAATAAGATAGGCAAAAAAGGAGTAGAAGAAATCAAAACAGTGCTTCATTTACTCAAAAATATTGAGTTAGTCAATCAAATAGAGATAGACTATTCCTTAGCCAGAGGACTAAACTACTATACGGGCTGTATTATAGAGGTAAAAGCTAAGAATGTAAAAATGGGAAGTATAGGAGGCGGAGGTCGCTACGATGATTTGACAGGTTTTTTTGGGCTGAGGGGAATATCAGGAGTAGGAATTTCTTTTGGTGCGGACAGGATATACGATGTGTTAGAAGAATTACAGCTTTTCCCCGACCTAAGTAGCCACCAAACCAAAGTGCTAATGATTACTTTTGATTATGAAAATCTCCTGTATGCCATGCCTATATTGCGGAAGATGAGAGATGCGAATATTCATGCAGAAATCTACCCCGAACCTACGAAAATCAAAAAGCAAATGGAATATGCTAATAAACGCAAAATTCCTTACACTGTGCTTATTGGGTCAGAAGAGATGCAAACAGGCAAACTGACTTTTAAAAATATGGCTACGGGAGAGCAAGAAAAGCTATATGCAGAAGAAATCATAGAAAAATTAATGAACTAAAATTTGAGTAGAAAAACTTATGAGGGTGTTTTCAACCATCTACCTCATAAGTTTTTGTTTGTACGGAGCGGATTATCATTCACAGCCCATGTCGTCAATAGTCCACACCCCTTCTACTTCACAAATATCTACGTCTTCTACTATGCACACGGCACCATCAATCGCTATAAATTTAACGTCCCAAATATCACAATCTACTAATACCATAATAGATTCATTAGGCTCTAAGACCTCGTCTTTCGCTAAAATGTCTTTCCCCCAAGTATTTTTGTCCACAGGAGAAAAATAAATATGGTCTATTGCCCATGAGCTTTTATTAACAATTTTTATACGCGACTCACTTTGAGTAGGCGATTTTAATGAGGTTAAGCCTAAACCGACTGCTAAGCACAAAATTAAAATCAGCAATGGAAATTTTAAAATATATTTCATACACTTGTCAGATAAAGTAAAAAAATTTAAACACCTGTTCCTTTTACACTTTGCACTCTTATCCAATTCAGATAAAAAAACTTCAAACAGTGAAAAATATACTTCATACGAATCAAAATCCATGCTACAATTCAAGAAAGCACTTTCTATACACACTGTATCCGATTGAGCAGACAAATTATGCTTGAATCACGAAAACTTCTTTTTCTACAAGTGAGGCATCATTATGCAAAAAAGAAAAACCCATTGAAAATCAACAGGCTTTTCTATACCTACCAATAAAAAACGACTATACCAATTGTTTTTCAATTAATTCTTCTAAATCTGCGTCTGTAATGTTTTTCTTACTGTCTGCCAAGACTAAAAACCTTTCATAGGCTTCATTTAACTCTTCTCTGCTTAAATTAATCCCCAATTTTTCTAATCGAAAGTTCAAGGCAGCCCTTCCGCTCCTTGCTGTGAGTACGATTTGGCTATCTCCTGCGCCTACTTCTGCGGGGTCTATGATTTCGTAGTTTTCGCGGTTTTTCAATACGCCATCTTGGTGAATACCCGAAGAGTGGGCAAAGGCATTCGCCCCTACAATTGCCTTATTGGGTTGCACAGGCATGCGCATTGTGCGAGAAACAATTTTGCTAATAGGATTCAAATGCTGGGTATTGATGTTGGTGCATAGATTGAGGTAAGGGTGGGTTTTTAGTACCATTACTACTTCTTCTAAGGAAGTGTTACCTGCTCTTTCTCCTATGCCGTTAATCGTACATTCTACCTGCCTTGCTCCGTTCATTAGCCCATATACAGAATTTGCTGTTGCCAGACCTAAGTCATTATGGCAATGTACTGAGATGATGGCTTTGTCTATATTTTTTACATTTTCTTTCAAATACTTAATCTTTTCTCCGTATTCATGTGGCAGACAGTAACCCGTAGTATCAGGGATATTGACTACAGTTGCACCTGCGGCTATCACCAGTTCTATCATTTGTGCCAAAAATACTACCTCTGCTCGTCCTGCATCTTCTGCATAAAATTCTACATCTTCCACTAAGGACTTAGCAAATTTTACTGCTCGCTGTGCCTGCTCCAAAATCTGTTCGCGTGTGCTTCTAAACTTGTGCTTGATATGAAAATCAGACGCTCCTAAACCTGTGTGAATACGCTTGCGCTTAGCATAAATCAAAGCGTCTGCGGCAGTTTGAATATCTTTTTCTACCGCTCTGCTTAATCCACAAATGATTGGTTCTTTTACTACTTTGGAAATCTCTTGGACAGACCTGAAGTCAGCAGGGCTAGAGATAGGGAAACCTGCTTCTATGACATCTACCCCTAAGTACTCTAACTCTTTTGCTAATTCAATTTTTTCTTCTGTGTTCAGCTGACAACCTGGTACTTGCTCGCCATCTCTCAAGGTAGTATCAAAAACATAAACTTTGTTATCCATATTTTTATTTTGAAGTGTTTTAGCTCAGCGATTTGGTTCCATTTACTAACTATGTGTAAAAATAATGACTGATAGTCTAAAAACTAAATAATAGTCAAAAAAAATAAAAAATTTCTTATGCCTATGACTAATCCAAGCTAAGCAATATTTTGACTTAAAAGGCTATCTCGCTGACTATCAGCATATCACCTACTTTTATTTCTCCTAAGGTAGCGGGAAGTACATTTTGCCCAAAAAGAATTTTGTTACCTACTTTGCGATAGCTTGCCAAAGTACGCAAAGGCTCTTTGCTGTCGATTTCTCCTTTTTCAGGATTGACGGTAGTTAGCATACACCTTGCACAAGGTTTTACTCCTAAAAAATCAACTGTACCAATAGAAAATCTTTTCCACATTTCCTCTTCGTAAGGCATACCTCCTTCAAAAACAAAATTAGGGCGAAAGCGCCTCATTTCTATCGGTTCTTCTAACCTACTATTCAAGTCATCTAAGGAACTTTGCCCAATAATTAGGAAAGGATACCCATCAGCAAAGCTCACTACCTCTCCCTTGAAAGCATAGTCTTGGTCGACCAAGCGTTTTTCACTCTCGGACATCCTGACCAAACGGCAATCTATCCCTAAGACTTTGCTAAACCAATTATCTGCTTCTTTACTCACAGGATTTGCTCTGCAAGTATCCTCCCAGATAATAACATCAATCTCTTTATTTTCAAAAACCTGAACAGGAAGTTTAAATATTTCCTTCGGATAATTTTTATGGGCAAATACTAAATTTTCTTTTTCTAAGGCTACCTGTATGAGAGCCATCGAAGGGTTTTCCCTTTGTGTAAGAAATCTGTTATTTTTATCTATCAAAAGCCATCTGCGGTCATGCTCGAGACCTCTTTGCTCTACTTTGGCAGTAAGCAGAGAAATACCTCCCAAAGACTTGACTGGATAAATATAAATGTGAGTGAGGGTGTAGATTTTTTCCATTATATATTTTTTTGCTTACCTTCGTTTTATTATACTAAACTGTATAAAGTTTGTAAAACTTTATGCGGTTGAATTGTTGATTAACAACAATTTGTATGTTTTTTTTTAACCAACTTTATTTGAATACAAAAAAGTAGAGTTACATTAAGCCATTTAGCAAAATTGGCAAAAACGATACATATATGCAATTCAATCTACTGCAATACTTAAAAAGGCAAGTTTTTTCATTTGTCAAAGACCTCGTTCGTGAGTTTTTGAAAGATGATTGCTTTACTATGAGTGCAGCATTAGCATATTACACTACTTTTTCCCTCGCTCCGATGCTAATTATTTTAATTGCTATTGCAGGCTTTTTCCTTGAAAAACAGACTATTAGAAAGTCTATTTATGATTATGTTGCCGAACTTACTACCGACTTGAAAGCAGCAGATTTAGTACAAACTCTGCTTGACAATTTTTCTTTTAGCTCGCATGGCATTACAGTAACTATTGTGAGTGTGGTTACAGTATTAATAGGTGCGACTACGGTCTTTGCAGTACTACACAATTCGTTGAATAAGGTTTGGGAAGTAAGCGAAAGTAAGAGAAAAGGCTTTTGGAGTTTGGTAATACAAAGATTGATTAGCCTGCTTGCTATTTTTCTTATGGGTATTTTACTGATTGTTACTCTAATAGTGAATGCCGTACTTAATTCTCTTTACGATTTTATCATAGAATTTGTTTATTTCCCTAAAATTGTGGTAAATCTTTTCAACGGATTGATACCTATTGCTATATTATTTTTATTTTTTGTAATGATTTTCAAACTTTTATCTGATGCACAACCCCGCTGGAGATATGTACTCTTAGGGGCATTACTAACTACTCTACTGCTTATGGTAGGTCGCTGGCTAATTAGTCTATATCTTTCAAGTACCTCGGTTGGCTCGGTGTATGGTACGGCGGCTTCTTTGGCTACTTTACTGATTTGGGTGTATTATTCCTCATTAATGGTTTTTATAGGGGCTGAGTTCGTGAAGGTCTATGCCCAACACAAAGGAGAAAAATTGGGCATAGAATAAGATAAATAGTCGCTTTATAACTCAAAAGAAAATCCTTTGGCTTCCAATTCTTTGTACTTTACTTTATCAAATTTGTATAGCTTGGCGGCGCGATGCGATACACCTTTTTGCCTTTCAGGAAGTTCTACTAAGAGTCCCATGCTCAGTATTTTTTTACGAAAATTGCGTTTATCCAATTCCTTGCCCATGATAAGTTCGTATAGCTTTTGGAGTTGGCTAAGGGTAAATTTCTCCGGGAGCAGTTCAAAGCCAATCGGTTGATAATGAACTTTGCCTTTTAGGCGATTAAAAGCAACTTCAAAAATTTTGGCATGGTCAAAAGCCAAAGGAGGTAGATTATTTACCTCAAACCATTCTGCACGTGTGGCATCAGAGGAGGCTTTTACTTGGTGAGTAAAATCACTTAGCTTTACTAAGGCATAATAAGCTACACTTACTACTCTCCCTCTTGGGTCGCGATTTACGTCGCTAAAAGTATATAGCTGTTCCATATACATATTTTGTATGCCTGTTTCTTCTCGGAGTTCTCGCTTTGCTGCCTCCTCTGTGGTTTCGTCCATATCCACAAAGCCCCCAGGGAAAGCCCAATATCCTGCATAAGGGTCGTGAGCGCGCTCTATCAGCAATACTTTCAACTCGTCGTCATTCAAGCCAAAAATGACACAATCTACTGAAAGAGCAGGGCGAGGGTATTCGTAAGTGTACATGTAGATAAATTTTAGTAATACGTTTCGGTGTTTTTTCTACACTAAGCTAAGTTATTTTTTAGTTACTACCAATTTTACTATTTTTATTTTTTCTTTTTTATCTCCATATAGTCCAAAGTTAAGTTGCACAAGGCTTTTACTCCAAGCAACATTCCGCTTTCATCTATATAAAAATCGGGCGTATGGTGCGGGGCTGCCTCTTCTGGATTTTTTCCTTTGGGCATTCCCCCTAAGAAGAAGAATAAAGCAGGTATTTTTTGAGCGTAAAAGGCAAAGTCTTCCGCTCCTGTTACTGCTTTTTGCAGAGTTACATTGCTTTTTCCTGCTACTGCTTCCAGCGTAGGCACCATCATTTCTGTAAGCGTGGGGTTATTGTAGGTAACAGGATTCCCTCTGTAAATTTTTACTTCTGCTGAGGCACCCGCACTCTCAGCAATTTTCTGTGCAGTAAGTTCTATTTTCTGATGAATTTGGTTTTGAGTTTCATTATTGAGGGTGCGGATAGTACCTTCCATTTCTACACTTTCAGGGATAATGTTATTGCGTACTCCTCCATGGATTGCTCCTACGGAAATCACTGCGGCATCTTCTGTCAAAGGGGTTTGGCGACTAATAATAGTCTGCAAGCCATTGATTATCTGTGCAGAAACTACTACGGGGTCTATGCCTGCCCATGGACTCGCTCCATGAGTCTGCTTGCCTTTGACCTTGATAGTGAATCGGTCGGAAGCTGCCATAGTCCCCTCTGGTCGATAGCGAATCTTGCCTACTTCGGTCATAGAGTTGATATGTAAGCCAAGTATAACATCTACTTTGGGGTTTTCTAATACGCCTTCTTCTACCATAAGCTTAGCCCCTCCCTCTTCGCCTTCGGGGGCGCCCTCTTCGGCAGGCTGGAAGATAAACTTGACCGAGCCTATGAGTTCACTTTTGAGCGAGGTCAAGATTTCTGCTACCCCCATCAAAATAGCTACATGGGTATCATGTCCGCAAGCGTGCATTACTCCTACACTCTGACCATTATAAGTAGATTTCTCTTTGGAGGCAAAAGGCAAATCTACTCGCTCTACAACGGGTAAAGCGTCCATATCCGCCCTTAGTGCGACCACAGGACCGGGTTTACCACTCTCTAAGAGTGCTACTACCCCTGTTTTAGCGACATTAGTTTGCACTTTTAGACCTAAGTTTCTCAAATGCTCGGCTACTTTCTCCGCAGTCTTGAACTCGCGATTAGAGAGTTCGGGGAATTGATGAAAATGCCTACGCCACTGAATGACTTTGGGTTCTATCTCCTGTGCCATCACTTCTATTCGCTTTGCGAGTTTATTTTTTTGTGCATAGGTAGGATAAAAACCGACAAGCAACATTGTTAGAATCAAGAAAAGGTGTTTCATACATTTTTAAAGTTTGATGTTATGCTCAATCCTATACGATTTTTAAAACTTTATAGTAATAATAAACAGACTATCAATAATTTACGATTTTATTTTATCAAAAACCACTTTTTATTGAGTGTAAATTTTCAATTCTTAGTTAAAGCCAAATATGGATTTGCCTATCAAAGATAAAAAATAAACTATCAAAATAAAACAAAAGCAAACGTTCCTCTCAATTTGGAAACGTTTGCTTAATGTAAAATAGCTTAAAAAATAACTTGCAGCATCTAATTAGCTTCCTTTCTTGCCTCCTTTTTGTTTGGACTTCATCTCTTCGTAGGCTTTATTTTGCTCAGCGTTTAAAATCTTTTTCACGCTTTCGTCTAATTTATCTTCCAAAGCGTCTGCATCAAAATTTTTAAGTTCCTCTTGCTCTTTGCTAATATTTTCTTGCATTTTAGCCAGCTCTTCCTTCATTTTTTCTATTTCGGCATTTTCCTTGTTTTTGGCTTCTTCTATTCTTTTTGCTTCCTCTTCGTCTTCTACTTCCTTAGGAGAGCCAAATTTATCATTAAAAGCGGCAATTCTCGCATTGACGGCATCTGCTTTGCTTTTGGCTTCTTCTGCCATTTTTACAAGTCCCATTTTTTTATCGTTAAACGCTTGGATAGCCGCATAGTATTCGGTATATGCTTCTAACAAACTTTTCTTCTGTGCTGCGCTTACTACTGCCTTAGGGTCTGGCGTTTTCTTTTCAGCGATGGCTTTGTTTTTGATGGTAGCGTCTATGAATTTTGCTACACTTTCGCTTTTTGTCTTTGCTTTTGCTTCTGGCGTTTGGGTTTGAGCAAAACTAAAACCAACTACCAATAATGTGATTAGGGTACTTAATAAGATTCTTTTTGCCATAGGAATTGTTGTGAATTTAGTGAACAAATAAATTTTACTCGATGTTGATTTTACCTAATTCTACAAATGTAGGAATTTGGCAAAAACAAATCATTAAAACAGCTAATATTAACATTTTTTTAAACTTTTAGCTGTTTTCTTACAAAAGCATTTACAAAATCAAGACCTATTTGGAAAGTTTTAACATTTTTCAACTGAATAAAATGTTAATGCAAGCTAATTAACTGTTTCGTAAAAAGTATATAGGTCATACTGTATTTGTGTATCGCAATTCATCGCATAAAACCTTAGCATAATTGCAATATATCTATCGCTTTGTTATAACTTAGTAAAAAAATGCCTTTTACTTTCTTTCCCAAACTGTTATTTGATATGAAAATAAAAAAATTAGCCTTCCTTGTCTTGCTTTTGTGGTATTTTCCAATCTATGCCCAACTTGGCGGCAAACAAAATTTTAGCTTTTTACATCTCGCTCCTAATGCGCGTATTTTAGGAGTAGGAGGGGTAAATTTGACTGCTGATGCCAAGGACTTAGGTATGTTTTGGGCAAATCCTGCTCTGATAGACACCACACACCAAGCCAATCTACAACTCAACTTTTTTACTCTCAATGCTGGGAGTAGCTATTCTACCTTGGCTTTCCAAAAAAATATTTCTACTACTCGCTTTTTACGCTTTGGTATGCAGTATCTTGGCTATGGCAACTTTGACGGCTTTGACCTCACGGGGAGTAGCACAGGCTCTTTCTCTGCCGGAGATTATGCCCTCACTGTTTCTTATGCACACCGTATAGCTCCTTTTACTCTTGGAACAAATCTCAAATTAGTAGGGTCTTCCATTGCCAATTTTTCTTCTTTTGGCGTATTGATAGATATAGCAGGAGCCTTTATACATCCTAAAAAAGATATGAAATTTGCTATTGCCATTAAAAATGTAGGTTTTGCAATAAGCAATTATACAGACCTGTCCCAGTTTGCTATGCCATTTGATGCCCAAATAGGCTTTTCTTACCGTCCTGAGCAGATGCCTATGCGTTTTTCACTCACTGCTCATCAACTTTTCCCAGTGGCAGATATAGTCTATAACGACCCTAACAAAAAAGGACTGATAGATGCACTTGGCAATGAAATCAAACCAAATGTAAGCCTATTTGATAAAATTAGTAGGCGAGCAGTGATAGGCACAGAGTTGCTTTTTAGCCAAAACTTTAATATTAGACTGGGATACAATTTTCTCAGAAGGAGCGAACTTAGTGTAGAAATGAGGCGTGCCTTAGTAGGCTTATCATTTGGTTTTATGCTAAGAATCAAACAGATAGAAATAGCTTATAGCCGAAGTATTCAGCACTTGTCGGGTGGCATCAACTGCTTTGCAGTCAGTCTGAATACGCAGAGTTTAAAAGGAAAAAACAAGAAGATAGTAGGATAAAGTACACACGAAGTATTTGCTAATAAATTTTCATATGCAAACAAAAATTTGTATCTTAGGGAAAAAATATAAGTAAATATGAATGAACTCCATGACATTGAGTTTGCCTCTAATCGCAGGCATTTTCTTTCCAAACTGAGTTTAGGCATAGGGAGTTTAGGGCTGGCTTCTTTGCTTACCCCTTCTGCTCTTTTTGGGAAAAATACTCCTAAACATCCACACGAAGGAGGAGTATTGGGCAAGCCTCATTTTATCCCTAAGGCTAAAAGAGTCATCTACTTACATCAAAGCGGTGCTCCTTCGCAAATAGACCTGTTTGACTATAAGCCGACTTTGATTAAGATGTTTGGACAAGAACTCCCTGAATCAGTGCGTAATGGTCAGCGACTAACAGGCATGACTTCTGGGCAGATTTCCTTTCCTCTTGCGCCCTCTTTTTATTCTTTCAAGCAATATGGACAAAGCGGAGCATGGTTAAGTGAAATTTTACCACATCTTTCTACGGTAGCAGATGAGTTGTGTTTTATCAAATCCATGCACACAGAGGCTATTAACCACGACCCTGCTATTACCTTCATTCAAACAGGCTCCCAGCAGCCAGGGCGTCCCAGCATAGGAGCGTGGCTTAGCTATGGATTAGGCTCGGACAATCAAAATCTCCCTGCCTTTTGTGTTTTGCTCTCCAAAGGCACAGGGAATACCAGCGACCAACCTCTTTATTCGCGTCTTTGGGGAAATGGCTTCCTACCCTCTCTGCATCAGGGGGTACAGTTCAGGGCAGGAAAAGACCCAGTGCTATACCTCAATAACCCTGAGGGCATGACGCAAATGACGCGTCGCAACATGCTTGACCACCTCAGACAATTGCAAGAAATGCAATTAGAAACTTTTGGAGACCCGGAGATTATTACACGCATCGCTCAATATGAAATGGCATACCGAATGCAAACTTCCATTCCTGAAACTGTGGACTTATCCCAAGAGCCTGATTATATTTTTGAAATGTATGGACCTGATTCAAGGAAGCCGGGAACTTATGCTGCCAACTGCCTCTTAGCAAGGAGGTTAGCTGAGAGGGACGTCAAATTCATTCAACTTTATCATACAGGCTGGGACCAGCACGGCGATTGCGTAAACCAAATCAAAAGACAAGCAAGAGATATAGACCAACCTACTGCCGCCTTAATCAAAGACCTAAAAATGAGAGGGTTGCTTGATGATACCTTAATTGTTTGGGGGGGGGAGTTTGGGAGAACTAACTATTCGCAAGGTAAACTCACCAAAGAAAACTATGGAAGAGACCATCATCCTCGCTGCTTCACTATATTTTTGGCAGGAGCAGGAGTGAAAAAAGGTTTTACCTATGGAGAAACCGATGAGTTTTCTTATAACATTGCCAAAGACCCTGTTCACGTACACGATTTTCAAGCCACTCTTTTGTATCTCTTAGGCATTGACCACGAGCAACTTGTTTTCAAACATCAAGGACGCAGATACCGACTTACTGATGTGCATGGAAAAGTAGTCAAAGGCATCTTGGCATAAAATAAGTTAATTGCTGAATGCGTTTTACTTGTTAAAATAATAAAAATAAGCAACTCATTAATAACTTTTTTGTTGTTTTGATTAATAGTCAACAATGAAAATGATGTTGCGTCTGCTAAAACCTTACCTTCTATTCACTTGTCTTACTCTTGGGAATATTTGCTCTTTATTTTCCCAAGAGAAAAAAACTTTTTGGCAAAAATACAATCCCGAAGCCTTAGCCAGTCGTAGATTAAGTTTTATTCCCGTTCCTGTGCTACAAAGTAGCCCTGAAACGGGACTTAGAGGAGGCGTTACTTTGGATTATTTTTTTAATACGAAGGAAGAAAAAGAACCCTCAGACTCCCTGAAAACACGCGATTCTTTCGCATGGATACATGCCTTGTACAGTACACGCAGACAGTTAGTAGTTGAATCTTTTTGGCAAATCTTCACCAAAGATGAGCAGTGGTTTTTACGAGGGAGAGGCGGATATTTGGATTTCTACGAACGCTTTTGGGGGATAGGTAATGAAACTTTACCAAGAAAAGAATATGCAGATATTTTTTATTCTCGTTATTATTTCCAAGGCAGAGTCTTAAAGAAAGTGCATAATCGCTTTTTTGCGGGTTTAAACTACACTTACAGCCACATTAAAGATATAGAACTTGTAGGAGCAAGTCCTACGCTTTTCGGAGAAGCAGTAGGTACTGTGGGGAGTATTGTGTCTGGCATAGGGACGACGCTGAGTTTTGATTACAGAGATAATCCTTTTAGCCCTGTCAAAGGATGGTTCTTAGATATTTCTACCACTTATTATTCATGTAAATTTGGTAGTTCTTTCAAATATAAAGAGTTTCAGCTTGACTTTCGCAAGTATTTTAGGATAGGCAGGAAAGACTTTTTGGGATTTCAAACTTTTGTGCATAAAACAGACGGCGATGTGCCTCTCCTTGAACTGCCTCGCTTAGGGAGTCCTAATATTATGCGAGGATATTTTACAGGAAGGTATCGCGACGAGCAGTACTTTGCCAGCCAAGTAGAGTATAGAAAACCT
>Ga0272446_1000166_pt1 | contig 97915 bp, 74 predicted proteins | sample YNPCB0061_FD_194587 | JGI IMG/M metagenome (GOLD analysis project Ga0272446, IMG submission 194587) | Hot spring microbial mat communities from Yellowstone National Park, WY, United States - YNP-CB-006-1 | ecosystem: Environmental > Aquatic > Thermal springs > Hot (42-90C) > Sediment | place...
CCCGCCCCGCAGGTGCATGGGGAAACCCGGTTTCCCCATGCCCTCACCCGCGGGAGGGTTTGGGAGGGCGCAGCCCTCCCAGGAACAACCTTATGTTCATTGCGGCGTTGTGCGGCGCAGCCGCATGGACGGCTGAGGTGAACATACGCCCTCGGCGAGGGGTGTGGGGAAACCGGGTTTCCCCACGCCCCCGCCCCGCAGGGGAATGGGGAAACCCGGTTTCCCCATTCCCCCACCCGGTGGGAGGGTGTGGGGAGGGCCTGGCCATCCGGCAGGGGCGGATCGCCGCCTCAACACGTCTGGTTGGTCATCAGGCGGCAGCGATCAAAGAGCAGCGTCCACAGCTTAGCGAACACCTGCCGGGGAACCTCGACGAACTGGTAGTAGAGCATATCGTCCCAGACCAGTTCGCGGCGGATCACGCCGGGCCGGATGAACGTGAACTGGGCGATCAGGCCGATGTTCCATGCCACCAGGGCCGCGGCGCCGACAAGAATGGGCCAGCGGCCCACCCGGGGTTGCAGCCAGGCCAGCAGCGCCGCCAGGCCGAGCACAAAGATCGGTGTGCACTCGATCAGGCGGCGGAAGCCAAAGGCGCCCCGCAGGTGCCAGGTGGTGCCAAAGGCGCCGTTGATGTAGGTCTGGGCCAGGAACCCCGCCAGCAGCAACCCGGCCAGCAGCGCGTCCCGGCGCGCCAGCCAGGCCAGGCCCAGCAACCCCAGGGCCAGCACCGGCGCCCACACAAAGGCGCCCCGCCCCGGATCGATCAGCGTATTGAAGAAGTTCGGACTGCTCCAGATGAACTTGCCCGCCACCGTCGGCGAGGGGCCGGGCCGCCCGTTGAGGATCTGGTAGGCCAGCACTTGCGGCGTCAACGTCAGGGCCAGCGTCGTGAGAAACGCCGCGTGGCGTCCGAACAGCCGCAGCGCCACGCGCCAGCGTCGCGCGCTCGCCGTTGCCAGGTCGTCATGGCTCCGCGGTGGGGAGGTCTGGCGGGGTTGCGCCCCGCCGAGAAACACAGAACCTCGAACCAGCGCCCCGTAGGTCCAGAGGGCTTCCAGGGCCGGGATGATCAGCAACAGCCCCAGTTGTTCGCGGGTCATCACCATCAGCCCGCCGATCAGCCCCAGGGCCAGCCACACAGGCAGGCCGCGCTCCAGGGGCCGCCGCCAGTGGCGCATCCAGACCGTCAGGAACAGGGCGAAGAGGAAGAACCCCGGCGCGTGCGACCAGGGCATGAGGATGATGCTGTAAAACACCAGCGAAGAGGCCAGAAAGACGGTGAGCGTCGCCACGGTGGCCGCAAAGTCGCCGCTGAACCGGCGTGCTAGCCGGTAGGTCAGCAGCATGCCGATCAGACTGTACAGCGCCGACATCATACAGGTCGCGACGATGTACGGTCGCCCGTAGCCATCGCGTGGCAGGTTCATCCCGAAGGCGTTGGCGACCCCTACGCCGAGGTCGGCCAGCACGAACCCCGGCGCCCAGAGGATCGCCGCGCCGACCGGCGCGACATTGCGCAGCAGGCCGGTCCTGGGATTGGGGTTCATGGCGTCCTCGCGCAGCAGCGCGTTCGTCACGGCCTGATCGCCGAACCTCTCGGCCCGCGCGGCGAAGTGTTCGTACTCGTTACGGAAATCGAGATCACGATCAAAATAGACCGACCGCAGATAGGCGTAGTACTGCACCTCGTCGCTCAGGGCCACGCGCGGCACGCTGAAGGGCAACAACAGCGCAAACACCAGGACGATGAGCCACGGGCCGGTGTCGTTGGCGGCCATCCAGGCCCGGAAACGAACCCGCAGCGCCGCGCGCTCGAGAGGGGCGGCAGGAGCGCCGTGGTCAACAGGTGTACCCATCTTCACAGGCTACATCTTTCCACCAGGCAAGGATGCGAGGAACCCGACGTTCCCCGCACCCCGCCAGATGAAGACAGGAACGTTCTTGCGATGGCGCAGCCTTCCCCGACCCTCCCCTGCGGCAGAGGTGTAGGAAAAGCAGGTTGCCTCACTCCTCCCGCAGGGGTATCCGGACAGGCTCTCAGCGTCGCGTAACCGGCAAGTGCGTGCGCGGAAAGGTTACGTTGGTCAGATTGATCGTGGCCGCCAGATGGCCATCGGTAGGATTGCCGGCGCCATCGAGGAAGCGGGCATAGACATAATAGGCGCCGGGCGTGCGTTGATCGGGCGGCAGCCCGGAGGCCAGGCTCCAGTTGGCGATGGTAAAGGTCGTGCTCTCGCCAGGGGCCTCTACTGGTATCCAGACCAGATTGGGATCGGTGGCGGGATTATTTACCGGCTGCCGGCTATTGGCCAGCCAGACCCCCCAGAAGCCCCGGCCCGGGTAGGCATTGTCGGTAACGGTGAAGTTGCTGAAGCTCAGGGTGGTCAGGATGGTAGCCTGCGGGTTCGAGGTGACACGCAGCGAGTCGGGGGTCGAACTCATCAGCAGCGGTTTCAGGGGATCGTAGATCAGCGTTTGCTGATAGTCACGCTGATTACCCGCCCCATCGCTCACGCGCACGAGCACAGTATTCTCGCCGGGAGCGATGCGGCCCGGCAAACCGAGCACATTGGCGAACGAGTCATTCTGCACGGGGATCGCGCGGGCAAAACTGGTGATGCTGCGACCGGGCGCCACATCCCTGAGGTTGCTGCAATCATTGATCCCGCGAACATCCACGTAGAAGCCGGGATCGCGGGTATAGCCGGGATGGCCATCGCTTGCCCCGGTGGTGCCGAGATCGGCTGGCAGCGCCGGGTTTGACAGGTCATCGTCGGCGGGGGTGAAGCGTGGCGCGCGCCGGCCGATGTGCGGATTGCTGATCGCCACCGCCGCCTGGATCCCCGGGTCGATCAGGATATCATCGCTTTCCGGCGCGCCGGTGTCACCATCGGCCTCACGCACCTGGGTGAACAACCTGACCGGCACGCAATCCTGCCCGAAGAGGTTCGAGGGTAAGGGGATGGTTATGGGGTTGCTGAAGGGCTGCCATCCGTTCGAGTCGTTGGCGTTATCGGTCGGTTCCGCGTTCCAGCGCCAGCGGATCTGGGTGGGTTGGCCCCGAATATTGAGAAAACTCACCGAAATGCTGTTCGTTGCCGGGGCGAACGGCGCGTCGTCACGGATCCGCGGCGCCGCGCCCACGTTGGCCCCCGGCGCGGCGGCGAAGAGCAGATAGCGCAACACCGAGGCCCCGCCCCCGAACAACTCCCCGGCCACGTGGGCATAGGCGGCGTCACTTACATTCGCCGACATGCGCGAGTTGAAGATGACCCCCGCATCGTTCGGAGCGGCGATGGGGTTGGTGAAGGCGGTGCTGCCCCGCGGACGCACGGCGTAATACACGCGCTGGCCGATATCCACCACGGCGTTCCACTGGAGGTGCAGGTTGCCGCTGGGATCGGCAAAAATATTCGCCGTGCCGAACGTCGCCGCCGGGCCGGTGATCCGCGAGACGGCCCAGGTATTGCCGTCGCTGGAGCTTGATATCCAGATCCCTGCGCTGGGACCGCCGGTGGCAACGCCGCGGTACGCCACATAGATCCGCCCATCGAGGTCATAGGTCACTGTCGGATCGGCGTAGCCCTCGTCAAGCCCCGAAACGCGGGTGAGCGAAAACGTGCTCCCGTTCCAGGTCCCCGCCCGGATGACCAGGCGATCGTTCTCGCCTGCGGTCACGGCGATGGCCATTGCTCCATTTGGCCCGGCGGCCAGCGCGGGGAAATTCACCGCGGCGTCATTGCCGATGCTCACCCGCGGCGACCAGTTCTGACCGTCGTTGTTGGAGCGCACGACATAGGCGGGCGTGTCCGGTTCGCGCCAGGCAACGTAGGCAAAATTGTCACTGGAGACCTCAACCACGGCATTGACGGGGAAGGCGCCGCCGCCGCCGGCATACACCGTGCGCTGCGGCCCCCAGTCGCCGTTGAGCGGCTTGCGCCGGTAGAAAATCGAGCGCTGCTCCTGGTTGATCCAGACGTAGTGTGTGGCGCCATCAGGGCCGATGGCCACGGTGGTGGTCGAGAAGTCGGCCTGACCAGGGGCTGCGCCGAGCCGCGTGGGGTTGGGAAAGTCGATTGCGCGGTCCTGCTTTTGCCAGACAAAGGCATCGGCGCGATTGGCATTCGCCGATAGGAACACCTCGTTCCGCGCGGCAGCCACATCGGGGAACTTGATCTCGCGAACATTGGGGACCGTCGTCTGGCCAATCAGGCGTGGACCGCCGTTGCCCTGGGCCATACCGGGCGTCGCGGGCAGGAGCAGGGCCAGCAAGGTCAGGGTGCTGAGGATCATCATCAGGCGGCGCATCAGGGTTGTCCTCTTCTACCGGCTAGCGGCTCGTGACGCTGAAGTCGTCAAAGAGAATACCCCCCATGGCCCGGGTGTACACCCCCGCCCGTCCGGCGAGGAGAGGCTCCGGATCGAACGCCTCGACCACGATCGTCCCATCCAGCGTGACGGTAATCGTGTCACCGGTGACATCCATTGCCAGCACGTGCCACATCCGCTCATCGAACCCCGGTTCCCTGATCTCCACCAGCGTGGTGGCGACGCCCTGGCGCACCCGTTCAAGCACCTGTTTGGGCGTGGCCGGGTAGCTGTTCTTCAAGATCCGGTAGCGGTAGTAGCTCGCGGTCAGCGGATCATCGCCGCTGTAGCGGGCCACCAGCCCCGCGGTGCCATTGTACAGGTCGTAGAAACTCACCCGCACCGTGTAATCGCTCCACCCCGGGTCGCCGGTCACCGCCGCCGTCTCCAGGGTGGACGGATTTCCCGCAGAGGCGGTGAAGCGTTGCTCCAGCCGCCCACCGGCAATCGCCCAGATGGGTCGCTGTTCGGCTAACCGGATCGGCTCCAGGGGCACGAACGTCCAGGCGCTGGCAGTGGTGGGATCATCGAAGGTGTCTGCGGCAAGGACGGCGGCAGTCTGGGGCATCGCCGGCGCCGTAGGGTTGGGACCAATCGTCGGCGTGGGGGGGAAGGGCGGATACTCGAGCATAGGTTCCTGTTCCTGGGCAACCCCGCGCGGCGCCTGCCAGAGGGCCAGGGCCGCGAGCGCTGCAACCAGCAGGATGATCACCGCCCCGCCGGCGATGGCAGGTCTGATAGAACCTTTCATAGGCACCCCTCTTTATGGACGCGGCCCCAGTGCCGTGTGGGTCGCGCAAGGTGATCGTATTGTACTACTGAACACGGGTCTTGCGAATAGGACGAAGGTCTTGACGCGCATGTGCACCCATTGTTCGCGTATGGAACAGGACGTGCGCAGTGGAGGGGTGCGGGGAGGCGTAGCTACCATTTATGTAACACAGGGAGGGTCCGGGGGCGTTTTGCCCTCCCGGACCCTCCCTCGCAGGAAGCGGCGCCGCAACTGCTTATCGGTGCACCTTCGGCATCCACAGTTGGGGGGGGGTCAGGTTGCTGGAGGGCACGCGGATCTCGACATATTCGTCGGTGGCATTGCCCGCCGCGTCGAGGAAGCGGACATAGAGGTAGTAATCCTCACCCGCTACCAGTTGCGCCCGGCTGAGACCGCTGGCGAGGCTCCAGTTCCTGATATCAAAGGTACCGTTTTGCACGCCGTTCGCCGGGACGATGAACCAGCGCAGGTTCTGATCGCGCAACGGATCGGCCACCCGGTCAGGGGAGTTAGCCACCCAGACGCCCCAGATCTCATCGGGGAAGTAATCGTCATCCACCGGCATGTTGTTGAAGCGCAAGGTCTGAAGCAGGTCGAACTGAGGATGGGGCGTTGCGCTGGCCTGTTCCTCCACGCTCGCGCCTTGCTGGTTCAGCCGCGGCTTCACGTTATCGTAATTGATGGTCAGGGTAAAGGTCCGGACGTTACCCACGCCATCGCGCACCTCGACCACCATGGGCCAGGACCGTGATTGATTGCCGCTAAAGCCGGGGATGGGCACATACCCAGAAAAGCCGTTCGGACCGAGCTGGTACGTGGTGGTCAGATTGTTCTCGGCATTTCCGATCCGGGCCGTGGTCAGACCGCTGCAGTCGGTGTCGGGAACGATGTTCAGATAGGTGAACGGATAGCGCGTGTAGTCGGGCGCGCCGCCCGGCGCCTCGCTATCGGTGTTCACCGGGGCATTGCTGCCGCTTGCGGACTTAGCTATCGGGTTCTCCAGGTACACCCAGACTTCCACCACGCCATCGATTTCAATGCTATCGGAGCGCGCCTCGGTCTCGACCTCGCCGGTCTGCGTATTGCGTAGTTGCGTGAACAAGGTTGATGGCAAACACGACGTGTCATTGTACAGTGCTTCGGGCACGGGGACGCGCAGCGGATTGCTGAAGGTTTGCCAGCCATTCGAGTCGCTCACGGCGTCGGTTGGCGGGGCGTTCCAGCGCCAGCGGATCTGGTTGGGCGTGCCCTGGAGATTGGGGAACGCGACCAGGACCGCCCGGTCGAGGCTGCGCGCGGTTCTCGGCGCGTCGCCCTCGATCACCGGCTGGCCGCCGAAGACCGCGGCGGCGGCGCTGAACAGCGAATAACGGGTGCGCAACCCGCTTCCGGTAAACTCCTCGCTAACCATGTGGTTGTATGCCGAAGTTCCGGTGATGCTGCCGTAGGCGCGCGGGTTGAAGAGCGTGCCCGTGGCGGCCGAAGCCAGTGGCCCACGAAAGTTCCCTGTCGAAGGCTTGAAGGCGTAGAAGGGCTGGATCGCGCCCGATGGCTGCCCGATCCACGAAAGATGCAGGTTGTTCCGCTCGTCGGCATTGATGTTCACCGTGCCGATCACTCGTCCCGAGGTGAGCCGGCTGCGCGGCCAGCTTCCATCGGCCTGGCGCTCGGCGTAGTAGACGCCCGAGTTCGGCCCTCTATCGGCGATGCCGCGCCAGGCCACGTACACCCGGCCCAGGCGGTCGAAGCCAATGCTGGAGTCGGCCCACCCATCGCCGCCAGCGGTCACCTGGCTGATCTCAAAGCGCGAGGCGCTCGCATTCCACAACCCGGCAAAGACGTGCAAGGTATCCCCGGCGCCCGCGGTGAAGGTCAATCCGACCTGGCCATTCGGCCCTGCGGCCAGTCCGAGGGGCGAGGCGTAAGCCTCGAAACTCGTCACGTTGGTCAGGCCACTCCAATTGACGCCGTCGGTGGAGGTGCGGAAGCGCACCGGGGTGCCGGGATCGCGCCAGGCGACGAAAATCTGATTGGTGCTCGACACCGCCACCTCGACCGAGACCGGGAAGGGCGAACCCCGATTGACGATGCGGGTCGGCCCCCACTCGCCCTGCGGGGAGCGCTGGCGCACGAAGATCGTCCGCGCCGCCTGGTTGATCCAGGCCGCCCAGACCGAACCATCGGGCCCCAGAGTGATCGAGGTGGGGGAGTAATCCGGTTGACCCTCGGCGGGCCCCAGATTGAACGGGTTGGGGAAACTGGTCGCGGTTGCGGCCTTGCTCCAGGCGAAGGCGGTGCGGCGAAAGGCGTTCCCAGAGGCATGCACCTGGTTGTTGCCTGCCACCACATGGGGGAACTTCACGTCATTCGAGTTCGGCACGATGAACTCGGTGATCAATCCCAGGCTGCCATCTTGCGCCCTGGCAGTGGGCGCCGGCGGGGCCGCGAGCATGGCGGCCAGCATTGCAACGGTACACAACGCGACAAGCGACGTTCGCAGCATGGCTTGTTCTACCTCCAGGCGGGGATGGGCGAAGCGTTCGTGGCGGGCGCCCCCGCGTAGCGTTGAGCGGTAATTCCGACCTGTGTCCCGCGGGCGGGGGGGTGGGGAAACCGCGTGCCCCACGCCCCCAGGGGATGCACATGAGTTGTGCCTGGGAGGGCGCAGCCCTCCCAGACCCTCCCGCGGTGGGGGAATGGGGAAACCCGGTTTCCCCATTCCCCTGCGGGCGGAGGGCTGGGGAAACCCGGTTTCCCCACACCCCTCTTCAAGAGCCTATGTTCACCTCAGCGCTCCGAGCCGGTCATCGGTTGGAGAGAGGACGATACATACTCAATTTCTCGTCCGGGCCTGATCCTTGACCAGGGCTACGGCTGAGTAACGGCAAAGTCATCGAAGATGATCCCGCCGATCGCGCGGGTGTAAATGCCGGCGCGGCCGGCCCTCAGGGGCGCGGGATCCTCTGCCTGGGCCACGACCTGACCATCAAGGGTGACGGTAAGGGCGCCGCCGTTCACGCTCAGGGTGAGCGTGTGCCACGCGCGCTCGGTGAAACCAGGCTCGTCAATCGCCGCCAGGGTGGTTGCGACGCCGCCCTGAACCTTTTCCAGGACGCGCTTTGGCGTGTCCTCGAAGGTGTTCTTCAGCATGCGAACGCGATAGTAACTGGCAACGGTCGGATCATCGCCGCTGTAGCGGGCCACCAGCCCGGCAGTGCCGTTATAGAAGTCGTAGAAACTGACTCTGACGGTGTAGTCGGTCCACTCAGCCGAGCCAGTGAGCGCGACCGTCTCCTGGATCGACGGATTGCCGGCGGCCGCGGTGGCCTCCTGCGCCAGCCGTCCATCGCGAACGTTCCAGATCGAACGGCTCTCGGGCAACACGAACTCAAGATCGACGATCGTCCAGTCGCTCAGGCCGGCCGCGTCGTCGAAGGCGTCGGCAGTGAGGGGCGCCGTGCTCTGCGGGAGGGCGGGCGTGGTCGGGTTCGGCCCGACGGTGGGGGTGGGGGGGTAGTCGGGGTATTCCAGGATCGGCTGTTGATCTTGCGCCACGCCGCGGGGGGCCTGCCAGAGGGCCACGGCAATGGCGCCAATGGCCAGCAGCCCGACCACCAGGCTCACGATCGTAGAGGTTCGATATCGTTTCATGGATGGGGTCTCCTTCTGGGCGGACGCCCCTCAGGACCGGGGTGCGGGGGACGGGCCGCGCTTGCTGCGGCCCCGATGAGGGCCGCTGATCATAGCTCAGTTCTCCACGGTTGTCAATGTTTCCGGGCGGTACGGTTGGGGCGCGAAATGCGGACCCAGAAACGGCCGGTACAGGCGCAGCAGATCGACCGCGATGCGCGCCGAGCTGAAGGCCGGGGCCATGGCCGCCGCGCACCGGCTGCAGGCGGCCCAGGCCTCGTGGTCGGTAAGCAACTCCTCGAGGGCCTCGGCGATTGACGCGCCGGAGCGGGGATCGACCACCCGCCCGGCGCCGTGGGCCGCCACGTAGTCGCTGACCCCCGTGGTGCGGGTGACCACCGCGGGCGTGCCTGCCGCCGCGGCTTCGACCACCACACGACTGAAGGACTCGGCCACCGAGGGCACCACGGCGACATCGGCGGCGGCGAGATAGGTGATCGCTTCGGTGTGGGCGATGCCGCCGGTGAAGTGGACATCGGCGGCGGCCCCCAGGGCTTCGGCCCGTGCCCGCAGGAAGGCGCCATAATCGCCGAAGCGCGGTGTGGAACGGTTGGGGCCGACGATGAGCACCTGCGGCGCGATCCCGCGCCGCCGCAGGTACGGCAGCGCGTCTAGCAGGTAGGCGATGCCTTTGAAGGGATGCAGACGGTTCAGACTGACAACGATCGGCCGGGAAGGGTCGAGCAGGTGTCGTTCGGCCACCGCCAGGCGACTGCGCCGGCGGAAGGCCGCGAGGTCGCCGGCAGGGGGGAAACTGTCGGTGGTGATGTTGTAGGGGATGGCAACGACCTTGCGCGGATTGGCGCCCAGGCGGATGGCCAGTTCGCGGATCTGGGGCGAGTCGGCGCGCAGCACGGCGGCGCGCCGGAAGATCCAGGGCAAGACGGCCCGCACGGCGGGGAAGCGTCCGTACCCATAGTCGTATTCCGGCTCGGCCATAATATCGGCGCCGGGCAGGGTGATCGCCAGGGGCGGCGAATGGCGGCGTGGGGCCAGCGCCGCGATCAGACCGAGGGGAAAGGCGGTTTCGATGTGGGCCAGAGTGTAGCGCCGCTCGCGAATCAGGCGCCGGTAGTGCCATGCCGCGCCGGCAAGATAGGGGTAGGGGAGGACCGCGGCCACGGCGCGATTGGCGAGTTTCAAAGGCGCGCCAGCGCTCACGGGGAGGCGGTGCACCGTCACCCCCTCTTCAATGCTCGTGACCCGGCGCGTCAGGCGAGCGTCGAGGCTGAGCACTTCGGTCTCGATGCCGTGTCGCCGCCATTCGGCGATCACTTCGGTGTGAATGCGATTGCCCATCGCGGCGCTGTCGTAGCGCGGGATGCAGTAGAGAACGTTCATGGTTCCTCAACCCGCTGCGTTCTGCGAGGCGCGCCCACGGCGCGGCGGGCCGAAAAGACGCGGGCTATTTATAAAACGAGCGAGAGGGTCATAAGGTTGCGCTGCTTTGCTACCAAAAATCGGATTTCTGCTCTGATATGTGCGGTACCCGAGACAGGGGTGTGGGAAACCGGGTTTCCCCACACCTCCGCCCGCGGGCGGGGTGAGAGGGCTGCACGTTCCCAGACGCATTATATAGAGAAATTAATCCGGTGTGCCGAACTGGCCGTGGGGCTAAAGCCCTCGGCTATGCGATGCAAAGCCCGCCTGCGCGGGCTAGAGCGGATTCATTTCTCGAAGACCATTTATTCTTCCCGGCGTTCCCACAGTTCCAGGGTCCGTCCTGAGCGGCTCACCACGCGGATGAGGCGGTAGGATGGCTCCAGGGCCGCCGGGCCGCCAAAGTAGTCATCCCAGATGCGCGGGATGTAGGTCGGGCGCCGCTGGTCGAGGATGTAGCCGGGATCGCGCTTTTCGTGGCCGGGCACACCTGCTCCCATGCCCGCGATCTGCAGCCGGCCGATATGCCGGTCGGTTAGCCCGTACATGTCAATCGCCGCGCGCTGCCCGTAGAAGGCCACCGCGCCCGCTCCGGCAACGGCGATGCTGGCCTCGGGCGGGCTATGGTCGTACAGCCACCAGCCGATCTCGCGCCAGATCCACACGCTCTCGTCCAGCCCGCGGATGGTGGTGTCGAAGGGGGCCGTGCGCGCGAGGGCGGCCAGGCTGCCGACTGCCAGCCCCAGGGCCAGCAAGGGCCGCGCCAGGCGCGCGGGCGCGGGGAGCGCCTGGATGAGGGTGGCCAGCCCATCGGCGATAAGGATTGCGAACCAGGGGACCAGGGGCGCGAAGAAGCGTTCGCCGCGAAAGTGATCGCCGCCGACGACAATGATGTAGGCGCTGTAGGTCAGCGTCACCAGCAGGGCGTAGCTGCGCCAGGAGACCAGGGCCGCGCGCCAGGAGCGCAGCCACGGCGCGGCGATCACCAGCAGCAGCGGGCCGCCGATGGTCAGGGTGAAGGCCCCGGCATAGGCCAGACCGCGCTCGATCTGCTTCAGGCCCCCGCCGGTTTTGGCGTAGAAGGTATTTGGCAGCAGGTCGCCGTAGTAGCCCAGCCGCCACAGGAAGTATGGTCCAAACAGGGCCAGGAAGGGCGCCCCCAGGGCCAGCAATGGCGGCAGCGTCGCGCGCAAACGTTCCGCCGGGCCGCCCTGCTGCCTCATCACTGCCGTGAGCCCGGCATGCAGGGCCGTGAGGGCGAACACCAGCAGGCCCTCGGGGCGCGTGAGCGCGGCGAGGCCGAAGGCCAGCCCGGCGGCCACCAGCCCGCCTGGCCCCAGGCGCTCGCGGGCCAGGTATGCGCCCCCGCCCGCGAGCGCGAGCAGGGTGAACAGTCCCGTCTCCAGCCCGGAGCCGCGGGCGGTGTAGAGCAGCAGGCTCTGGCTCGTGCCGGTGAGCAGGGCCGCCACCAGCGCCCACGGCGGGCCGATCAGCGGCCCGGCCATCCGGCAGGTCCCTAGGACGATCAGCACACCGAGGAGCACGCCGCTGGCATGGCTCCAGAGTGCCAGGTCGCCTCCCAGGCGCAGCACCCCCGCCGCCATGAGCGTCCACAGAAAATTGGTGTAGCCCTCGACCCGCTCGCCGGGGTTGTAGACCAGCCCGTGGCCCAGGGCCAGGTTCTGGGCGTAGCGGAAGGAGATGAAGGCATCGTCGGAGAGCCATGCGGGCCAGATCAGGCCCGCCAGGGCGACAAGCGGCATCAGGGCGGCCAGGCCGAGGCGCGCAGGCAGCGGTCGCACTGCCAGGGCGGCCAGGAAGACGCCGGTGAGCATCAGGGCGGCCAGCCAGGCCGGGGGCAGGGCCGCGGGCCGGTTGAAGATGGCCAGGGCCGCCAACCCCAGGCCGGCCACGCCAGTAAGCGCCAGCGCGTCGCCCCGCGGCAACCGGGCGAGGCGCAGCAAGCCCCACAGCGCCACCAGTCCCAGGCTGGCGAGCGCCGCCCCCGCCAGGTCGGGCCGGGTCAACGGGCGCAGCCGCACGTCGGTGAGCATCACGCCCAGGGGGCGCGGGTTGCCGGCGGCGACGAAGGTGGGCGTCTGGAGGGCGAGCCAGAGCTCGGCGCCCTCGCCGCCGGGGCCAATCAGCAGCCGGTAGCGGCGAAAGCGCGGTTCGGGGGTGACGCGGGCCACGGGTTGCCCGCCCACGAGCAACGTCAGCGGCTGCGGCCCCGCGGGGTTGTCGGCGCGCAGGCGCACCTCGGCCTGGTAGGCGGGCGCGGCGAAGAAGGCGCCCCGCACCTGGACCAGGGCGTTGCCGCTCGTCCAGCGGTAGAGCGACCCATCGGGGTGGCGTTCGGAGCCGTAGATGCCGTCGAGGAAGACCGGCCCGTGCGTGATGTCGCCGCCGGTCACGGGGGAGAGGGCGGGGGCGCGCGAGGGGCCGAGCGACACCATGCCGGCGACAACCAGCAGCAGCGCCAGGAAGCCCGGGGTGGTCCAGTTGGCGAAGCGGCCCGGCGCCCGGCGGTGCGCCGGCGCGGAGGTGGTGGGGACGGCCAGGCGCCGTTGTTCGGGTTGCAGACCCTGGCGGGGCTCGGCGTTCACGGCTTGTGCAGGGTGAACATCACGTAGAGCGGATCGCTGCGGTCGAAACGCTCTTCGAGGGGATGGACGATCAGGGCCAGGAGCAGATCCTTGAGCACGAAGCGGCGCCAGTAGCGTGTGAGCCGCGTCTCGTGGTAGCGCCCGTTGAGGATGGAGCGCCCGAAGCCTTCCAGCCGGCTCATCCGCAGACCGCCGGGCCGGGCATAGGTGCGCTCGAGGTCCTCCAGGGTATAGAAGCGGAAGAACGAACCGGGTTTGCCCTCCTGCACGAAGGCGTTGCGCTCCACCGGCACGAAGGGGCGAATGCCCTGGAAGAAACCGGTGCGCTCGCTGCTGGTAAAGGGCAGGGTCAGAGCGGCGATGCCGCCGGGTGCCAGGACGCGCCCGATTTCGCGGCCAACCGCCGCGTCGTCGGGGATGTGTTCGAGCGAGGAGATGGCGGCGATGCGGGCGAGGCTGCCCTCGCGCAAGGGCATGGCCGTGGCGCTGGCCACCAGGGGGAAGAACTGGCCATCGCCGGGGCGGGCAGTGGCGCGACGCTTGCGCAGTTGCCAGCGCACCCGTTCAGGGTCCAGTTCAAGCACGATCACGTTGACGCCCTCTCTGGCGAGCATATGCGGGTACGACGAGGTGCCCGAGCCGATATCGAGCACCAGGTCGCCGCGGCGCAGGTCGAGGGCGCGAGTGGCCCAGGGGTACTCGATGATGCGCCAGAGGCTGAAATCGTTGACCGTTTCGCGGAGAATGCGCCAGCCGTTCAGCGCCACCTCGTAGGCGACCGCGCGCCACTTGCCGAGGCGCACCGGCGGCCCCTCATGCTCGTGCCGGGCAGATTGGATGGTGGTGGTTGCCATGGGAGGAATGCCAGATGTTCGCGATGGTTGCGCTGCGCGTCGGAAATGGTATTACGCGGTCGCCTCCTGGCGGGGAGGGGGAGGGCCTGCGGCCCTCCACCAACCAGTGGTTAGCCGCCCGCGGCAGGAGCGCCGTGGGCATTGCGCCAGGCCGCCTGGCCGCCGCGGGCGGGAACAGGGGTGTGCGGGAAGGCGAAGCCTCCCCGCACCCCTCCACCGCGTGAGTCCTGTTATTCAATAATGATCCCCATAAACGCCAGACTGATCCGCCGGGAAGGCTGGCCCGGCGGCGCGTCGGCGGGGGCGCTTAAGTATAGCACAGTCTCGCCGGGGGGCAGCATGAGGCGCAGGGTGCGGCGCATCCGGGCGCGGCTGATGGTCAGGGTGAAGGGCGCGGCGTTGCCCAGGCGGGCGGTAAGGGCGCGGGGGCGCTCGAAGGCTTCGAGGTCGAGGGTCAGGCGCGCGGGGCGCAGGGCGCCGGTGGGGTTGAGCAGGACGACCTGCGCCGTGTCGCCCATCCAGCGCCAGCGTTCGCCGGTGGGTCCCCGCTCCAGATCGCCCCAGCCGGGGCCAAGGTAGGCCAGAGGGCGCGGGCGCTCCGGCGCGGGCACAGGGTAGAAGGTCACCAGATCGTCGCGGTAGCTCTCGTCCAGACCCATCTCGGCGACCAGGTTGCGCATGCGTGGCAGCGGCGAACCCATCGAGTCGTGGTGGAACACGACATAACGTATGGCATAGGCAGCCAGGGTCTCGCGGGCCAGGTCCGGCCACCCGGGGCTGAGGATGTCGTCGCGTTCGACCTGACCAGAGCGCAGTTCCCTGATCCCGGGGGCGTAGCGGCCCAGGAGATAAGGTGGCTCGCGCCCGATGAAGCCGCCGATGATCGGCCAGTGGTGGCGGGTCTGGTACCAGAGGTGCTCGCTGTTGGAGACGTTCAGGTGGAGCGGGACGGGCAGCAGGGCGCCGTCGGGGGTGGGCATGCTCAGGTAGGGGCGGGGCATGGGGCGCTGGAAGAGCGGCGTGGCGCCGGCCGTGCCATCAATGGCGATGATGCCCGCCAGTATGGCCGCGGCCAGCAGGGGCGCGCCCCGTTGTGCGCGGGCGAGCAGGGAGCGCGCCCCGGCGGCGGCGAAGAGGGCCGTGGTGAGGAGGCTGATGAGCACAAAATGGTTGGGCCGGTGGCTGGAGCGCACCCCGGGCAGGTCGCGGATCAGGGCGTAGGGGCCGGGCAGGCCAGTGTTGCGCCCGAACACGAAGATCTCCGCGCCGAGGGCCATGGCCGCCGCGAAGACGCCCAGCGCCAGCCAGCGCCAGTGGGCGCGCCCGCTCACGGTGAGGCCGTAGAGCGCCAGGGCGATCCCCACCAGACCCAGCGACACGTTCCAGAGGATCTCGCCGGGGTGCAGCCGTTCGTAGAAGGCGGTGACGGCCCTTCCCCAGAGGGGATGGTTGGGATTGGGCAGCCAGAAGCTGATCAGGTCGGCATAGGCCTGCTGCTCGCCGCGGGCGTCGCCGAGCAAGGTGTCGCCGGTGCGCAGCAGGGCGAGGAGGCGCGGGGCCATGACTACGAACCAGAGGATCAGCGGGGCCAGGCCCCAGAGCAGCGTGGCGACGCGCAGGCTCACCGGCGCGCCGGGCAGCCGGGGGGGCGCCGGCGGCGCAGTGGGGCCGCCGGCGGGACGGAGCGCCCACAGGCCGGCCATCAGGCCGGTGGCGATGAGCGCGAACAGGCCGTAGTACCACGTGCCCAGGCCGACCACGAGCAGCGCGGCACCGCTGAGCAGGGCCAGGGGCCAGCGCGGCCGTTCAAGCAGCGCGGCGGTGGCCAGCGCCCACAGCGGCAGCCACTGAATGGAGGCCACCTCGAGTTGCGCGTCGAGCACCTTTTGCATATGGAAGGGCGCGAAGGCATACACCGCGCCGCCGATGAGCGCCGCCAGGGTCGCGTCGCCCCGCTGGCCCGTGTCGCGCAACACGTAGGCGATGAAGAGGAAGGTGAAGTAGCCCCCGAGAATGAAACTGAGCAGGATCAGCAGGTTGTAGGCCGGCAGCGGGCCGGCAGTGAGGGTGACCGGCAGGGCCAGCGCCCCCTGGGGCAGGCTCAACGTCTGCCAGAAGAGATCCAGCCCCTGGGGATGGAAGAGCAGCGGGGTCACGAACGGGTTCTGGCCGCTGGTAAGGGCATACGCCGTCCACCAGACGTTCCAGATCCCCAGGTACCCATCCACCTGGCCAGGCCGGTTGGCGATGATACGCTCGCCGAGGTGCAGGGGCAGGGGAAAAGTGACCACCAGGGCCAGCAGGGTGTAGAGCAGCAGGGCCATGGCGTGGGAGCGCCAGCGCGGGCGGGTTGTAGGAGCGGGACGCACTCAGGGACCTCGTTCGGCAACGAGCACGGCGACGCCGGTGTACCAGGGCGCCCGTTCCAGGTCGAGCAGCCCGGTGGGACTGGTGATGCTGACGACGAGGGGCGTGGCGGGGTCGCACGGCGTCGCCCCGAGGGGCAGCGTAACCTCTTCGGGGGCGCCGCTGAGGATGATGCGGCGCTCAACCCCGGCGGCGCGCAGGGTCACCGGGCGACCGGCAGGGCCGCGGAGGGTCAGCCGCGGGTCGCCGCAGCCCCCCAGGCGCAGCCGGGCGGCGCCGAGGGTCCAGCGGCCGCCGGGCAGGTCGAAGGTAGCGGGGGCGAAGCCGACGAAGTGGCCGATGGCGGTGGCGGCGCCGGGCGTGAGTCGCGAGGGGGCGGGGGTGGGGGCGACCTGCCAGGCCCAGAGGTAAAAGTCGTTCGTATCGCGCCCGAAGCCGGCGATGCGGGCGTGGGCGCTGGCCGCCGCGGCGGCATCGCCGCGCAGGGTGGCGATCCAGGTCTCCATCGCCAGGGCGTACAGGCTGCGGGGTTCGAGGGCGCTGGCCTCGGCGAACCAGGCCGCGGCGGCGGGGAGATTGCCACGGGCGAAGGCCAGGTCGCCCAGGGCGATGGGGCGCAGCGAATTGGCGGGGTCGGCGCGATAGGCGGCGCGGAAGGCGGCCTCGGCGGCGGAAGCGTCGCCGCGGGCCAGGGCCTGGCGCCCTTCGGCGGCGATGCGCTCGGCGCGCGCCCAGGTGATGTAGCGGGTGCTGACGATCAGACTGGCGAAGAGCAGCCAGCCTGCCAGCATGGCGCCCGCGCGCAGCGTCCGGGGGCGGGTGAGGCCGTGGCGCAGCGCCCGCAGGGCCGCCGGCAGGCGCCAGAGGGCATAGGCGCAGAAGGGGACGCACGCCGCCACCAGCGGCAGTCGCAGTCGGTGATGGGCCACGGTCAGCGCCGCCAGCAGCACGCCGAAGGCGAACCAGGCGACCGCGGGCGCAGCCCGGCGCCACGAGGGGGCGAAGCACAGCCCGGCGATCCCGCCGAGCATGAGCAGCACATACTGCAGATCGGCGAGCACACTGAGGGGCCGCGGGTTCTCGCCGGCGCTCAGGGCGATCTGCTCATCGCGGGGGCTGATCGTCACCACGTCGCCTACGGCGAAGCTGCGCGACTGGAGCAGGAAGAGCGAGGCGACCTTGTAGCGCATGCGGTTGAGGAAGAAGCGCGGGTCCTCGCGGATGCGCTCGAGGGTCAGACGCACGGCGAGGGCCTGGCGGTCGGCCAGATTAGGCTGGCTGAAGATCACCTCCGCGCTGGCGCGTTGCTCCTCGTCGCTGCGCACCATGCCGAACCACATGCTGATGCCGCCGTTGGTGTCGGACAAAATGAGCCGTTCGTGCACGAGGTAATTGCGCAGCGCCCAGGGGCCGATCACCAGGGCCGCGCCGAGGAGCAGCGCCAGCGGTGGGGCCAGACGGTCGGCGAGGCGGGCGCAGGGCGAGCGGCGGGGGAGGGCCAGGACCAGCAGCGCGGCGATGGGGATGAACCACAGCGCCACGGCGCGGGTCAGGGCGGCGAGAGCCAGGAGCAGGCCGGCGAAGAAGGCCGGGCGCCAGCGGCCCGTGACAATGGCCCCATCCATCAGGGTCAGGAACAGGACGATCAGCGCCACGAAGAGCGCCTCGGCGAAGAGCACGCTGCCGAAACTGGCGAAGGGCACAAACACGGCCGCCAGGGCGGCGCTGAGCGCCCCAACGGCGCGGCTGGCGAAGAGCCGCCGCCCGAGCCAGGCGAAGGCCAGCACCCCAACGCCGCTCACGATGGCCTGGCCGAGCAACGCCCAGCGCACATCAACCCCGGCGAGGGCGAACATCAGGGCGAGAAAGGCCGGGTAGAGCGGAGGGCGCAGCCACTTGCCCGTGTCGTGGTAGCCGCCCTGGAGCAGGTGCAGCGCGGCGCGGTAGTACTCCTCGGGGTCGCCCGGCTGCACCGCGCCGGCGGGAGCCTGCCAGGACCAGAACCAGACCCGCAGGCTCACCGCCAGGGCGACGATCACCGCCAGGGCCAGCGCGTAGCTGCGGGCGGGCGGGTAAGAAAGCGGACGGCCAGCGGTCATAGGGTGCACTCTAACGTGAACATACGCCCTCGGCGAGGGGGGGGAAACCGGGTTTCCCCATCCCTCAGCGGACGCGGGCCGGAGGCCCGCGCACCCAGGCCCCGGCCCCTGGGAGGGTTTGGGAGGGCTACGCCCTCCCAAGAAGAACCTATTTTCATCCTGTTCGTGTGCGGCGCAGCCGCGTGGACGGCTGAGGTGACCATTGTTCGCAGGGTTCTGCCCCCCTCCCAGCCTCCCCCCGCTGGGGGGAGGCGCCGGGTGCCCGCCCCCAGCGGGGGAGGGTCAGGGCGGGGGCCGTCACCGTGTCCGCGGAGCCGTGGCGCGGGCGGCCCGCCCGCGCTCCCAGGTCATGGTCATTGGGCGTCGTGCGCGAATCGCATGGACGGCTGAGGTGACCATCGTGCGCAGGGTTCTGCCCCCCTCCCAGCCTCCCCCCGCTGGGGGGAGGCGCCGGGTTCCCGCCCCCAGCGGGGGGAGGGTCAGGGCGGGGGCCGGCACCGTGTCCGCGGAGCCGTGGCGCGGGCGGGCCGCCCGCGCTCCCAGGTCATGGTCATTGGGCGGTGTGCGCCATGCGCATGACCGTCTCACGTGACCATGGGGAAACCGGGTTTCCCCACACCCCCCGCCCGCGGGAGGGTCTGGGCGGGCGCGGCCCTCGCGCAGGGAGATGGGGAAACCGGGTTTCCCCACACCCCCCCCGCCCGCGGGAGGGTCTGGGCGGGCGCGGCCCGCCCAGGAAAAACCTTATTTTTCACCTTGCTGGTGTGCGGCGCAGCCGCCTGGACGGCTGAAAGCATGACCGGCCCATTGTACTCGAAACCGGTGTCAGGCGAAACCAGGGTTGCCTGTCCGCGATGGCAGGCAATCCATGATTGCTTCTATCAGGATCGGGAACATCTCCCCCTTTCCCTCCCGGCCAACGGTCTATACAATACAACACTGGGGGAGCTTCGTGGAAGGGCTGCGCCCCGCACGTGTTCGCATTTCTCCTGGGAGCGAGGGTGTCTTGTCCTCGTAGACGCGACGAGGGCGGGACGCCTTCGCTCCCAGGCGCGTGGGTTACCCCAGGTGTGAACAGTTCCTGCGCCCTCCCACGAAGCCCTTCCAGCGGGAAGGTGAATGAGGGAGAAGGAGCATGTCCGGCAATCTTGTGCGACTGTCGATCATTCTGGGCTGCTGGCTGCTACTGTCTGGAGGAATTGCGCTGACCGGGGCGGCGCCGGCCTCGCCACCCGTTCAGGGTAAAGTGCCCCTCGCGGGCGTCTTCCCTGCGATGGCCGGGCCGGCTGAGGCTGCCGCGACGCCGGCGCAGGCCGCGAACCTGGTGCAGGACGGTGGTTTTGAGCAACAGGGCGCGGGCTGGGAAGGCTGCGGAAATGTGGGTATCGTAGACGCCGGGACGGCCGGGGCCAACGCTGTGTATGCCGGGCGCTACGCCGCATTTATGGGCGCTGGCGCGGACAGCAGCGGTTGCCCGCGTCTGCCCAACAATACGACGCCCAGGCAACTCTTGACTCAGCAACTGAGCGTTCCGGCCAGCGCCGAGGCCGTCACAGTGTCATTCTGGTTCCGCGGTGAAGCAGGCACGAGCGTGGATGTGTTTCTGGCCCAGAGCCTGTATCAGTTCGATCCGGCTCTGGGTGGGGTGAGGCTCGGGGGCTTCTCGACCGACCAGCCGCCGGGCTGGCAACTCTACCGCACCGTGCTGACCGGTGACGCGCTCGAGCGGGTGCGCGGGCGGACGTTGCGGTTCTCGATTGTGATACAGGAGGACGCTTCAGTTGGCCCGGAGGCGGTGTTGCTGATTGATGAGGTGCAGGTGTTTGCCGCCGATGGACGCACGACCGCATCGCCGCTCCCCCCGGCGCTCCGCGGCGACGGCAGCCGTCCCCTGGCGGCGATCCGCGCCGAGGCCGGTGGAAACCGCTGGCTCTACCGGATGGACACAGATGGGAGCAATCAACAACTGATCTACCGCGGTCTGCTGAACAATGTGCGTGACCCGGCCTGGTCGCCGGACGGACGGCGTCTGGCTGTGGCGGATTATAACACCTGGCCCTGGCCCACGCCCGATCCCGATCCGCAGAACAATCTGAGCGCCGCCGCTGTAACGGTGCTCAACGCCGATGGAAGCGGAGCGCAGCCAATCTATCAGACGCAGAGCCGCAAAGGCTCCCGCTGCCCGTTCGTCCCCAGGCCGGGCGAACGCGAGGACCCGTCGCAGATCATCCGCGTATCCACCTTGCACTGGATGCCTGATAGCAGCCGCGTGGCGTTCACCAGGGTGGGCTTTAACGCCTTCTGTGACGGCACCACCAGGGGCGGGCTGGCCGACGTGCTCCTGCCGCCGCAGCCGCCGGCGCTCGTCGCGCCGCTCCTGGCAGCCAATGCCACGAATCCGAGCGTCAATCGCAACGGCGAGGTGTTGTTCGATAGCTTCGACCTTAGCCGCGCGAGCCGGGCCGCCGGGGTGTGGTTGCTCGACACCCGTTCGCAGCCGGCGCAAGAGACGCGCCTGCTCACCGACCCGAGGGATGCGCAGCCGGTCTGGGCGCCTGATGGTCGGCGTTTCGCCGTGGTGCGGGACACCAGCGTCCCCTCGGATAATGCCAATGAGCGCCCCAGTGCGATTATGCTCTACGATCGCCAGGATCTGGCCAATCCACGCATGGTGCTGTTTGCCGACCACGGGCGGAGCGTGAGCAGGGTGAGCTGGTCGCCTGATGGGGCGTATCTGGTGTACACCCTGAGCCGCTTCGATGGCCGTAGCGACATCTGGTGGCTGGAGGTGGCCAGCGGCGCCACCGGGCCGGTCACCAACGACGGCGCCTGGCTGGAGGCCGACTGGCGGCCAGGGAGTGGCGAGCGCAAGGTCTTCCTGCCGGCGCTGGCGCGAAACTGAATGCCGGCGCGCCACTGTCCGATTGGGTGAGGGGGATGGGGAAACCGGGTTTCCCCATCCCCCTGCGCGAGGGCTGCGCCCTTATCTTCCCGCGGGTGGGGTGGAGGGGAAACCGGGTTTCCCCTCCACCCCTGCTTGAGGGCGAGGCCCTCCCGCGGGTGGGGGCTGGGGAAACCCGGTTTCCCCAGCCCCCTGCGTGAGGGTCAGGTCCTCCCGCGGGCGGGGGGATGGCCATTACCCGGCTGGCGCCGGAGTATGCCGCCGTCAGGCCCTCCCGCGGGCGGGGGGATGGGGGAACCTGGTTCCTCCATGTTCACGTTAGCGCCACAGAGTCCCCGGCGCTCAATAGAGAAACTCCTCGATGTGGTACAGGGTCGCCTTCGCGCCGCTCCCGAGCACAGCCTTCGCGCCGGCCTTGAGCCGCTCGAGCTGGGCATTGATCGCCGCAGCATCGAGGGCCGGACTGCCCGCCTCGCGTAGCTGCGCGGCGTAGGGGCTATCAGGCGGCACAATCAGCGGCGAGATGTAAACGAGATCGCCATCGCCCAGCCCCATCGCCCCCAGGGCCGCCAGGGACCGGGCGACGTGCCGCTCAGCCAGGCGCGCGCCGCCCGCGCCTGCCAGCAGAATGATGCCCACGTTGATCCCCGCCGCTTTCAGCGTCCGTACCGCCTCAATGCAGGTTGCGGGCGCTCCCGGCTTGTTGAGCAGGCGAAAGACGGTCTCATCGCCGCTCTCAAGCCCCAGGTAGACCCGCCGCACCTGCGCGTCGCGCAGCTCGCGGTAGTCGCTCAGGCTCTTCTGCTCGGCGCCGAAGATGTCGAGGAAGGCGTAAATACCCTTTAACCCCGTTGCCTCGCCGATGGTGAACTCCTCGTGGACGATCTGAAGCAGCTCGCGCAGGCGGGCCTGGGGGATGATCAGAGCGTTGGCGTCGCCGAGGAAAATGCTCTTGCGCAGCCCCATTCCTCGCCCCACAAAGGTTTTAACCTGCTGCACGTGGCGGCGAAACTCGGCAGCATTCTTGATACGGAACTTGCGGTCGCGGTAGAAGGTGCAGAAGCTACAGCGGTTCCAGCTACAGCCCTCGGCCGCCTGCAACACCAGCGCCAGGTACTGATCGGGCGGCAGGATGCTGATCGGCTTGTAGATGCCCTGAAACTGCTCGCGCTCGGCCTCTAGCCGGTTGACGTCCCAGCTCAGGGCCCGGTCCAGCCAGGCGCAGACTGCGGCGCTCTGGCTGCGCCGGGCCTGCGCGCGAATCCGGGCGAGGTGCTCGCGAACATCGGTGAGGAGTTGCCGGCGCTCCTCAGGCTCGAGCAGGCGCCGCACCTTCGCCCCTGCTCCGTCGGGGTGGCGCATCAGAATATCGCCGCAGAGGCCGCGCCGGTAGTTGATGCCCGCCAAAAAGCTGCTCAGCAGGCGTCCCTCGCCATCAAACGAGTACGTGCGCTGCAGATCTTCCGAGACGGTCAGGAAATGGCGCTGGGGGTTGAAGTACAGGTTGCTCTGAGATGGACATCGCAGTGCCGGTGCAGTGGGAACCATGGGAGTCTCCGTCCAGATACGTGAAGAGCACGTATGTAGTCATCTCCTCGGTCGTGGTTGCGCCGCGCGGCCTGACGTGAACATAGGCCCCAGGAGCGTGGGGAAACCAGGTTTCCCCATGCCCCCGCCCGCGGGCGGGTTTGCGAGGCGCAGCCCTGGAGCAGGGGTATGGGGAAACCAGGTTTCCCCATGCCCCCGCCCGCGGGCGGGTCTGGGAGGGTGCAGCCCTCCCAAGAAGAACCTTTTTTCATCCCGTCGGTGTGCAGCGCAGCCGCATGGACGGCTGGCATGGAACCGGTCGGGGCGAGCCCTGGCGCAGCTAGCGGGAGTCTACCGCTGTGAGCGGAACGGAGGGCTGAACCATATCACATCCCCAACCGAATCCCGATCACCATCAGCAGGCTCCATCCCAGTTCCTGCAAGCCCACCAGCGGCGTTGGCGTTCGCAGGCTGCGCGGCATAAGCCCGATGCAGCAACGCAGCGTCAACAACACAAAGCTCGCCAGCACCGGCCAGCCGATCAGACCAGACCATAGCAGCCCGCCGACGAGGACCAGCGCGCCGAGATGTAGCAGCAGCGCCGGAGCGCGTCGTGCTGGCGCGCCTCGCGCCAGGCGCAGGCGTATGCCTACGTAGACAATAGCGGTGGTTGACTGGAGCGCCAGCAGCAGCCAGAGCAGCAACGCAGGAATGGGCGGCGACCCGCCGGCCAGTGCAAGCGCCGCAGCAGTGGCACTGATTGCCGCAGCGCCGCACAGCTCCGCCGCCAGCGCACGGCTCAGTTTAAGAATATCGAAGCGCAATTGCACGGCCGCCAACGGCGCGGCGAGTAGCAGCGGCAGCCAGAAGGGGTAAGCGCTCGTGAACCAGGCTGCGCTAAACGCAACCAGCGCAACAATCCCGTAGCCGAGCGCAAAGCGCTCGGCCAAGACGGTGCGTGGGAAGCGCTTGCCACGCCGCCAGTCGCCGAGCGCCAGCTTCAGCGGCTGGCGGGCAAGAAAAGCGCCCAGGGCGGCCAGGCTCAACCAGACTCCGGCAACCGACGGCGCCGTCCACAGCCCGAGGATGATTGGTGCGCCCAGCAAGCCCCACCCGCCGTGTTCCGTCGGCAGGGCGATGGGCCGTAAACGCCCCCCTGGCTCTAGACGTGGTGTGGTGGGATTCGACATGGTCATCACCCTCCTCCCAGGCGTATCAGCGGCCGGCCATAGTCAAGAAACGGCCAGGGCATAGCAATGAGGGTTATCGCCAGCGCTGCAGTGAAGAACAGAGCTGCCCGCCGGTGCTTCGTGCGATGAGTGGCGCCTCTGCGCGCCAGAGCCGTACCGGCGTGCGCCAGACCCAGAGCCACCAGCATCTGGAGGCTGTGCTCGAGCACGAAGAAGCGCAATGGTGGCGTCCGCAGCACCGCGCCCGGATCGACAAAGACCACCTGGGCGAGCGATCCTGGCAGGCAGGCGCTGGGAGTGCCAGGGGATGGCTGGCCAGCGCACCGAGCTGCCAGGCAGCAAGGAGGGCTGCGAAGCCCAGCAGGTCAGCCCACGATCCCCCGCCTGTCACACGCATAGCAGGCCCCCTACGCGCGATCATTGGCCGGGGAGGCTTTCAGCAGCACTAACAGCATTTTCACCGGGGTGTCAGCGCGGATGCTGTGTGGCAGATGGGCCGGCATATGCACCCAGGTGTTGGGATGCGCTTCCAGCGTTTCCGCCCCCAGCGTCACCCGCGCCGCGCCCTCCAGGAAGTGCAGCAGCGCCGGCACGGCCGCCGTATGCTCCGAAAGCTCCTGCCCCGCTGCAAAGCCGAACAATACCACTTTCAGCCCGTCGTCCTGATACAGCGTCCGGCTGATGGTTCCGTCCTCAGGAATAGCTACTTCGTCGCGCAAGTTCAGGAATGTCGTCGCGTTCATACGGTCTCCTGTGTCGCAGGCTTCACCGCCACGAGCGCGATGGCCGCCAGATGCGCTGCGTGGGTACGAAAGACCTTACGCATCGCCAGGATGCGCTGCCGGGCCGCCGGCGTCCGCGCGATATTGAACAGAATGCGTAGCGCTCGACCCAGCCCTTCGTCTTGCACCATCCTCTTTGGCTCCAGCAGATGCATCGGCGCGGCGAATTCAGCCTGTACCTGAAACCCTTCGGCTTCCAACACGGCGCGCCATTCCGACGAGGTAAGCGGACGGGCGCCAACGTGTATCGCCGCAGAAAGGTCGCGCATCACCATCTCTTTGACCGTCTCGCTCACGGTATCGGGTATCAAGCTAAGTTCGTGGATTCCGTAGCGTCCACCGGGTTTCAAGATGCGGTACGCCTCGCGCACAATTCGCGCCTTCTGCCCCGGCGTGTGCATTGTCAGCATCGCTTCACCGAACACCACCGATGCCGAAGCGCTCTCCAGGCCGGTCTCCTCAGCCGTGCCGATCAGACAGCGATACGCCGGATTGGTGAGCAAACGCCGTACGTTGGCTGCGGCAGCCTCATCGCGCTCGATCCCAGTATACGCCAGAGGCTGACGCTCCAGAACCAGGCGCGCGGTCACGCCCAGGCCCGGAGCGAACTCGACAACGGCATCGCCGGCCGTAATCGCCAGGCCATCCAGCATCCGGCGGGTCAACTCCAGGCCGCCGGGGCGCAAGACGCGCTTGCCCATACGGGCCAGTAACCAGTGACCGGGCATCCTGGCCATGTCCAGAGTAGCGCCGGGAATGGCGTCGGTGTGTTCAGTGGGCGAAACCATCCATAGCCTCCTTTCGCAGACGCACCTGCCGCAGTCGCGGGTGCGCTAGCAAGGTGATAGCCGACGCGCAGCTTCTCTGTGGGGATCGAGAAAGATATGGTCAGGCGCCTGTTCACACCTGGGGGAACCCACGCGCCCGGGAGCGCGGGTGTCCCGCCCTCGTGGCGTCTCCGCAGGCAAGCTGCCCGCGCTCCGGGGAGCAATATGAACACTTACCTGGTTAGAGATTAGTATATACTAAACAAAAAAGTTTGCCAACACTTTTCTTTTTTACCGTATTGACAATTTTATGTAATTAGTATATGCTAACTACCGCGCATTGCTCAGGCATGGTTCAAACGCACTTGACCGTTCGCCTCGATACGGGACCACGGGGGTGATGTGGCGAGGTCTGGCCCTTCCACACCTCCCCGCCAGACGATCAAGCACAAACCGCAGGTTTTGAACCATGGCTTACGAGAGGGGTTGGGAGGTCCGGTCCTCAATAGCTTCAGGAGGCTTCGTGGTTGCTCCGCTGCTCGAAACCCGCGCGCTCACGTATGTCGTGCAGGGACGGACCCTGCTCGACGCGGTGTCGCTCACCGTCAATCCAGGCGAACTCCTCGCTCTCGTCGGACCCAACGGCGCCGGAAAGAGCACCTTGATCGCTCTCGTAGCCGGCGATCTCATCCCCACCAGCGGCGCGATCCTGCTCGACGGCGCTGTGCTTGCAACGCTCTCCCCGCATGCGCAGGCCCTGCGCCGGGCGGTGCTTCGCCAGCGCAGCGGGGTAAGCCTTCCCTTCAGCGCCTATGAGGTCGCCCTGATGGGCCGCAGCCCGCACCTGCGCGGCCGCGCCGAAGGCCCGGCCGATCACGCTATCACTCGCGAGGCCCTGGCGCGCACCGAGATGTTGACCTATGCCGAGCGCGCTGTGCCGACGCTCTCAGGCGGGGAGCAGGCCCGCGTCAATATGGCGCGCGCGCTCACGCAGCAGGCGCCGCTCTTGCTGCTCGACGAGCCCACCGCCGCTCTCGACCTGCGCCATCAGCACCGCGTCCTGCAGCTTGCCCGCGCCGTGACCGCCAACGGCGGCGCGGCCCTCGTCGTGCTGCACGACCTGAACCTCGCTGCTATGTATGCCGACCGCATCGCCTTGCTCCACGAGGGACGCCTGCGCGCCTGCGGTGAGCCCTGGGCGACTCTGCGGGCCGACTTGCTTAGCGCGGTCTATGGGGTCAGAGTCATCGTGCTGCCCCACCCACACAGTGGCGGGCCGCTCGTGCTTACCTGTCCTGACCAGATGTATGCAAACCACGAGGAGCGTTGCTATGCGCTCACGGATGCCTGACTACCACTTCGCCCTGCTCTGCCTGGTGTGTGCGGCGCTGTTAGCCGCCTGTGGGACAGCGCGGTCCCCTGAGGCGGCAGCGCCGCCCGCCGCCCCCACCCTCCCCGCCCGTGCCCCTCTAGCCGGCGCGACGACGGTGAGTGCCAGCCACGTCGCGCCGGTCCCCTCAACCGATGTCCCGACGCCGCAGTTGCCGGTGACGGTGACCGACTTTACGGGGGGGAGTGTCACGGTGACTTCGGTCGAGCGCATCGTCAGCCTGAACGGCGATATCACCGAGATTATCTTCGCTCTGGGGTTGGGTGACGCAGTGGTTGGCGTCGACTCCAGCGCCACCTACCCGCCTGAACGCACCAGATCGCTGCCCAACATCGGCTACCAGCGCCGGCTGAGCGCCGAGGGCATTCTGGCGCTGAACCCCACCCTGGTAATCGGCGACGAGGCCGCCGGCCCGCCCGAGGCCCTGGCCCAGCTCCGCGCAGCCGGTGTGCCGGTGGTGCTGGCTGCCGACCCGCCGACCCTGGCCGCTCCCGCGGCAAAGATCCGTTTTGTCGCTACGGCCCTGGGCATCCCGGAGCGCGGCCAGGAACTGGCTGCTCAGGTCGAGGCCGAGATCGCCGCGGCGCAGGCCGCGGCGCGCCAGATCGCCGATCCGCCCCGGGCGCTCTTCCTCTACCTGCGCGGCACCGATGTGCAGCAGGTCGCAGGGAGCGAGACCCCGGCAGACGCGATGATCGTCGCCGCCGGCGGGGTCAACGCCGCCGCCAGGGTCGGCATCGTCGGTTTCAAGCCCCTGAGTCCGGAGACGGTCGTCGCTGCCCAGCCTGAGGTCATGCTGGTCCTTGCCAGGGGCCTGGAGTCGGTGGGCGGGGTTGCCGGGCTCCTGCGCATCCCCGGTCTGGCTGACACGCCAGCCGGGCAGCAGCGGCGCATTGTCGCCTTCGACGACCTCTATCTGCTCGGCATGGGGCCGCGCACCGGCCGGGCTCTGGTCGAACTGGTTGCGGTCTTCCAGACCGACGCCTCCGCGGAGGGCCGGCCATGAGTGTTTCAACCACTATGCAGCCTGACGCCGTGCTGGCGCGGCGTCGCCGGCGCCTCGCGCTGCTCCCGGTCCTGGCGCTGGCCCTCGTAGCCGCGCTGCTGCTCGGCGTCGGCCTCGGCCCGGTGATGGTGCCGCCCGATGTCATACTGGCCATCGTGCTGGGCAAAGTCGGCCTGGCGCTCGAGACCCCGGTCAGCCCGCAGCAGGCGGCGGTGCTCTGGACCATACGCCTGCCGCGGGTGCTGCTCGGCGCTCTGGCCGGCGCGGCCTTCGCTGTCAGCGGCGCGCTGCTTCAGGGAATCTTCCGCAACCCCCTGGCCGATCCGGGCTTGATCGGGGTAAGCAGCGGCGCGGCCCTGGGCGCGGTTGCCGTGATCGTGATCGGGCTTGCCCCTCTAGGACCGTTCACTCTGCCGCTGGCGGCCTTCCTCACGGGGGGAGCGACGACGCTGTTCGTCTACAGGCTGGCGAGGCGGCATGGCCGCACCGATGTGGCGACCCTGCTGCTGGTAGGGCTGGCGCTCAACGCCCTGGCCGGCGCCGCGACCGGCCTGCTCACCTACCTGGCCGACGACGCCCGACTGCGTTCGATCGTCTTCTGGACCATGGGCGGGCTGGGGGGGGCGCTCTGGGAGACGCTGCTCATCGCGGCGCCGGGGATCGGGCTGGCCTTGCTGCTCGCGCCGGGCCTGGCCGGGCAGCTCAACCTCTTCGCCCTGGGCGAGGTCGAGGCGCGTCACCTGGGGGTAATGACAGAGCGGGTGAAGGCCGCAGCTATTGTGCTATCGGCCCTGGCCACCGGCGCCGCCGTGGCCCTGACGGGGCCGATCGGTTTCATCGGGCTGATCGTGCCGCACATGGTGCGCCTGGTCGCCGGACCGGATCACCGGATGCTGCTGCCGGCCTGCGCCCTGGGTGGGGCCACCCTGCTGATCCTGGCCGACCTGCTGGCGCGCACCATCGCTGCGCCTGCCGAGATCCCGGTGGGGCTGATTACCGCTTTTGCCGGTGGTCCCTTCTTTCTGGCGCTGATCCTGCGGGCGCGCCGCCAGTATGGCTGGGGCTGAGCGGAAGGAACGCTGATGACATTTCATCATGCCCCGTACACGGTCCTGGCCCGCAACGAGCGCAACTGGTACATCCTCCAGTTGGGTGACGGGCGGATACAGCTCGATTTCGGACCGTTCGCCGTCGCCTTCGGGTGCAAGGCCTTTCAGGTGCTGCACAGCCTGGTTGAGGCAGCCCTCGAGGGGCCGACGGTAGCCGGCTGCATCGCGCACGCGGGCGTTGAGCGCAGTATCTGGTTCGATCCGCAGCGGGGCACCCTGCTGCTCGCCTTCGACGGGATGGTGCTGCGCTTTCTGTCTCACGAACTGCTGGCCTTCACCTGTCTTTGCCGCGCGGCCGCGATGAAGCTCGGAACCGGGCCGCTGCCGCCCCCATCCTCGGCGGGTAGTCTGAACTGAAACAGGAAAGGTTTTGTGCTATGCCACAGCGCCTTGCCACGCTCAGCAAGCTGCTGATCGGTCTCTGGATGGCCGGCGTCACCGTCGCCACCTTTGTCGTGATCCCCGCCTACCAGGGGCTCGGCGACGCCGGGCGGATCGTCATTCTCCACGTACCGACCGCCTGGGTGGCGGTGCTCGCCTTCACGGTCTCGGCCATCTTCAGCGGGCGGTACCTGTGGCGGCGGCGGCCCGCCGATGATGATCGGGCCACGGCCGCCGCCGAGGGTGGGCTGCTCTTCACCTTCCTGGCCACCATTACCGGGATGATCTTCTCGCAGGTGGCCTGGGGCATCTTCTGGAACTGGGACCCACGCCAGGTGACCATCTTCATCCTCCTCTTGATCTACGCTGCGCTTTTCGTCCTGCGCAGCGCGGTCGAAGACCCTGAGCGTCGGCGCACCCTGGCTGCCGTCTACGGCCTCTTCGCCTTCGTCACTATGCCGTTTCTGATGTTTGTCGCCCCGCGCATGGCCGAGAGCACCCTGCATCCGAACTGCGCCTTTATCCGGGGCAGCGACTGCGACGGGATCACCCTCGCGGTCGGGGCTGTCGGGGTGCTGGGCGACCAGAAGCTGCAGTTGCTCGCGCTGGAGCAGCAGGGCAACCTGGTGACGGCCCGGGTGCAGGTTTCGGCGCCAGGCCTGGCGCGCGAGGATCTCCTGGCGCCGAGCTTCGACCTGGCGGCGGGGAGCTACGCCGACCGGCCGAGCATCCCTGGCCAGCGCTTCACGCTGGCGCTCGAGGCCGTTGACCTGGCGCGGGGCGAGGCCCGGCTGAACCTCGAAGCGCCAGGGACAGGGCTGCTGGCGAACCAGCGCACGCTCTGGGTCTTCCTGGCCGCTAACCTCGGGTTTACCGCCCTCTTCATCTGGATGTTCCTGGTCCGGGCGCAGGTGCTCGGGCTTGAGACCGCGGTCGAGCGCAGAAGGGTAGCCTGGGTATGACCGAGGGCGCAACTGCTGTCTACATCGCCCTGGCAACCGCCCTGGCGGTCTGGGGAACGATCGCGCTGTACCTGGGGCGCATCGGCGCCCGGCTCCGTCAGCTTCAGCGTGACCTGCAGCAGATGCCGCCAGGAGCTGCGCCGCCGGACGCAGACGCCGCGGCGCAGCCTGACCCTGCGCTCTTGCCCCCATCCGCCGAGCCTCCTGCTCCGTCTGCGCGGGCGTGGGCTACTTCCTTGTCCGCCGACCAGCCGCTCCGGCTCCTTGCCTGGATGGCTGCCCTGGAGTGCGGCGTGGGGACGACCTGGCTCGTGGGGCCTGGTGGACAGTGCTGGTGGGAGGAGCCATGAGCAAGGTAGTGCCGAGCCGGATAAACCTGCCGCCCGGTCAGCGTCTTGTCACTGGAGGAGTCACAATGATCACCACGGCCAACCGGATCTTTGTCCACCCGGACTTCGCAGAGCAGTTTGAGCAGACGTTCCGGACGCGCGCGCGGCTCGTCGACCGGATGCCCGGCTTTGTGCGCAACCAACTGCTGCGCCCGCTCAACCCCGACGACCCCTACATCGTGCTGACAGTCTGGGAGAGCCAGGCGCACTTCGAGGCCTGGGTGCATTCGGGTGCTTTCCGCGAGGGCCATGCCCGCTCGGGCACGCTGCCGAAGGCAGCCTTCACCGCGCCGAACAGGCTGGAGTTGCACGAGATCATTCTCGACACCGGCCAGCCCGCACCGGCGTCGGAGCCACAGGGAATACCGGTCGCGCCGCATCGCGAAGGAGAACACTGATGTGCCAGCAGATCACCATTCTGGCCTGTGATGGGGCCGGGCATCGGATTGCGCAGTGCGAGCACGGAACGATTCATCTCTTCTGGGTGCGGGTCAACATCTTTCTGGTTCCCGATGATCTGCTGACCCTGCTCGCGCTACTGCAGTCCTGGCAGCCTGGGCACTGCTTCGCCGAGAGCGATGGCTTTATGCTGCGGCGGATGACCAGCGGTCACCTCCAGCTCTGGTGCGCCTGCGCCGGTCTGCTGCTCGACGATGCCGATCTCTGCCGCCTGCGTGACCTGCTCTGGTACGCGGTCCAGCAGCTCAATCTGCTTGGGCCGCAGCGCCGGCGCCCGGCATGCCGCTGGACGGACGAGTACCAGGCGTTGACGGTGGCGTCCAGGGGCACCGAAGCGTGGAACTGAGCATGGATACCTGGGTCGTCTGGCTCCAGCTTAGCCTGGCTCTACTGCTCTTCGCGCTCTGTGCCCGGCTGCTGTACCACCTGCACCAGGCACGCCGCGCGGCGCGGCAGCGGCACCGGCGCCAGGGCGAGACCGATGACGGGAGGTGAGCAATGGCCGAGACAGCGACAACCCTGCGCTCAGGGCGGCCGGCCGGCCCGCTCCTGGTGGCGCTGCTGGGTGGGGCGCTGCTGGTGCTGGCGGTGCTCAGCCTGATGCTGGGGGCAGTCGCCCTCAGCCCTGCCCAGGTGCTGAGCGCGCTCGTCGCCCCGGCAGCCGACCCGCCAGCTACGGCGATCGTGCGCAACTTGCGCCTGCCCCGCGTGCTGCTGGCCGGCGTGGCCGGAGCGTTTGTCGGTGTGGCCGCCGTACTGCTCGGTCGGCTGACCGGGCGCCCTGCCCGCGACCCGGGATGGAGCGGGGTGCTCGCCCTGGGCGCCCTGGGCGCGGTGATCCTTCTGGACAGGAACCCGGCGAGTGCGAGTTGGGGTCTTGCCCTGGCTACCCTTGCCGGGTGTGGAGTCGGAGTTGCGCTGCTGGTAGGGGGATGTCGCCTGTGGCCACAGCGACCGGTGCGCATCACGGCCATCGGCCTCCTGCTAGCCTGCCTGGCGCCGGCGCTCGCCCTGATCCTGCTGATCGGGGAAGTGCGTATCGCCACCTGGGTACGCTGGAGCCTGGGCAGTCTCGAGCAGCGGGACTGGGCAAGCTGGGGATCTGTCTGGCCCCTCGCCTTGCTCGCCGCCCTTGTGGTGGCGGCGACAAGCCGCTGGCCTGCGCGCGCCGCCTTGAGCTGGATCGCCACTACCCTGGCGGCGGCGGCAGCCGTGGTCGCCGCCGGCGCCGTCGGCCTGGTCGGGCTGCTCGCCGGGCGCCTGGCTCTACGTCTCAGCGAGGAGTATCGTGCGCAACTGGCCCTCGCCGCGCTGCTGGGCGCGGCGCTGCTGCTCGGAGCCGACCTGGGGGCGCGCGGGCTCACGGCGCTGCTGCCTTCGCTCGGCCTGATCGGCGAGGTGCCGGTCGGCGCCGTGCTGGGTATCATCAGTCTGCCTGGCGCCCTGCTCGTCCGCCACCGGCGCCCACAAAGGAGTGAGCGCGCCGCCGCCTGATGTGAACATAGCCCCTCGGAGGAGGAGGCTGGGGAAACCGGGTTTCCCCATACCTCAGCGGACGCGGGCCGGAGGCCCGCGCACTCAGGCCCCGGCCCCTGGGAGGGTTTGGGAGGGCGCAGCCCTCCCAAGAACAACCGTATGTTCATTGCGGCGTGGTGCGGCGCAGCCGCATGGAGGGCTGACGTGAACACCGTTCGCAGCGTTCTGCCCCCCTCCCAGCCTCCCCCCGCTGGGGGGAGGAGCCGGACCCCCGCTTCATCGGGCAGTGCGCCGCCCGGCGGGGCATGGACGGCTGAACGGCAGAGGATGCGGGGAGGCGCAGCCTCCCCGCATCCCCTCCACCGGGAACGCCCTGCTGTCACCGGTCTATGCCCGGATCTCCTGGCGCTGAAAGAGGACGTAGCCCAGGGCGAAGAGCAGGAGGGTCCCGGCGATCAGGCCGACCATGTGCGGCCAGCCGAGCATGATGCTCTCGCTGAGGGGCAGGGGCGCGCCCAGGAGGGCGCCCTGGAGCTGCGAGGGCAGCACGAAGCCCAGCGAGCGCACCTCGGGGCGCAGCAGGGCGATGGTGGCCTCGGTGTAGAGCACGTTCGGCGAGAGGCGGCTCAGGGCCTGTTCGAGCTGGGCCTGAGCCAGCAGTTCGGCGGGCAGGCCGATGCGTACGGGCCGCAGGACCTGCGCCAGGATGCCGGCGATGATCCCCCAGAAGACGGTGAAGAAGAGCCAGGTCGCCAGGGCGGCCATGGCCGCCGTTGCCGGCTGCCGGAAGAGGATCGAAGCCAGCATCCCCAGCGCCAGCCACACCCCGCCATAGGCGATGGTCAGCAGCAGGAACCAGAGCAGGCGCGCGGTCTCCTCGCCGCCCGGGGGCACCCCGAGGCGCAACAGGCCCAGGCCGGCGATGAGCAGCCAGATCGTCGTTAGCACCAGGGCGAGGGTGAACAGGCTCGCCAGGAACTTGCCCAGCAGCAGCGCGTCGCGGTAGATGGGCTGCGCCAGCAAGCGGGACATGGTGCGGGCGTTCAGTTCGCCATTCACCGCGTCGAAGGCGAGGGCGATGGCGATGATCGGCACCAGAAAGACCAGAAAGCCCACGAAGGCCGGCAGTGGTTCCTGGCTGGTGGTGAAGAGCCGCAGGAACAGGAAGCGGTCCTGGCCGACGGTCTCGCGCAACTGCGCCGTGGCGGTGAAGACCGTCCCGGCGGCAGTGAGCACGGTGATCAGCTCGAGGATGAGCATGCGCGTGCTGCTGAGGTAGTCGGCCATTTCTTTGCTCACCACGGCCCACAGGCCGGTCCAGGGCGAGCCTTCGCGGCGCGTGGCCGCCGCCGCGCCGCCGGCGGGAGCGCTACGCTGCGCGAGCATGGGTGGCCTCCTTCTGGAAGTAGCGGGCGTAGACCTCTTCGAGGTTAGGCGCTTCGCTGGCCAGGGCCAGGAGCTGGCCGCCGGCCTCGACCACCGCCTGCGCCACGGCGGGGCGCAGGTCGCCGGTGGCCTCGAGCACGAAGCGGTTCGGCCCGGCCCGTTGCACCCGCTGCACGCCCTCGACCTGGCGCAAGGCCGCTTCCAGCCCGGCGTCGCCCTCGGCCTCGACCGTAATGTGATAGCCGCCGCCAAGCACCTCGCGCGCCAGCACCTCCACGGGGCCTTCGAGCACCATTTTGCCCTTCGAGAACAGCCCCACCCGGTCGCAGACGGCCTGCACCTGGTGCAGCAGGTGCGAGGAGAGCATAATCGTGATGCCTTCGCTCCGCAGGTTGCGAATGATCTCCAGGAACTCGCGGGCCGCCTCGGGGTCGAGGCCCAGGGTCGGCTCGTCCATAATGATCAACTCGGGGTGCTTCATCAGGATCTCGGCCAGACCGAGGCGCTGGCGCATGCCCCGCGAGAAGGCGCCCACGGCCTTGTCCATCACCTCCCCCAGGCCCATTCTGGCGAGGGCGGCCTCGATGCGCGCGCCGGCCTCTTTGCGGGTGAAGCCGTTGAGCCGGGCGATGTAGGCCAGGTTTTCGCGCGCCGTGAGGGTGTCGTAGAAGCCGACCTGGTCGGGCAGGTAACCCACGCGGGCCTTGACGCTCAGCGGGCGGCGCGCCGGGTCCAGGCCCAGCACCTGCACCGAGCCTGCGCTCGGCTCGGTCAGGCCGAGGAGCATCAGAATGGTGGTGGTTTTTCCGGCGCCGTTGGGCCCCAACAGGCCAAACACCTCGCCGCGGCGAATGGTCAGGTCGAGCCGGTCAACGGCTACGAAGTCGCCGTAGCGTTTGGTCAGGCCGCGAGCCTCGAGGACGATATCCATAGGTTGGATTTCCTTCTACGCTAACGTGAACATAAGCTCTCGGAGAGGGGTGTGGGGAAACCGGGTTTTCCCACGCCCCGCGGACGCGGGCCGGAGGCCCGCGCACCCAGGCCCCGGCCCCTGGGAGGGTTTGGGAGGGCGTAGCCCTCCCAAGAAGAACCTTTTTCATCCTGTCGGTGTGCGGCGCAGCCGCATGGACGGCTGATGTGAACACCGTTCGCAGGGTTCTGCCCCCCTCCCAGCCTCCCCCCGCTGGGGGGAGGAGCCGAACTCCCTCCCCCAGCGGGGGAGGGCTGGGGCGGGGGTCGTCACCTTGCCCGCGGAGACGTGACGCGGGCGGGACGCCCGCGCTCCCGGGCCGTGTGCAGCGGGCGTGGTGCGCCCCGCGCATGGGGCCTGATGTGACCATGGGGGAACCAGGTTCCCCCATACCCCCGCCCGCGGGAGGGTTTGGGAGGGCTACGCCCTCGAGCAGGGTGTGGGGAAACCTGGTTTCCCCGTCCCCTCACCCCGCGGGAGGGTGTGGGCGGGCTACGCCCTTGCGCAGGGGGATGGGGAAACCGGGTTTCCCCGTCCCCTCACCCCGCGGGAGGGTGTGGGCGGGCTCCACTCTCCCGGAAACAACCTGTTTTTATTGTGATTCGTGGGCGGCGGAGCCGCCTGGTTGTTAGCGGCGCCCGAACCGCGAGACGGCCAGGCCGACCACGCCCACGGCGATGGCGATCAGCACGATGCCCACGATGCCCCAGAGGGTTGAGGTCAGCACAGTGATGCGGAAATCAACCGACGAACTGCGCCCCTCTTCCGGGCGGGCGCTGAAGCTGACCACGTAGTCGCCAGCGACGGCCTGATCGGCCGGGCGCAGGTTGACGGTCACTTCTTGCTGCGCGCCGCCACCCAGTTCGGCGATGTTCGCCGGCTGGAACTCCACCGTCCACCCCGAAGGGGGCGTGCCGCTCATGGTGATATTGCGGGCCGGGGCGCTGCCGGTGTTTCGCACCAGCAGCGTGTAGGTCGCGGTCTGGCCGATGGTGGCCTGGCCGGAGAGCCGCCCGTCGGGCGTGGTCAGGTTCACCTGGGGCTGGCCAACCACCTCGGCGGTCAAGGTGACTTCGGCGCGCACGTCGCCGCTCTCGGCTTTGACGTAAATCGGGAACGAACCCAGTTCGACTCCTTCAGGCGCTTCCACCTCGACACTGATGCTCTCGGAGCCATTGGCGCGCACCGGCAGACTGGTCACCTCCTGGCCAACGGCGCGGAAGCGCACGAACCAGCCCGGTGGGGCCTCGGCCAGCAGGTTGGTGGTCAGGTCGGTGTCGCCTTCGTTGCGCAGGGTCGTGTTGAAGCGGAAGGTGCTGTCGGGGGCGCCACGGACGTTGGGGAGGTCCACGTCGAAGACCAGGCTGGGCGGGAGTTGCTCCTTGACGGTGATCTGGAGTTGCAGGGTCGCGCTCTCGCCGTTGCCCTCGGCGACGACGCTGAGACGGTACTCGCCCGGGGCGGCATTCTCGGCCGGCTGCACGCGCAGCTCCACGCGCGTATCCTCATCGGGCAGAACATAGGCCGCCTCGACGACCCGGCCATCACCGCGGAGGGTGGCCGTCCAGCCCTCGGGCAAGTTGGGCACGCTGAGGCGGGCGACCTGTGGGGTGGGAGCGCGCAAGATCAGGGGGAAGTTGATGTCCTCGCCTCTGGCGACCTGTTGCGCCGGAAAGCGGGTGAAGAGCGTCAGTCCTCCCTGGGCCAGGGCCGCCGGCGTCAGCGGCAGGGGCGTCAGGAGGGCGAGCAGAACCAGGGCGATCAGCACGAAACGTCGCATGGCCAGGCTCCTTGGATGCATCTGCAGAACGTCACCGGTGAGCGGACGAGGGAGCGGGCCGCAAGCGCGGAACTGGAGGCCGCAGGCCCCCGGACAGGAGCCTTGGTACGGGTTCACATTGCTCCTGGGAGCGCGGGCATGGTGCCCGCGGAGAGGCGACGGGGGCGAAACGCCCTCGCTCGCAGGCGCGTAGGTTACCCCAGGTGTGAACAGTTACTAGCCTTGTTCTTTTTGGAGGCGCGCAGCCCATCTCCACCTCCCCGCCGAGGAAGCGCAACAAGGTAGACATACGCTGACAGTATAAGACCAGGATTAGCGGAGTGTAAGAGGAAAATTAGAGTATTGCAGGGCCTGGGCGATGTCTAAAGGCAATACCAATAAGCGAACGCGGCGCTTCAGCCCCCCTCCCAACCTCCCCCCGCCGGGGGGAGGAGCCGGACTCTCTCCCCCGGCGGGGGAGGGCTGGGGAGGGGGCAGTCACCTTATTGAAAAGTATTGGGGTCTAAAGGGCACGTCCAGGGTCCCTGACCCGCGGGGCGCGCCTCGGGTTTCCCTACGCGCAACCCGGTTGCGCCGCTGCTTAACGCTTTCTTAACCTGTGTCACGACACTGTAATCTGCGAAACTTGTACGGAGGGGCGCTGCGCGGGTAGCATGCATGCCGTGGATCGGTTGTCAAGCTGAGGTGAACATAGGCTCTCGAAGAGGGGTGTGGGGAAACCGGGTTTCCCCACGCCGCCCCGCAGGGGCATGGGGAAACCCGGTTTCCCCATGCCCCCACCCGCGGGAGGGTCTGGGAGGGCGCAGCCCTCCCAAGGACAAACTCATGTTCATTGCGGCGTGGTGCGGCGGAGCCGCATGGACGGCTGAGGTGACCATCGTGCGCAGGGTTCAGCCCCCCTCCCAGCCTCCCCCCGCTGGGGGGAGGAGCCGGGTTCCCTCGCCCAGCGGGGGAGGGGCAGGGAAGGGGCCGTCACCGTGCCCGCGGAGACGTGGCGCGGGCGTCCCGCCCGCGCTCCCGGGCCGTACGCAGCGGGCGTGGTGCGCCATGCGCATGACCGTCTCACGTGAACATAAGCTGCTGGAGCAGGGTGTGGGGAAACCGGGTTTCCCCACACCCTGCTCCAGGGGACGATGTTGAGCGGAGTAATGGCTCAATAACATGACTTACAGGGTCGCCTTCCGGCGGGGAGGGATGGAGGGCCGCAGGCCCTCCGTGAACCATGCCATTCGTTTCGCCAGGCTGCCCGGCCGCCGCAGGCGGGAAGGGGGTATGCGGAGAGGCGCAGCCTTCCCGCGCCCCTCCACCGCGGAAGTCCTTATCAATGACCATTGACACTCGGAGTCATCCATGAGCCTGGCGAGGGCGTCCCGCCCTCGTCGCGTCTACAGAGAATCCCGTGCTATCCGGTAAAACGTTCACCTTTCTTCCCGGCAACCGCGCCGCGCGAGAACGACGCGCGGCGCTGGAGGCGTTTCTGGCGCGGGAGCCGGGCCTGCAGGCGCTGCCGGGGCTGCTCGACCTGCCCCTGGGGCTGGAGCCGCTGCCCGATCCGGCGGCGATCCTTGCCGCGCCGTCACACCTGGCTATCTGCGGCCCGCCGGCCTCGGGGCGCACGCTGGCCCTCTTGCAGGTTGCCGCGCGCTGGTGCGCGCAGGGCGCAGGCGGCGCGGCGCTCTATGTGTCGTTGGCCGCCGAGGATGCGCCTGAGCTGCCGCCGCGGGCGATCCTTGCCGGCGCGCTCCAACGGGCCGGGCTGCCCGCGGCGTCGGGCGCCCGCCCGGGGATCGTGTTGCTCGACGACTGGGAGACGCTGCCTGCCGATCGTCGGCTGGCGTGGCGCGCCTGTCTGACCACGACGGTGCGGGAGTGGCGCGCCCTGCGGGTGGTTGTCGCCTTGCCGGCGGGCGAGCATTGGCCGGATTACCAGGCCCTGGATGTGCCCGGCGATGCGGGGACCCTGGCTGCCTGGCTCCGTCACCTGCTGCCGGCAGAGCAGCCAGGTCCCCTGCTGGCCGCCCTGCGCGCCGGGAGCGGCGGCGCGCCCATCGGTCTGGCCGATCTGGTCCTGCTGGCCCTGACCTTGCCCGACCACGGGCCGCCGGCCTCGCGAGCGGAGTTGTATGCGCGGGCCTATGAGCTGTTTCGTGCCGGTCTGGAGGGTCGAGAGGGCGACGAACCCTCTCCGCCGCCGGCGCTGGGCCGGTCGCTGCTCCGGCATTACCAGATGGCGCGGGCTTTTGCCGGCAGCGCCGAGATTGGCGGGCTGGCGAGCCTTCCGCCGATCGCGCGGATCGCCGTGGCGCCGCTGGCCGCGGGGTTGCTGGGCACGCCGGCGCCGGTGCTGGCGGTTCTGTGGGCCGACGCCGCCCCCGCGGGGGCGAGTCTGGCCGCCAGTGTGGCCTGTCTCCTCGAAATGCCCGATCGGGCGCCCGCATGGGGCCTGCGGCTAGTCGAGCATCTGGCGCGCCCGGAGGCGAACGCCGAGGAGCAGGCGGCGCTGGTGGCGCTGGCCCCCGTCTTGCCCCGTCTCTTTGCCGCGTGCCAGGAAGTTGAGCGAACCAGCGCGGCCCTGCGCGCCGCCGATGCCGCGCTGCCGCCTATGGCGGGACGCTGGCTGCCGCTGGTGGATCTTCCCGGGGCGCCTGACGCCCTGCGCTGGGCCGCCACCGACCTGCTGGCGCGCCAGGGGCTCGATCAGGAGCTGGTGACCGCGGTTCCCGCGGCGCCGGACCGGCTGGCGCTCCGGGCGCGGGCCTTTCTGGCGGCCACCGCCGTAGAAGGGGGAACAGCGCTGCTGGCGACGCCGCCGCTGCGGGCGGGCGCGGTGGACCTGCTCGGCGATCCTGCCGCAGGTGAGCGCCGGCTGGCCGTGGCGCGGGCCATCCTCGCCGATGGGGATGTGCCGGACGATCTGCGCGCCCTGGCTCTGATCGGCGACCGCGCCGTGCTGGAGCAGGCCCTGGCTTCGCCCGTCGGCGTCTTGCGCCGGGCGGGGCTGGCGGCGCTCCGCGAGGAGGATCCGGCAATCGCGGTGGCCATGCTGGCGCGGGCGCTCAAGCACCCCGAGGCCACGGTGGTGACCCGTAGCGAGGCGCTGGATACCCTGGCAGTGATCGAGCATCCCGGCGCGACGGGGATGCTCATTCGGGCGCTCCTCGACGCGCAACTCGGTCTGGCGACACGGATGCGGGCCCTGGGGTTGCTCGCGTCCAGGGGGCGGGCCGGAACCCCTGTGCTTCGCCAGGCGCTGGAGGCAGGCCGGTTGCCCCCGGCGTTGCGCGCCGCGGCCGCGGCGCACCTGGGGCGCCTGGAGGACGGCGGGGCGTTGCCGCTGCTGCGCAACCTCCTTGAAAGCGACGCGCCGCCGTTGCTGCGCCGCAGCGCGGCGGCGGCGCTTGGCGCCCTGGGGCGGCGCGCCGGGCGGGCCGATCAGGTGGCCGCCGCGTTGATCACCGGTCTGCGACGGGCGGGTGTGGACGCGGCCCTGATGGTCACCATTGCGCGCGGGTTGGGGCGGAGCGGCGCCAATGCCGCCCTGCCGCCGTTGCGTTCGCTGCTGGCGCCGGCGCTGGCCGATGTGCTGCGCGCGGCCTGGGAGCGGCGCGTTCCCGAGCTGGCCCGCCGCCCTGCGCGGACCTGGCCTGCCCTGGAGTTGCCCGCCGGGACCCGCGTGGCGCTGATGGACGCCCTGGCCGAGGGGGAGACCCTCGCTGATCAGCCCTCCAGCCTGGCCGAGTGCTGCGCCCGGCAGGCCGAACGGATCGCCGAAGCGGCGGCGCTGGCCCTCGGTGACCTGGTCCGCGCGCGCCCCGATCTCCAGACCGCGGTGCGCGCCGCCCTGCGCCAGACGGTCACGACCGATACCCGTCCCATCGTGGTGCGCGCGGCCCTCGACAGCCTGGCCGCCTGTAGCGATCCAGGGGAGGAACTGGAGGCGCTGCTCGATGACGACGGGGTGACGCCACCGGTCAAATGGCTGGCGTTGGAGCGTCTGGGCCGGCTGGCGCCCGCGCGCGAGGCGCTCACTCGCCGCCTATGCGACGGCGACCCCTTCCTGCGGGCGGCGATGATCACGCTCCTGGCCGCGCAGGGCCACGAAGCGGCCCTGCCGGCCATCCGCCGCCTGGCGCGCGACGCCGCGAGCGACCCGCACCTGCGGCGCGCTGCCATCGTGGCCCTGGGACGCTTTCCCGCCGCCGAGGTGAGCGCCACCCTGGTCGCCCTGGCCGCCGACACCAGCGTGCCCGGCGACATCCGCGCGCTGGCCGCGGCCACGTTGCCGGCCACCCTCTCAACCGACGAACGGGGGGCCCTCTATCGCGCGCTGCGGGTCGCGCGGCAGCCGGAGGAGGTGGAAGCGGCGCTGGCGCGGGCGCTGGCCCGCGCCGGTGAGCGGGACGCGCTGCCGATCCTGCTGCGGCTGGCGCGGGGCGAAGCCGGGGTCGCCGCGATCGCCAGTCTCGAGGCCCTGGCCGAGGCGGGCGACGACAGCATCGAGCCGGTGCTGGTGGCGGTGAGCCAGAGCCACCTGGCGACCCCGGCGGTGCGGCTTGCCGCGGTTGCCGCGCTGCTGCGCCTGTGTGGCCCGGCGCATCTACCCCTGCTCCGCGAGTACCTGAGCAACGCGTCCGCCCCGCTGCGGATGCGCGCCTATGCCGTTCTCGCCACGACCTGCCCCGACGATCCGCGGCTCGGCGAGCCCCTGAGCGACCCCACGGCCCCGCTTGCCCTGCGACTCCAGGCCCTGGAGCGCCTGGCAGCCTGTGATCCCGCCGCGCCCGCGCTGGAAGCGACCCTGACCCGTCCCGACGAAGAGCCGCAGCTCCGCCTGGCTGCCGCCGTAGCCCTGACGCGCGGCGCGCTGACCGCCCCGGTGGCGCTCGCCGCCGCGCTCGCGGATGAGCCTGAGCAACCGCCACCCCCGCCACTGTTGCGCCGGCGCTGTATCGAAGCCCTGGCGGCGCTGGCCCGGGGGAACACGGCCGCCGCGCCCGCAGCCCTGGAGCGTCTGAGTGTCCTGGCCGAAGCGCCGGACCAGCCGGAGGAGCAGCGGCACTGGGCGGGCGAGGCGTTGATCGGTCTTGGGTAGCGAGGTGGAGGGCGAAGGGGGGCGCAGCCCTCCGCGCCCCTCCCGAACGGGTACCTTCGTCCAGGGAGCGCAGCGTGGCAACTCGCATTCTGGTGATTGATGACGAACCGGTGATCTGCCGGTTAATCGAATACCAGCTCGGAGGGGCGGGCTACCAGGTCACGGCGTGCCAACGGGGCCACGACGCGCTGCTGGCGCTTGCCGACGAGGCTCCGGATCTGATCCTGCTCGATGTGATGATGCCGGGGATCAGCGGCTGGGATCTGTGCCGCCAGATCCGCGCCAGTTCGACGGTGCCGATCATCATGTTGACGGCCAAACACGGTGACGACGACATCGTCGCCGGCCTGACGAGCGGCGCCGACGACTATGTGGGGAAGCCCTTCAGCGCAGATGCGCTGATCGCGCGGATCGAAGCGGTGCTGCGGCGCAGCCGGAGCGCCAACGACCGGCGCCGGCCAACCCCGGCTCCCGCTGCGCGTGTTGAGCCGGCGCCACAGCCTGTGGCGGCGGCGCCCGCGCCGGGCATGGCCGCGCCGCGGCCCGGCCGGACTCAGGTGCGCGAGACCGTGCCCGCGGAGAACCGTCCACGGCTCGGCCCCCTGCTGGCCGAGGCGCGGCGGCAGCGGCGCCTGAGCTTGCACGATGCCGGCGAGATCTGCGGCGTGCGTTGGGAGTTTTTGCAGGCCATCGAACGCGAGCAATTCAGCTACGTGCCCCACGACGAACTGCGCCACGCCTTGAAGGCCTACAGCGCCATGCTTGATGTTGACCTCGGCCCCTATCTGGGGCGCGGCGGGTCACGCCGGCGTCGCGTTCCGGGGGCCTTGCCGTTGACCGTCGGGGTGGTGGCGGTGCTGGCTATGGTGCTGGTGCTGGTGATTCTTATGTTGTAACTGCTCCGCGGAAGGTTTTGGAGGACATGGGGAACCCGGAGTCCCCCAGCCCTCTGCCATCATCAAGCGTGCATCCAGTCCAGGATGGCGGGCCACACCTCCTGGTGGGCGCGGCGCCCCACCAGCATGCCCAGGTGTTGCAGCACCACCCCTACATCGCCCTCGTACCACAGCACACGGGTATCGGCGCTCCCCACCGCCGCATGAAACGGCAGGACCGCTTCGGGCGGGATGATCGCGGAGTGCCGTTCGATGACGCTGATGAGCGGCGCTGTAATGGCGGCCGGCGCGGCCAGGCGCCCGCCGACGTTGAGTGTCCCGCCGATGAACCGGTTATCGCGATACAGGAACTCCACAATCTCCTCGAAGAGCCGGCGGGGTAACGCTTGCTCGTCGAGAGTCCAGCGCATGATGCGCATGTGGAGGCCCAACGCCTGGGGGTCAGCCAGGCTGCGCCACCAGTCGCTCATGCGTTCGCCCTCGAAGGTGCCGGGCGCGCTCAGGATGCTCACAGTGTTCAGAAAGGACCCCGGCACGTTCGCGGGCATGAAGGCGGTGAGCGTCTCGGCGCGCGGCGCGCGAGCCACTACGGGGCCAAAGGCGCCCGCGCGCGGGCCGAAGTTGAGCGGCGCGCTCAGAAGGACCAGGCCCCGCAGCCGTTCAGGATAGAGTGCGGCGAAGATCGCCGCCAGCACCCCGCCGAGGGAGTGACCTGCCACGAAGGTTGCCTGCGCGCCGGTCTCGGCGGCGATGGCTTCCTGGCAGGCCAGCAGATACGTATCGGCATACGCTTCCAGCCCCAGATGTTGATCATCGGCGCCTGGCCGTTCCCACTGGATCAGGTAGGGACGAATGCCGCGCCGGAGACAGTGCCGCACGACGCTTACCTGGGGCGCGAGATCCCACAGGTAGGCGCGCTTGATCGGCGCAGGCACGATGAGCAGTACCGGCCCGGAGGCGCTGGCTTCCGCATAGGCTTTAAGCGTCACCGGGGGCGCCGAAAACACCACTCGCGACGGGGTTTCGATGGGCGCGAGGCCCGCCATATCGAGCCAGCGCCCGCGCGCGCGGCGCAGGCGGTCGAAGTGATCGTACATCATAGCAGCAACCCTCCAGGTTGGCGGCGCACCTGGCGCCGACTTATGCCTATCAGGCCCATGCCCCTCAGAGCAGTGCCTGGGGAAACCGGGTTTCCCCGTCCCCCTGCGCGAGGGCGCAGCCCTCCCAAACCCTCCCGCGGGTGGGGGAATGGGAAAACCCGGTTTCCCCATTTCCCTGCGGGGCAGGGGCGTGGGGAAACCCGGTTTCCCCACACCCCTCTTCGAGAGCCTATTTTCACGTTAGTATAGCCCGCCAGGTGGGAACCAACAACTCGTCATGTCAGATTGAGCCGCGTCCGTGAGGGAGGGAATGGGAAAACCTGGTTTCCCCATCCCCCTCCATGGTGTGCGTGTTCGGGGCGCTTCTGGTACAATCCTGCCGACGAAGCGGAAGGGGTGGGGGAATGGGGAAACCAGGTTTTCCCATCCTCCGCCGCACCTCCACACCTGCTAAGAGGAGACCCATGACCAGTTCCGCTCCGGGTGAGGCGCTGCCGCGGGAGCGCGGGGCCGGCTCGGCGTTGAGCATACCGCGCATCGGCGATCTGCGGCCCTATCTGTGGCTGGCGCTGCTGACGGCGCTGGCGCTGACGGTGGCCTACGCTGCCCGCCCGGTGGTGCGCATTGACCTTGGCGGCAATCACGACGCGGTGTTTCTGCGCGGCTTCCACGGGCGCGAGATTGACGCCATCGGCGGCGCCGAGACGGCGGCCTGGCCGCCCGAGGCGCGCGTGTTGAGCGTGCCGGGCCGCCGTGAGGGGGTCTGGATCGCCACGCTGTGGGCCGCGCCGGGCCAGCCGCCCGGCATGCTGCGCCAGGCCGCGGTGGCGGTGAATGGCGAGCGCGTGGACATGCCCCGCCGCGGCCCGGATTTCATCATTGCCAAGGTGCCGGCGGAACTGGGCGCCGCCGAGACGCTGAGCTTCAGCCTGGTCGGGCCGCTGGTGGGTGACCCCGACCCGCCGCCCGGCCTCGTCGGCGAGGTGGAACTGGCCCCCGCGCGGACGTACCGCTGGTCCAGCGGGGAGGCCAACATCAGGCTGCCCAACCTGGGCCGGGGGGCCTGGACGCTGGATCTGGCGGTGGTGACGGCGCACCCCAACGGGCAGCCGGTGAACGCGGAACTGTTCGTGAACGACACGCTCCTGGCGCGCTTGCCCGATAGCCCCGCGCCGCGCCGGGTGCGTGTGCTGGCGCCGGGGCGCCTGGTCCGCGACGGCACTCTAGAGGTGACGCTGCGCTCCAACACCTATGCCGACCCGCGCCCGCTGGGGGTGCTGGTGTCGCAGGTTATGGTGGCCCCGGCGGGGAACGCCGGGCTTGCCACGGCCGTGCCGCCCCTTGGTGGTCTGGGGATGGCCCTGGTGACGGTGCTGGGGGCCTTTGCCGCCCTGCACCTGATTGTCGGCGGGAGGCCCACAGGTCGGCGGCGCATGCCGCCGTACGTCTGGGCGGCCCTGGGGGTAGGTCTGGCCGCGCTGTTGGGGGCCTGGGCGCTGATGACCCATCGCTTCCCGAGCAGCTTTATGCTGCCGCGGCTGGCATGGCTGGCGCTGTGGAGCGTGGCCCTGGCGCTGGCCCTGCGCCCGCTGACGGCCTGGCTCTTCCACGCGGCGGGCTTCCCGCTCGACGCGCCCGCCGGCGATGACGCCATCCGCGGGCGGCGTTTCCTCAGCCTGCTGCTGCTGTTCGTGATGGTCAGCTACTGGCTCAAGGCCATCGGCGCGCTGCACCCCTTCTTCGTGGCCATTGATGTCAACTGGCACATGACCCGCGCCCAGTGGATCCTCGAGGGGCGCCTGCCGCTGCTCTACGGCACCAGCAGCCCGCTCAACGAGACGACCATGCCCACCGCCGAGTGGGGTGAGAATCGCCCGGTTATCCCCTACTCGCCCTGGTTCCATATGTTCGCCACCGTCTTCGCCTTCACCCCGATGTCAATGGACATGGCGGCGAACATGTTCAGCATCCTGGTTGACAGTACGCGCATCATTCTGATCGCTCTGATCGCCCTGAAAGCCGGGCTGACCCACCGCGGCGCGTTGATCGCCGGAGCGACGTATGCGGTGTTGCCCGTAGCCTTCCTGCTGCACTCCTGGGGCAACGTCCCCACCACCTTCGGCCTGTGGCTGACCCTGGTGTGCAAGACGGTCATCTTTGTCTGGTGGGAGCGGCTGGGCGAGCGGCGAGTGATGGTGACGCTCTCGGCGCTGCTGCTGCTCACCTTTCTGATGTACACGGTCACCGGGGTGTTCATGGGCGTGTTCCTGGCGATCCTGACGCTGCTGGTGTGGGTGAACGGGCTGCGGGGCCCGGCCTGGGCCGCGCCGCGCGCCCAGCTCAGGCCCCTGTGGATCGCCACGGGGGTGGCGCTGGCCCTGGCGGTGGTGATTTACTACGGGCAGTACATCCCGCTGATCGTCGCCCAGACCGTGCCGTACATGAAGACGGTCTTTACCCAGGGGCCGGAGAGCGTGGGGGTGGTGCGCCCGCCCTTCGGGCAGTACATGTGGAGCTACGTGCCCCATCTCGATTACCGCATCTGGCCGGGCGATTACCTCTACTACGGCATCGCCATCCCCATGCTGTTCACCGTTCCGGGGTTCTTCGCCCTGCGCCGCCAACCGCTGCCCTGGCTGGTGTTCGCCGCCTGGCTGAGCGTGGCGACCCTGTTCATGTTTGCGGGCTACCGCATCTCGATGGTGGATAAGCAATTGTTCTACACGCTCCCGGTGATGTGCGTCTGCTGGGCGATCTACGCCGACCGGATCTGGGAACGCTGGAGCTGGGGGCGCTGGGCGGTGATCGCCGTGCTGCTCTACACCCTCTACGCCGCGCTGGACCAGTGGGTGCTGCGGATTGCCACGTCGCCGGTGGTGGGGTGATTGTGGATTGGGTGGGGGCATGGAGCGGGGCCCGATTGCGTTATCGGCGGAGGAACCCGGCCACCTGGGAGAGGCATGAGGAAGCCGGGTTGCCCCAATTCACATGCAAGCGTGTTGAGATAGGTTCGGATGCTACGCGACCACACTCTTCCCGGCGCCTCGCGCGCCGCGCTCCTGGCGGGGTGGTTCGGCCCCGGGCGGGCGCTGGCGGCGCTGCTGCTGGCGTTCAGCGCGGCGATCATCGGCGCGGGGGCCTACAAGTACGCCTACTGGGGCCACGGCTTCGATATGGTGGACTTTCACATGCCGATCTGGGGCACGCTCCACGGGCGTTTTCTGCTGGTCTCGCGCTACAATTTCACTGATACATTCATGGGGTTGGACGTGGCGCTGGGCTTTCTGCCGGCCATCCCCTTCTACGCCCTGGTCCCCTCGGCGTACACTCTGGTGGTGGCGCAGACGTTGCTGCTGGCCTCGGCGGCCATTCCGGTCCACCTGATCGCCCGTGACCGGCTGGGCCATGCCTGGGCCGGGGTGGCCTGCGCGGCACTCTACCTGCTCTACCCCACGACGCAGTTCATGGCCATGGCCGCGCCGTTCCAGCCGCGCGTCCCCGGGTTGGTGGCCTTCATCTGGGCCTTCTGGTTTCTGGAGCGGCGGCGGCTCTGGCCCTACCTGCTGCTGCTGGGCCTGGCCATGCTCTCTCGCACCGACGCGGCGCTGGTGGCGGCGGCCTTCGGGATCTACGCCGCCTTGCGGCGCCGGCCCTGGGCCTACAGCCTCGTGCCGGTGATCGTGAGCCTGGTCTATTTCTATGCGGCGATCACCTACATCACGCCGCGCTTCTACAGCCCGGAGTTCCAGCCGGTACGGGTGGAGGTTCCCTTTGATCTGAACCGCGATTACAACGAGATGTGGCCGTGCGGGGTCAGCCCGCAGGCCTGTTACTACTTGCACCTGGGTGGCAGTCTGCCGGCGATCGCGAAGAACATCCTGACCCACCCGGTCGAGATTCTTCGGTTCATGCTCCAGCCGCCGAAGCTGGCCTACCTGGCGCTGATGCTGGCCGGGTTGCTCTTCCTGCCGCTGTTCGCGCCGCGCGAACTGCTGCTGGCCGCGCCGATCCTGGCGATCAACCTGCTCTCCAACCGCGTCTACCAGTACGTGATCACTGAGCAGTACCAGATCCTGGCCATTCCGGGCATAGTGATCGCGGCGATCTACGGGGCGGCCTGGCTGTGGGAGCGTGTTCGTGGGCGCCTGGGCAACGCGCCCGGGGTGGGCGCGGGCGCCCTGGTGGCCGTGGTCGCGCTGGTGGCGCTGGTGAACTTGCCGCTGAAGAACCCGGTCGTTTCGGCCCTGCGCAACCCGGAGCGCCCGGAGCGGGTGGCGCTGATGGAGCGCATGAAGGCGCAGATCCCGCCCGATGCGGTGGTGGCGGCGACGTCGTTCCTGGCCCCGCACCTGCTGCCGCGTGAAGCGATCTATTTCATCCCCGGCGGCAAGATGCACCACCAGGTGGACGAGGCCGAGTACGCCTTCATCGACCTGCGCGCCAGCGGCCTGCGCGCCGAGGCCGCGCGCGGCAACGACATCGTAGCGCGCCTGCGCGCCGACCCGGCATGGACGATCGTTGATGAAGAGGATGGGCTGGTCCTGTTTCGCAGGATCGGGCCATAGCGGTAAGGCAGGGGGGTGGGGAAACCTGGTTTCCCCACACCCCTTTCCGGCAGACGATAGACCCCATCGGCGCGGCGCACACGGCGGAACAAGAGCAGTCACATCATGCCCCGACCCCCGGTCCAGCCTCCACCATCCACCATGCGCCATCGCCCATTCACGCTCCTCCTGGCCTACCTGCTCCTGGCCCTCTGGCTCACCTGGCCGACGGCGGCCGCGCCGGGCAGCCAGTACTTCACCGGCGGCGAGCGAATCTTCTTCTTTCCCGACACGCCCGACGCGCCGCAGAATATCTGGAACTTCTGGTGGGCCGCCCGCGCCCTGGGCGCGGGCCGCAGCCTGTGGTTCGCCGATCTGCTGTACTACCCCGAGGGGGTGCAGATGGCCCTGCAGACCCTCAACCCCCTCGCGGTGACGCTGGCGCTGCCGGTGACACTGGCCCTTGGCCCTACGGCAGCCTACAATCTGACCGCGATCGTTGCCGTGGCCCTGACCGGCTACGCCGGCTTCTGGCTGGCGCGCGCGTTCGCGCCCGGGGTGGCCGGGCCGTTCGTGGCCGGGGCGCTGCTCACCGCCGCGCCCTTCCATATCGCCAAGCTCGACTCGGGCCAGTTGAACTTCGTCACTATGCAGTGGCTGGTCCTGTTCATGCTGGCGTTCGTGCATATGTGCCGCGCCGAGAGCCGCTGGGGGCCGCCGCTGGCGGCGCTGGCCTATGGGGCGGTGCTCTACACCGACTGGTACTGGGCGCTGGTGGGGGCCGCCTTCGCCGCTGCGTGGGCCGGGCTGAGCCTGATCGGCGCGGCGCGCCCACGGGCGCTGCTGGCGCGCTGTCTGATCTTCGGCGCGCTGAGCCTCGCGCTGGCGCTGCCATTGCTCGCAGCGGCTCGCGTGGCGGGCGAGAGCCTGCCGCCCGAGCCGAATGAGATGTGGCGGGCCTACACCCTGGGCTACTCTGCCGATGCGCTGGGGCTGTTCTTTCCCGCCGCGCGCCATCCCCTCTGGGCCGCGCCGGCCGAACGCTTCCTGGTCAGCGTCGCGCCCCTCTCGATTACCGAGGGGTCCTACACTGCCGCCGGCTGGACCCTGCTGGCCCTGGCGATTCCCGGCGCGGTCTGGTATGGCCGCAGGCACTGGCGCTTGCTGGTGGTGGCGTTGCTGGCCTGGCTGCTGGCGGTTGGCCCGACCCTGCACGTGCTGGGCCACGACACCGGCCTGCCCATGCCCTACCGGCTGTTCCAGGCCCTGCCGCTGCTCGGCACGGCCCGGCGGCCCAATCTCTTCGGCGTGATCACTATCGCGGTTGCGATGGTGTTCGCCGCGCTGGCCCTGGCGCGCCTGCGCGAGCGCCTGGCGCCACGAGGCTTCGCGCTGGTCCTGGTGGCGGTCGCCGCGCTGGGGGCGCTGGAACTCTGGCCCCCGGCGCGCGTGCCCAACGTCCTGCCGCGCCCCGAGGTGTTCGCCCGCATCGCCGCCGAGCCGGGCGTCGTCGTGGACCTGCCGTTTGAGCGGGGCACCGACAGCCGCACCCTGATCCACCAGATGGTCCACGGGCAGCCGATTCTGCGGGGCTACGTGGCGCGCCCGCCGGTGTCTCCGACCCTGGCCCATAGCCCGTTGCCGGCCCAGTTCGGCCAGATGCGCCTCTGGCCGGACGATGACATCGTTGCCCTCGACCCGGAGGCCCTGGCCGTGATGCAGTGCTACTACCGGCTGCGCTACCTGGTGCTCGAGCCGGCGGAATTGACGGCGGAGCAGGAGGCGGCGGCGCTCGACGTGGCGGCGCGGTTGAACGGCGCGCCGCTCATACCCTGGTACACCGACGCGCGCTTCCGCGCCTACCGCCTGCCCCTGCACGCCGACCGCTGCGCGCCGTTTGTCTTTCTCGGCGCTGGCTGGAATAACCGCGAGGGCCAGGGCGAGACGGTCTGGCGCTGGAGCACCGGGCGCAGCGAGTTGTACCTGGTCAACCCCGAAGCCCAACCGCGGGTGGTGACGCTGGACCTGTTGGCCGAGGGCCGCGAAGAGGGCCAGCCCCTGACGATCCGGCATGCCGGTCGTGTGGTGGCCGGGCTGCGCCTCGCCCGACCCCTGCGGCGCTACCGCATCGCGCTGCTGGCCCCGCCGGGCCAGAGCCGCTGGGAGTTGCTGACCCCGACGGCGCGCGACCCGGCCAGTAACCGCGAGGTGGGTTTCGCCACGCGAGCGGTGGAGGTGGGGGATTTTTGATTTTGGATTTTGGATTTTGGATTTTGGATTTTAGACAAGGTTCGTAGGAGATTGACCGTTCGCTGCGTTCCGCCCCCCTCCCAGCCTCCCCCCACTGGGGGGAGGAGCCGGACTCCCTCCCCCCAGCGGGGGGAGGGCTGGGGAGGGGGGCAGTCACCTTGCCCGCGGAGACGCGACGCGGGCGGGCCGCCCGCGCTCTCGAGCCGTTTTCATCGGGCGTTGTGCGCCCCGCAAATGTGGCCTAACGTGAACATGGGGGAACCAGGTTCGCCCATACCCCCGCCCGCGGGGGGTGTGGGAGGGCTACGCCCTCGCGCAGGGGGATGGGGAGACCTGGTTTCCCCATGCCCCCGCCCGCGAGAGGGTGTGGGAGGGCTACGCCCTCGCGCAGGGGGATGGGGAAACCAGGTTCCCCCATCCCCCCGCCCAGTGGGAGGGTGTGGGAGGGCTACGCCCTCGCGCAGGGGGATGGGGAGACCGGGTTTCCCCATCCCCCCGCCCGCGGGAGGGTGTGGGAGGCGCAGCCTTCCCAGAAACGCCCCGGAGGCAAGGCGCCCGCCCCGTGGTACAATAGCCGCTGCGGTACAGGTATCTGTTCACCGGGAACATACACGAGACCATTTGGGGGCCGCAGTGTGAACTATGCCTTCCTGCAAGCCACGTAACCCCAGGTGATCGAACCAACCTCCACAACTGATCTGGCAACCCTCGAGCGGGCGATTGACCCGTGGCTGCGCCACATGGCCTGGCGGCGCGATTTTGCGCGCTGGCGCGAGCGCCGCGTCAACCAGGAGCGCTACCAGGACGAGCGCCTGGCCATGCTCACCCGGATCGCCGGGCCGCTCGAGGGGCTGCGCCTGCTTGACCTGGGGGCGGGCATGGGCGGCTTCGCGGTGGCGGCGGCGCTGCGGGGCGCGGAGGTGATGGCCTGCGAGTACAACCTGGCCTACTGCCGGATCATCGAGTTGCGCGCGGCGCGCCACGGGTTGCGTCTGCCGGTCGTCAATGCCGCCGGCGAGGCCCTGCCCCTGCCCGATGCCTCGTGTGATGCGCTGACGGCCTGGGATGTGCTGGAGCACGTGCGCGACCCGCGGGCGGTGCTGGGGGAGATGCGGCGGGTGCTGCGGCCCGGCGGCCACGCCCTCATCACCGCGATTAACCGGCGGGCCTGGGTGGACCCTCACTACCACATCCGGGGCATCAACTGGCTGCCCCGCCCGCTGGCCGAGGCGATCATCGCTGCGCGGGGGCGCAGCAAGGCCGGGGCAGCCTTCCGCGACATGCAGCGCCTCAGCGAGATGCACTACTTTCACTACCCCGAACTGGTGCGGCTCTGCGAGACGCTCGGCTTCCGCGTGCGGGATCTGCGTGAGGAGCAGTTGCGCGCCGGGCGTCTGGCGAGCCGCAAGGCCAGCCGGCGGGCCGCGCGCGCCCTTCTGCGCCGCGTGGGCCTCGAGGAGGCGGCCTACCGCGCCCAGCGTCGCTGGTACGTGGGGATGTTCGAACTGGCCCTGACCAGGGTGGGCGCATGAACCACGCCGGACGGCTGACGCTGCCGCTGCGGACGCTCGGGTCGCTCTGGCTGGCGGCGACCCTGGGCTATCTGGCTCTCAGCCTGTTCGCCCTGGCCCCGGTGCTGCCGGTCTTCGCCACGGCCATCCCCGGTGGCCCCGTCGCCAATGTGGACGGCTGGCAGAACGTCTGGAACCTGTGGTGGTTCCATCGGGCCGTGACCGCGGGCAAGAACCCTTTCTTCACCGATCTCCTCTTCCATCCCACCGGCGTCGCCCTGGCGACGCAGACCTTTACGAGCAGCAATGGCCTGCTGGCGCTGCCCGTCACGGCGCTCTTCGGTCCCATCGCCGGTTACAATGCGGCCATGCTGCTCTCCTTCGTCCTGGCCGGGTTGGGGGGCTTTGCCCTGACGCTCCACGTGACCCGGCAGCCGGTGGTTGCCTTCGTCGGCGGGTGCGTGTTCGCCTTCGCGCCGTTCCATATGACCAAGGTCTGGGATGGGCAGTTGGAACTGGCGGCGGTGCAGTGGCTGCCGCTGTACGCGCTGTTCCTGCTCCGCGCTGCCGCGCCGGAGGGCGGCTGGCGCGACGCGGCGCTGGCCGGGGCCTTGCTCGGGCTGATCGGCTACACGAGTTGGTACTACTTCTTCTTCGCCGCGATCGCCAGCCTGTTCATGGCCGCGCTCTGGCTACCCTACCGTGCCGGGTCGCGGGCGCTGGGCGGGGCGGCGCTGCGTCTGGCGGCGGCGGCCGGCCTGGCGGCGCTGCTGCTAGCCCCGCTCCTGCCGCCCCTGCTGCGCGGGGCGCTGGGCCAGAGCGATCCCGCTCCGGGGATGGCCCTGCTCGGCGACCGCTCGGCGAACCTGCTGGACTTCTGGCTGCCAAGCAATCTGCACCCCCTCTGGGGCGAAGCCTCGCGCGCCCTGGGCGAGGGCTGGCACCCCTACATCGCCGCCTGGAACGTGGCCCTGGGCCTCACCCCGCTGTTGCTGGCCCTCGTCGCCCTGCGCCTGGACCCCGGCGCGGCCTGGCGCTGGGCGGCGCTGGGACTGGCGGCGGGTGTGCTGGCCCTCGGCCCCAGGTTGCAGGTCGGCCCCTGGCGCACCGGCATTCCCCTTCCCTACGCCGGGCTGGCGGCCCTGCCCGGCGGCAACCTGGCTCACCGCCCGGGCCACTTCGTGATCATCAGCGTGGTTGCCCTGGCGGTGCTGGCCGGCCTGGGGTTGCGGGCGCTCATGGCTCGCGCCGGCCCCGCGTGGCGCGTCTGGCTGCCCCTCGTGGCTCTCCTGGCTATCGGGCTGGAGTTCTTGCCCCCGCGCTGGCCGCTGTGGACCCCGGCGACGCATCCCTACTATGCGACGCTGGCGAGCGCGCCCGGCGCCCTGCTGGTGCTCCCGCCGCCCATGGAAGACAGCCAGGCGCTGCTGGCCCAGATGCGCCACCAGCGCCCCATCCTGGGCGGGTTCCTGGCCCGGACGCCGCCCTACGATCCGCCCCATGCCCCCGGCGTGCGCGAGTTGTGGGAGCCGCGCGCCGCGCAGCCGCTTCTCGCCGCCACGCCCGAGGAGAGACGGGCGGCCCTGCGCTCCTATGGCATCAGCCACATCGTGGTGGAGCGGTCGCGCCTGGAGGCCGGCGCGGAGCGCGCCCTGGAGGGCGTGATCGCCGACCTGCTTCCCGGCGTCAGCCCGGAGTACGCCGATGAGACGCTCCGGGTGTACGCCGCGCCTGAGGGGCCGGTTCTGCCGTTTGCCTTCATCCGCGCCGGCTGGTACCCGCCGGAGCGCGAGGGCGAGCGCGTGTGGAGCTGGATGGCGGACAGGGGAGAGATCATCCTGGTCAATCCCACCGCCGCGCCTCTACCGGTGACGCTCAGCTTCAGCCTGGCGAGCTACCTGCGCCCGCGAGAGTTGGCGCTCGACCTGGACGACGCACCCCTCGCCCGTCTGACCGTTCAGCCTGCCGAGATGCGGGTGGCGTTGCGCCTGCTGGCCCCGCCCGGCGCGCACCGGCTGACCACCCGCGCCCCTGCCGAGCCAGAGGCCGCCTCCTCGGCCCGGCCGATCAGCGTCGTCTTCAGCGCCATTGAGGCGCGCTGGGGCCGCCAGGAGTAATACCATTTCAGCCCTCCATGCGGCTCGCGCCGCACACCGACGGGATGAACATACGATTGTTCCTGGGAGGGCGTCGCCCTCCCAGGCCCTCCCACCGGGTGGGGGGATGGGGAAACCCGGTTTCCCCATCCCCCTGCGGAGCGGGGGCGTGGGGAAACCCGGTTTCCCCACACCCCTGGGGCCTATGTTCACGTGCGACGGTCATGCGCATGGCGCACCACGCCGCGATGACCATGCCCTGGGAGCGCGGGTGGGACGCCCGCGCCACGGCGCCGCGGGCACGGCGCCGGCCCCCGCCCTGACTCGCCCCCACTGGGGGCGGGCACCCGGCTCCTCCCCCCAGCGGGGGGAGGCTGGGAGGGGGGCTGAACGCGGCGAACGATGGTCACCTCAGCCGTCTATGCGGCTTCGCCGCACAACGCCGCAATGAACATACGTTTGTTCTTGGGAGGGCTGCGCCCTCCCAGGCCCTGCCACCGGGTGGGGGGATGGGGAAACCCGGTTTCCCCATCCCCCTGCGGGGCGGGGGCGTGGGGAAACCCGGTTTCCCCATCCCCCGCCGTCGAATGGGCACGCAATCTATGCAACAGGAACTAGTGTAGGCGGCTATGTCTTCGACCGAGGCCAGGAAGCCCTCGCTCGCCACCCAGGTTTCGAAGGCCGTGGTCTGGAACACGGTCTTCGTGCCGCTGCGCCTGGCCGCCGAGGTGCTGGCAACCATCGTCAAGCTCAATTTTCTCACCCAGGCCGGTTACGGGCTGCTGGCGCTGATCAGCGGGGCCAACAACGGCCTGGGGACGGTGGTGGACCTGGGCACGGCGCGGGCGCTGCCGAAGTACATCCCCGAGGTCAGTCGTCTCGGCGGCCCGCGGGCGGTGCTGCGCCTGCTCACCGCCGTCTTCGCCCTGCAGATGGTCGTGCTCGCTGTGCTTGCCGCCGGCCTGGCGACGCTGTACCGCGAAGCCTACCTGGAGGCGCTGCGCCGGCGGGTGCTGGACGACCCCCAGCTCGGCCCCGCCGACCAGGCCGGGCTGCTCGGGTTGCTGGGCAACTTCGGCTGGCTGGTGATCGGGGCGATCGTGGCCCTGCTCTTCCTGGGCGTGTGCTACGACATGTTCATGGCCTACCTGAACAGCTTCTTCAAGCAACGGGCATGGAACAGCATCGCCCTGGCCGCCGGGCTGCTGCCGCAACTGCTCAGCGTGGCTGCCATTCTGCTCCTGCCCGATGGGTGGGACATCCTCGGCGTGCTGGTGGCCTCGGTGCTGGCCCCGGCCATCGCCGTGGCCCTGGCGGGGTGGCAGGTGGCGCGCCTGTGGCTGGAACAGCGGACCTGGGCCCCGGCGATGCCTGCGCTTCCACCCGGCGCCCCCTGGCTGCCGCCGGGCTTCGCGTCCTACACCGGGGTCTCGTTCCTGATGACGCTAACCGACTTCCTGGCCAGCGCGTCGTTCGCCATCTACCTGGCGGGCGGGGTAAGCGACGCGGCGGTGCTGACGGCTGGGGCGGCGCTGGCGCGGATGGCCCTGGGCTACCTCTACACGCCGATGGTGGGGGTGCAGGTGCCTCTGTTCACGCGGGTGCGTCAGGGGGAGGGTGGCACGCTCAATGGGGCCTACCAGTCGCTGGTGCGGCTGCAACTGCTGCTGTTCGTGCCCGGCGGGGTCGGGCTGATGCTGCTGGCCGAACCGGCCCTGGTCGTGGTGGGGCCGCAGTACCTGGTGGCCGCGGCGATTGTGTGGGCGCTGGTCCCCTGCCTGTTCCTCGAATCGCTGCTCACCACGGCCCACAACGCTCTGATCGTCTACGAGCGCCTGGGCGTCATCATCGCCTCGCGGCTGATCATCCTGCTGGTGGTGGCGCCGCTGGCCTGGCTGCTGCCGCCGCGCCTGGGCCTGGTGGGGGTGGCCCTGGCCTTCGGGCTGGCGCGGGTAGCCGCCGGGCTGTGGGTGACGGGTAACGGCATGCGCCTGCTGGGCCTGCGCTGGCCCTGGCGCTTCACCGGTCGGGTGCTGGGAGCCTCGACGCTCCTGGCTCTGGCGCTGCTGGGCCTGCGGGGCCTGCTGCCGCCGCTGCCCGAGGTGGTTACCCTGGCCGACCGGCTGCGCGAGGCGGTCTGGCTGCTGGGCCTGGCCCTGGCGGGCGCGGTGAGCTTCTTTGCCGCCCTGCGTTTGTTCGGCGGCCTGGAGGAGCAGGACCGCGCCCAGCTCGCCCGCCTGCGCCTGCCGCTGAAGCGCTGGTGGCTCAGAGTGCTATGATGGTCTTTGAATAAATAATCCGCTCTAGCCCGCGCAGGCGGGCTTCGCATTCCGTAGCCGAGGGCTTCAGCCCCACGGCCAGCCCGGTATACCGGATGAATTTCTCAAAGACCATTCATACTATTCCATGCGGCTACGCCGCACACCAATCAAGGTGAAAAAAGGGTTGTGCCTGAGAGAGCCGCGCCCGCCCAACCCCTCCCGCGGGCGTGGATGCGGGGAAACCCGGTTTCCCCATCCCCCTGCGTGCGGGCGGCGCCCGTCCAAAGCCTCCCGCGGGCGGGGATGTGGGGAAACCCGGTTTCCCCGCACCCCCACGAGATGCAAAACGGTTGTTCCTGGGAGGGCGTAGCCTTTCCAAATCCTCCCGCGGGGTGGGGGAATGGGGAAACCTGGTTTCCCCATTCCCCTGTTCCAACGGATAGGTGTATGCGCATCTGTCTCTACAATCTCACCACCACCACCCGCTACGGCGGCGTCGAGAGCTTCGTGTGGGACCTGGGGCGCGAGCTGGCCGCGCGGGGCCGCCGGGTGACGATCATCGGCGGCGTGGGGCCGCGGCGCGAGCATGCCCCCGGCGTGCGGGTGCTGACCTTTCCCTTCGTCTCGCGGCGCTTCTGGCAGGCCTTGCCGCCGCTGCGACGAGCGTATGCGGAGGCCAAGCTGCTCGAACGGCTCAGCCTGGCCGTCGCCGCGCTGCCCGAACTGGCCCGCGGGGGCTACGACGTCATCCACATCCAGAAGCCCTACGACCTGGAGCCGGCGCTCCTGGCCCGGCGTCTCGGCGGGGCCAGGGTGATCCTGGGCTGCCACGGCGAAGATTTCTACCCCGGCGATGCTCTCCTCGCCCCCCGCGTGGATGCTGCCGTCTCGTGCTCGCGCTTCAATGCCGCGACCGTGGCCGGGCGCTACGGCTTCGCGCCGCAGGTGGTGTTCAACGGCATCGACACCGGCCTCTTCAGCCCTGGCCCGGCCGATCCCGCCTGGCGCGCGGCCGTCGGCGCCGATGCGCGGACGCCGCTGCTGCTCTTCGTCGGGCGCCTGCAACCCTGGAAGGGCGTCGAGACCGCCATCCGCGCCCTGGCTCAGGTGCCCGGGGCGCGGCTCGCCATTGCCGGCGACGGCGAGGATCGCCCGCGCCTGGAGCGCCTCGCCACTGACATGGGTCTGGCCGGGCGGGTGCGCTTCCTGGGGATGGTGGAGCGCCAGGTGTTGCCGCACCTCTATCGGAGCGCCGACCTGCTCGTGGCTACCAGCCACGCCAGCGAGACCTTCGGCATCGGGCTGGTTGAGGCCCAGGCCTGCGGCCTGCCGGTGGTGGCTTCGCGCTTCGGCGGCTTCCCCGAGGTGGTTGACGAGGGCCGCACTGGCCTGCTCGTTCCCCCACGCGATCCGCTGGCCCTGGCCGAGGCGCTGAACACCCTGCTCGCCGACCCGCCGCGCCGCGCCGCCATGGCCGCCGCCGCGCCCGCCTGGGCGGCGCAATTCAGTTGGTCCGCGGTGGCGGATCGCATCGAGTCGGTGTACGATGAAGTAGCGCGCGGAGCGAGCCATGATGGCGAACTGCGGACGCGCGATTGAAGAGCCTGGAGGGATGGGGGGAGATCTGGTTTTCCCATGCCCCCGCCCCTCTGCGGGGAGGTTCGGGGGATTGCGGAGCGCCAGGCTCCTCCGCACCTCCCCCAGGGCCGCGCAGCGAAACCATGCCTGAGCCCCAAACTCCACCGCGGGAGCGGGGCGTTGCATCAGCCTCGCGCCGGATGAAGTCTCGTTGAAATACTATGCGTGCCATGGTACCATCACACGCTCGAACGCTCCGTCAGGTCATCGTCGCGGGATCCCTGATCCTCCTGCTGATCCTGACAGGTTGGATGCGCGCCGCGCCGATGCAAGCCCAGGCGCGGTTGCCCGCTTCGATGGCCGCCGCCGGCGACTCGCTGACCAGCGCGGTGGGCAGCGGGCCGCGCTATTTCGCCGACAATACCGCCTACTCCTGGGCCAGCGGCGCCAGCCCGGAGGTCAACAGCCTGGCCCTGCGCCTGGCCACGCGCAACCCGGCTTTGAGCGGCAATGTCTACAACCTGGCGCGCATCGGCGCGCGCATGGGCGATCTGCCGTCACAGATGAGCACCGTCAACGCCATCAAAGCCGAGTATGTGGCCGTCCTGATGGGGGGCAATGACGCCTGCGCGGCGACCGAGGCGGCTATGACGCCGGTGGCAACCTTCCGCCGGCAATTCGACGCCGCCCTGGCGCGCCTGGCCGAAGGCTCGCCGGGTGCCCGCGTCCTGGTGCTGAGCATCCCTGACCCGACCCAACTCGTGTCGCTGTTGCGCGACAACCGTGCCGCGGTGTCTATCTGGGCGCTCTTCGACGTTTGTCCTACGGCCCTGGCCTGGCCCCGCTCTGATGCGCCGGAGGACGTGGCGCGACGCGAGCGGGTGCGCCAGCGGGTGGCGGAATACAACCAGCAGATCGCCGAGGTGTGCGCCGGCTACCCCCAGTGTCGCCACGATGGCGGCGCGGTGTCTGGCATCCGGCTGGAGGCCGCGGACATCTCTGCCTACGACTACTTCCATCTCTCGGCGCGCGGGCAGGCCCGCCTCGCCGAGGTGGCCTGGGCCGTGGCCGGATTTTAGCAATAATACCTTTCACCTCAGCCGTCCATGCGGCTCCGCCGCACAACGCCGCAATGAACATAAGTTTGTTCTTGGGAGGGCTGCGCCCTCCCAGACCCTCCCGCGGGTGGGGGCATGGGGAAACCCGGTTTCCCCATGCCCCTGCGGGGCGGGGGCGTGGGGAAACCCGGTTTCCCCACACCCTCTTCGAGAGCCTATGTTCACGTTAGCCGTCCATGCGGCTCGCGCCGCATACGAACAGGATGAACATAGGTTCTTCTTGGGAGGGCTTTGCCCTCCCAGACCCTCCCACTGGACGGCAGGATGGGGAACCCCGGGTTCCCCACCCCCCTGCGTTGAGGGCCAGGCCCTCCCAAACCCTCCCGCGGGCGGGGGGATGGGGGAACCAGGTTCCCCCATCCCCCTACTTGAGGGCCAGGCCCGCCCGCCAGCGGGGGCGTGGGGAACCCCGGGTTCCCCACACCCCTGCTCCAGGGGATAAGCGGGGAAACTGGATTTCCCCAAACGGGTGTGGCGTAATGTCTTGCACACTCACCTCCGAACATCTCTTTCTTGAAGAAAACACATGCGTATTCTCATCGTCAGCACCTACGGCTTCGACCCCGCCTTCCCGAGCCGCCCCGAGCAACTCCAGGCCCGGGCGCTGGCGGCGCGCGGTCACGCCGTCGTGGCCCACGAGTACCTCGACCCCCGCTACCCCGGGCAGTCCCACCGGCACGAATGGCTGCCCGGCGGCGTGCCCGTGCATCGCGCGGCGACGCTGGGCTTTGTTGCCCCCGAGGCGCTGCTGCGCCTGCTGAGGGCGGATCGGCCCGAGGTGATCCACCTGCACCACCTGCGCAACCTGCTCGGCTTCCAGACGGTGCTGGCCGCGCGGCGGCTGGGCATCCCCACCGTGCTCACCGTCCACGGCCTGTTGCACGATGGTGACCTGGTGGCCGACCGCGAGCGGCCCCTGGAGGCCCCGCTGCGCTACCACAATCTGCTCACCACGCCGGGCCGGCTGGCGGCGCGCCTCGCCCGTGGCGCGCACCCGCGCCGCGCCGCGCGCAACTACCTTATTCACGCTCCCCTGCTCCGGGTTGACCACGTCGTGGCCCTCTCGCGCGCCGAGCGGGATCTGCTGGCGCGTCTCGGGGTTGACCCGCTGCGTATCAGCGTGCTGCCCAACGCGGTCGATCTGCGCGCCTACGCGGACGAGCCGCCGCCGGTGGGCGCGCGCGGGCCGCTGGTGCTGTTCATCGGGCAACTGGTGCCGCGCAAGGGCTTCGACCTGCTGGCGCGGGCCATGCCCCTGGTGGCGCGGGCCGTGCCCGAGGCGCGCTTCATCTTCGTGAGCCACAATCGCAGCGGCGAACCCGAGTTGCGCCGTATCGTCGCGGAGGGTGGCGTGGCCGGGCGGCTGGCGATCGTGGGGCCGGTGAGCGAAGCGGAGAAGATCGGCCTGTTGCGCGAGGCCGCCGTCATGGCCGCGCCGAGCCGCTACGAAGGCTTCGGCATCCCCCTGATCGAGGCCCTGGCCGCCGGGGCGCCGGTCGTCACTACCGATGTGGTCGCCGGCAACGAGATCATCGATCACGAACGCACCGGTTTGCTCGTGCCCTATGGCGACGTGGAGGCGCTGGCGGCGGCGATCATCCGCCTGCTGCGCGATCGGCCCCTGGGCGCGCGCCTGGCCGCCGCCGGGCGCCCTGAAGCCTTCGCCCGTTACGGCGCCGGGACCCTGGCCGTCCAGCTCGAAGCCCTCTACGACCGGCTGGTCGCCCGGCGCGAGTTGCAACAGGTGTCGGAAGCATGCTAGCCAGGGCCTTCGTCCCGGCCGTCAGAGACCAGCATGTGCGGCGACGGTACACAGAGGTCTATAATGGGGTCAGTCCTATAACGAGACTTCTGCCCGGAGGGGAAGGCTCGGAGCGGCTCCGTACCCCTGAAAACCCCTGGGAAATCCTGCGGGAGCCGCCGTTCTCTGCTACTCCCGTTGAGACCAGGCCTCGTTGTAGTACTGGATGCTGATTCCGAGGTGCTGCGATGACCTGCGACATCCCCCTTGCTCCGCCAGATGATCCGGTGCTTGCAGAGGTGGTACGACGCCTTGGCGATACCTATCAGCCAGAGCAGATCTTTCTCTTTGGATCACGAGCGCGTGGCGATGTGAAACCGGACAGTGATTATGACGTGATGGTGATCGTAAAGGATGATGCGCCGCCTGAGCGCCGTAGCAGCCGTCTGGCTTATCAAGCCCTTCGTGGCACCGGAACAGCCGTAGATGTACTGGTTTGGACGCGAAAGATGTTTGATGAACGTCTGCATCTGCCTGCGTCGCTTCCGGCAACAGTTATTCGCGAAGGGAAATTGATCTATGCAAGACGATCCGATACTCTTGATTGATGTGCGTGCCTGGTTGACGAAAGCCATGAACGACTTACGTGGCGTAGACGTCGATCTCGCCGCGAAACCTCCATTGCTAGAAGATGCGCTGTTTCATTGCCAGCAGGTCGTTGAGAAGTCGTTTAAGGCGTTTCTTACGTATCATAATGAGCCATTTCGTCGCACTCACAGTTTGGAGGAGACCGGTGAGGCGTGCCTGCGATACGATGCGACGCTTAAACCGCTCGTTGATGAGGCTGTGCCGCTGAGCCAGTATGCCTGGATGTACCGTTATCCAGGTCATCCCGCTGTTCCTTCGGTCGAAGAGGTTCTTCTGGCCCGTGATTGTGCCCAACGTGTGTATCAGGCCATTCTTGATCGTCTTCCTGCCCGGGTGCATCCTGAACCTTGAGACGCGCCATCTCAACCTCGTCGGTCCCTCGCTCCCCCCTCGCTGCCGTGGCGCCCCTGGAAGGGTGGCGCTGGCGTCTCGGCGTGCTGCTGGGGTACCTGCTGCTGGGTGTGCTCTTCACCTGGCCCCTGGCTCTGCATCTGGGCGAGAGCGTCATCCAGAAGGGCGACCTGCCGGTGGATGCCGCCCAGGGGGTGTGGAACCTCTGGTGGGCCCGTAGCGCGCTCCTGGCCGGCGAGAATCCCTTCCTTACCCGGATGCTGTTCCATCCGGCCACCCTCAACCTGCTGTACCAGACCCTGAGCCTGCCCAATGCGCTGCTGGCGCTGCCGGTGTTGCTCCTGGCCGGGCCGGTGGCGGCGTTCAATAGCGTGGCACTGCTCTCATTCGGCCTGGGGGGGTACTGGATCTATCGCCTGGCCCGCGCCTTCACGCTCGACCGCTTCGCGGCCCTGGCGGCGGGCTTCGTCTTCGTCTTCACCCCCTACCACGCGCAGCGGGTGTGGAGCGGGCCGCTGGAACTGATCGCCACCCACTGGCTGGCGCTCTACGCCCTGCTGCTGGCGCGCGCCCTGGCCCGGCGCGGGCCAGCCAGCGTGGCCGGCGCGGCCCTGGCCCTCGTCGTCGTCACCCTGGCCAGCCAGTACTACGGCCTCTATGCCGCCGTCTACACGGTCTTCTATGTGATCCTCGCCGCCCTGCTCGCGCCGCGCGAGGCGCGCTGGCCCACCTTCCTGAGCGGCGCGGGCATCGGCGCGCTGTGGGTGGCTCTGCTGCTCCCGCTGGTGATCTGGGCCGGCGGGCTGGGCGCGGCGGTGCTGGAAGACTGGTACGCGCGCCAGGTCTACCATTCGGTGGCGCTGGTGGATCTGGCAGTTCCAAATGTGCGCCACCCCCTCTGGGGCGCCGCCGCCGAGGCCTGGCTGGGCCAGCGCCACCCCTTCGGCCTGGAAGGCGGCGCGGGGATGGGGCTGGGGGTGGCGATCCTCATCGGAGTGGCCCTCTGGCGGAGCCGGGGCCGGGCCTGGCCCTGGGCGCTGCTGGCCCTGCTGATGCTGCTGCTGGCGATGGGGCCGCAACTGCGCCTCACGGCCGCCGAAAGCCCCGTGCCGGGGCCATTCCTGCTCCTCGACCTCTTCGCTCCCTTCCGCAACAGCAGCCGCCCGGCAATCTTCGTGGCCATCATGCTCATCCCCGTCGCCGTCCTGGTCGCCCTGGGCATGGCCGCCCTGCGCCCGCCGGCGACCGAACGCGGCGCCATGGGCGCCGTTCGCTGGGGGCCCGTCCTGGCGGCGCTGGTGGTCATCGAGAGCCTGGTGGCGCCCTGGCCGCTGATGCGCCTGCGCGCCGCGCCGGAAAGTCTGGCCCTCAACGCCGATCCGACGCCGGGCGCGGTGCTCGATCTGCCGCCCCGCCTCAACGACAGTGTGGGCCTGCTCAACCAGATCTGCCACGGCCGGCCGATCATGGGCGGCTACCTGGCCCGCATCCCCTTCTACCCCATCGTCGCGGCTTCCTCGGCGACCCGCGGGTTGTGGCTGGCCGCCGAACCGCTCCCCGACATCGTGCCCCGCGACCCTGCCGCCGAGCTGGCCAGCCTGGGCACGCGCTTCGTCGTGCTGGATCTCACCCAACTCCCGCGCGCGGACCAGCGCCGGCTGCGCGAGCAACTCGCTGTTCCCGGCATCAGCCGCTTCAGCGCCAGCGACAGGCGCGAGATCTACGCGGTGGACCCGGCGGCGGCCCGGCCGGTGGCGGTGCTGGGCGCCGGTTGGTACGAAGCTGAGCGCGAGGGGGCGCGGCGTTGGCGCTGGATAGGCGAGGAGGCCGAGGTGCTCCTGCTGGCGCGGGAGCGGTCGGTCGTCATGCTGAGTTGGCGCGCCACGGCCTACGGCGCGCCGCGACCCTTGCGTGTCCGGCTGGGCGATCGGCGCCTGATCGAGGTCGGCGTGCCCGCCGCCCCCTATGACCGGACCGTCGTCCTGCGCCTGATCCTCCCCCCCGGCCAGACGACGCTGACCCTGGAGAGCCGGGCGGAGAACGTGGCCGATGGCCGGCGCCTGAGCCTCTCGCTCAGCGAGGTGCGCCTCACTGCGCTGCCCGTCAGTGCGGCGTGGGCCGCCGCCGATCCCCTGGACATCCCGCCGACGCGCCCGGCGATCAGCGCGCCGCCGTGCCGGTGAGTCGTGGATGCGGCAGGCGCGGCCCTTCGTGATCCCCTGGTTCCGCCCCCGGCGGGCGCGCGCCCTGGCGCAGCCAGCAGGAGTCTGCCGCCGCGGGCGGGGGGATAGGGAAACCGGGTTTCTCCATCCCCCTGCGGGGCGGGGGCGTGGGGACACCCGGTGTCCCCACACCCCTCGCCGAGGGCGTATGTTCACGTTAGCGCCCGCAGGCGCGCGGCGGCCTGTTCGGGGGTCAGGTCGCGTTGGGGTTCGCCGAGCATCTCGAAGCCGACCATAAACTTGCGAATGGTCGCCGAGCGCAGCAGGGGGGGCAGAAAGTGGGCGTGGAGGCGCCAGGCGGGGTGCGGCTGTCCATCGGTAGGGGCCTGGTGGAAGCCCATCGAGTAGGGGAAGGCGGTCTGGAAAAGGGCGTCGTAGCGCGTGATCAGTTCCTTCAGGATGCTCGCCAGCCCATCGCGCCCGGCGGAGTCGAGGGCGGCGAGGGACGGGAGCGGATCGCGGGCAATCACGATCGTCTCGAAGGGCCAGGCGGCCCAGAAGGGCACCAGAGCGACAAAATGCGCATTCTGGCAGACGAGGCGCTCCGCGCGCTCGAGTTCCAGTGCCAGGTAATCACCCAGCAGATCGCGCCCGTGGGCGGTGAAGTAGCGTTGCTGGGAAGCGTGCTCGCGGGCGAACTGCACCGGCAGGAACTCCGTGCCCCAGATCTGGCCGTGGGGATGCGGGTTCGAGGCGCCCATCATCGCGCCGCGGTTCTCGAAGATCAGCACATGGCGCACCCAGGGTATGGCGCCAAGCTCCTGATACTGATTGGTCCATGTATCCACAACGGCGCGGAGTTCGGCAGGCGCGAGTTGCGGCAGGGCCAGATCGTGCCGGGGCGAATAACACACCACCCGGCAGATGCCGCGGGCCGGCGCCGCGCGCAGCAGAGGGCTGCCATCCGCATAGCCTATGGCGATCTCATCAGAAAACTCCTCGGCCAGGAGCGCGGCAAAATCGTTATCGAAAACAAACGTGCCAGTGTAGTCTGGATTGGTCACCCCACCGGCGCGGGGATTGCCGGGGCAGAGGTAGCATGCCGGGTCGTAGGCCGGCCGGTCATCGGACGGAGGGGGATCGACCTGGCCCAGCCAGGGACGTTTCGTGCGATGGGGCGAGACCACCACCCATTCGTCGATCAACGGATTATAGCGCCGGTGGGGGTGATCGGCCAGATTAAGCATAGGCCTCCTTGAGAAGCCTTCTCGCGGGCAGGGGCGTGGGGAAAACGAAATCGCCGCCGCCGCCCTCGCTGCAGAAGCCCCCCCGCGGGCGGGGGCGTGGGGAGGTGGTGGGCATCGCCCGCGCCTGGGGGTTTATGGTCTTTGAAGACATCATCCGGTATAGCCCGCGCAGGCGGGCTTCGCATCCCGTAGCCGAGGGCTTTAGCCCCACGGCTAGCGCAGAATAGCGGATTGATTTCTCAAAGATCATGAACCCCCCCGCGGGCGGGGGCGTGGGCAGCCCCTGGATCGCGCCGGGGGCTGCGGACTCGAAGCCCCCCCGCTTGAGGGCGTAGCCCTCCCAGACCCTCCTGCGGGCGGGGGTTTGGGTGAACCTGGTTCCCCCATGTTCACGTTAGCCCCGCGATCGCTCAATTGCGCCACTTGCGGAGAACGACCTTCGTGCCGACGCCGACCTGGGACTGGATGGAGAAATCGTCCATCAGGCGTTTGGCGCCGGGAAGCCCCATCCCCATCCCCCGGGAGGTAGTGTACCCGTCCTGCATCACCAGGTCAATATCGGGGATGCCGGGGCCCTGATCCTCGCAGACAATCTCGATGCCTTTGCGCCCGAGCTTCTCAACCTCGCGCACCGTGACGGTGCCGGTGCCGGCATAGAGGTAGATATTGCGCGCCAGTTCGCTCACGGCGGTGGCGATGCGCGCCTGGTCAATCGCGCTGAAGCCCAGGGCTTTGGCCATGTCGCGCGCCATCGTGCGGGCAATAACGATATCGAGGTCGCTGCGGATGACCGCTGATTTAGGCTGCCCCATCGCCGCTCTCCGCGGTAAGTCGCTGCAGCACGCTCAAGCCCTTTTCGAGGTTGAGGGCGGTAATCACGCGCGGCAGCTCGAGTCCGAGTTCGACGAGCGTAATGGCGACCGCGGGCTGCAGGCCGGTGATGACGACGCGGCTGCCCATCAAGCCGGCCATGGCAGCGATGTCGGCGATGAGGCGCCCGATGAAGCTATCCACCAGATCCAGCGCGGTGAGATCGATGATCACCCCTTTGGCGCGAGTGGCGTGGATCTTCTGGAGCAGATCATCTTTGAACTGGACCGCCGAGGCGTCGTGCAGGTTTACCTGGATCGAGGCGATTAAGATGTCGCCGATTTTCAGAATGGGAATGCGAAGACTTTCCACTCGATCCTCTCCGGCGCAAGGCGCGGGGGCATGCGCATGCGCGATGGTAGCTCACCGGCCGGGCCGGTCGGGAGCATTGCCTGGACCGGCAGCAGGGCCATTCTACCCGAGGAGCGTTACGATACTGCAACAACGGCGTGGGCGGGGGGAGGACGCAGCACTGGCGGCGCGATTGCCGCGGCTCTCCTCTACCCGAGGAACGTTACGACACCGAACACCACGGCGCCCGCGAGGAGCGGGACGCTGAGATTATCGGTGCCGGAAGGAGAGAAGGCCTCGGCGACCGTGGCGACCAGCGCGCCCGTGAGCGCGGCGGCGAGGACGACGCCGGTGGCGAGGGGCGGCGCAAGGGGACCCAGGGCCGAGCCGGGCACGAGGACGAGCGTCAGGAACATGGCGATCGCCGAAGCGCCGAGCATCGCCGCCGACCCCTCCCACGAGCGCGTGCCGCCGGCGACGTGGTAGCGATGCTGCCCGAAGCGTTTGCCAATGATCGCTGCCATTGAGTCGCCCCACGTCATGGCCATGGTGCCGGCGGCGGCGATGTAGCCCTTATCGTCGGGCGAATCGGTGCGCCAGAAGGCCATGAAGAGGAGGGTGATCGAAAGCGCGAAGTAGACCGTTCCCGGCGAACTATCGGGAGCGTCCATGGCCTGCAGCACCTTATAGCGCCACAAGATATAATTGATAACGATGAACGAGGCGAAGGGAATAATACCGATGTACCAGGTATCGAAGAGGGCCAGGACGCCAAAGACCCACATCCCCGCGCCGATATGGACGATCTTGCGGGTGAAATCCTGCGGATAGCCGCGCCAGCGGCGGATCACCTCAGCCAGAACGAGCAACCCGGTCGCGTAGGCGTACGAGACCCCCAGCCCGATCCAGTCCTGCGTTGTCATAGGCGGTCCGGCAATCATTGGCGGAAATTGGCGTTATTCTACTGCCGGGCGGGGGATACGTCAATCTTCGACCTATCGCGGATATCGGCGCGATCCGCGCGCTACCCCGGGTTGAAGATCCTGGTGGTGAGCGCCTACGATGACGATGTGTATGTGTGGAAATACCCCATCCGCGGGTAACGGGTCTTGCCTGACCCACCGTGAGTATGCTATAAACAACCTATGTTCGACCGCCTCAAAACCATCGCGGGCCATGTGCGCAGCGCGCAGCCCATGGTTGAGCGTTGCTCCAGATCTTTGAAGCCCTTCAGCCACCCATGCGGCCAGGCTGCACACCAGGGGGATGACGAAAGGTTGTTCCTGGGAGGGCACAGCCCTCCCAGACCCTCCCAGCGGGTGAGGGGATGGGGAAAGCGGGTTGCCCCCCTCCCAGCCTCCCCCTGCTGGGGGGAGGAGCCCGATTCCCGCCCCCGGCGGGGGAGGGTTAGGGAGGGGGTGGTCTTTGTAGGAGGGCACAGCCCTCCCAGACCCTCCCAGCGGGTGAGGGGATGGGGAAACCCGGTTTCCCCATTCCCTTGCTCCAAGAAAGGTTGTTCTGGGGAGGGTTGCGCTCTCTCAGACCCTCCCGTGGGCGGGGGTGGGGGGAAACCCGGTTTCCCCACACCCCTTTCGGAGGGACCATGTTCACGTTAGGGAAAGGCCCCGAAGAAGAGAAAGGGAGCACCATGCAAACCGACAAATACCTCGTTCCCGGCGTGTCGTGCCAGCACTGTGTCGCCGCCGTCACCTCCGAGGTGCGCAAGCTCAGCGGCGTGTCGTCCGTGGCGGTGGATCTGGGCAGCAAGCTGGTGACCGTCGAGCACGATCCCCAGGTGAGCGCCGAGGCGATCATCGCCGCGATCAAAGAGGCCGGCTACGAAGAGGTGCGCCCCGTCGCGTAGGCGGGTGGGGCGCATCCGTTTAGGCGCCGGGTGGGGCGAAGGTTCTTCGCTCCCGCCTGGTCATAAATGAACCTGTATGGCTGATCAACATATCCAGTTTCCCGTCACGGGCATGACCTGCGCCTCGTGTGTGCGCCGGGTCGAGAAGGCCCTGGCGAAGCTGCCCGGCGTGCACGAGGTGCAGGTGAACCTGGCCACCGAGCATGCCAGCGTGCGTTTCGACCCGGCCAGCGTGGCGCCCCAACAATTGCAGGCTGCCGTGGAGCAGGCCGGCTACGGGGTGGTCACCGAGCGCGTCGAGTTGCCGATTACCGGGATGACCTGCGCCTCCTGCTCGGCGCGGGTGGAAAAGGCCCTGAAGCGCACCCCCGGCGTGCTCGAAGCCAGCGTCAACCTGGCTGCCGAACGGGCCAGCGTGGTCTTCTCGCCGTCCACGGTGAGCTACGCGGAGGTGCGCGCCGCGGTGGAGCAGGCCGGCTACGGGGTGATCGCCCCGACTGAGGCCGGCGCCGCCCCCGAGGACGTGGAGGCCGCCGCCCGCGCCGCCGAGTTGCGGCGCAAGCAGCGGCAGTTGCTCGTCGGCGTGGCCCTGGGGTTGCCCCTCTTTGTCCTCTCCATGGCCCGCGACTTCGGCTTGATCGAGCCCTGGCTCTTTGGTCGCGCCCTCGAGGCCCGCCAACTGATGGACCGGGTCATGGGGCCGGAGGCGCAGATGGGCCACGCCTACCCCGCCTTCTACGACCTGTGGAACTGGATCTTCCTTATCCTCGCCACGCCGGTGCAGTTCTTCAGCGGGCGCGATTTTTACCTCAACGCCTGGAAGGCCCTCAAGGCCCGCACGGCCAACATGGATACGCTCATCGCCATGGGCTCCTCGGCAGCGTACTTCTACAGCCTGGGCCTGATGCTGCGGGGGGCCTCCGGCCACGTCTACTTCGAGACCGCCGCACTGATCATTACCCTCATTCTGGTGGGCAAGTATCTGGAGTCGCGCGCCAGGAGCCGGACCAGCGCGGCGATCAAGACGCTGATGGGCCTCCAGCCCAGGACGGCACGGGTTGTGCGTGGCGGCCAGGAAGTTGATGTGCCTGTGTCCGAGGTGCGGGTTGGCGAGATCGTCGTCGTGCGTCCCGGCGAGAAGATCCCCGTGGATGGGGTGCTGGTGAGCGGGGCTTCCAGCGTGGATGAGAGCCTGGTCACCGGCGAGAGCCTGCCGGTGGAGAAACAGCCGGGCGATACGCTGATCGGCGCCACGCTGAACCGCAGCGGTAGTTTTCAGATGCGCGCCACTCGCGTGGGTAAGGAGACGGCCCTGGCCCAGATTATCCGCCTGGTGCAGGAGGCTCAGGGCAGCCGGGCGCCGGTGCAGCGTCTGGTGGATCGGGTGGCAGGCGTGTTTGTGCCCGTGGTGATCGTGATCGCCCTGCTCACCTTTGCCGCCTGGTTCGTGATCGGCGACGTGGGTTTTACCCGCGCGCTGCTCTTCGCCGTGGCCGTGCTGGTGATCGCCTGCCCCTGCGCCCTCGGCCTGGCGACCCCCACGGCGATCATGGTCGGCACGGGCGTGGGCGCCGAACGGGGCATCCTGATCAAGAACGCCGAGAGTCTGGAGCGGGCGGCCCACATCCAGACCGTGGCGCTCGACAAGACTGGCACGATCACCGAGGGCCGTCCGTCGGTGACCGACGTGGTGGTTGCGCGCCAGGTCGCATCGCTGCTGGCGGCGGTGCGCGGCGCGGGAGCGGGTGAGCCGTTACAGGGGCGGGAGCGGTCCTCGGGCGCCTTGCTGCCGGCGGTGGAAGGGGATACCTCGGCGTTCGCGGCCACCAAACTGTTCGGGGAAGCGGTCGAGGATGGCGTGGAAGCGCGTTTGCTCTGGCTGGCGGCCTCGGCGGAGAGCCGCTCCGAGCACCCGCTGGGAGAGGCCATCGCCCGGGCGGCGCGGGAGCGCGGCCTGGCCCTGGCGACCCCGGAGCGTTTCAGCGCCATCGCCGGAGCGGGCATCGAGGCCGAGGTGGCGGGGCAGCGAGTGCTGGTGGGCGCCCCCCGGCTGATGGCCGAGCGCGGCGTGGCGCTGGACGAACTGGCCGCCGGGGTCGAGCGTCTGCAGGCCGAGGGCAAGACAGCCATAGTCGTGGCCGCCGACGGCGTGGCGCTGGGGGTGATTGCCGTGGCCGACACCGTGCGGCCCACCTCGGCGGGGGCCATCGCCGAGATGCGCGGCCAGGGCATCGACGTGGTGATGCTCACCGGTGACAACGCCCGCACCGCCGCGGCGATTGCCGCGCAGGTCGGGGTGAGCCGCGTGCTGGCCGAGGTGCGCCCCGAAGCCAAGGCCGCCGAGGTGCAGCGCCTGCAGGAGGAAGGCCGCATCGTGGCCATGGTCGGCGACGGCATCAATGACGCCCCGGCGCTGGCCCGCGCCGATGTGGGCATCGCCATCGGCGCTGGCGCCGATGTGGCCATGGAGACCGCCGACATCACCCTGATGCGCGGCGACCTGCGAGGAGTGCCGCAGGCCATCGCCCTGAGCCGGGCGACCATGCGCACCATTCGCTGGAACCTCTTCTGGGCCTTTATCTACAACGTGCTGCTGATCCCGGTGGCAGCGGGGGCGCTCTACCCCTTCACCGGCTGGCAACTCAGCCCGATCCTGGCCGCGGGCGCCATGGCCTTCAGTTCGGTGTTTGTGGTGAGCAACTCGCTGCGCCTGCGACGACGCTTCTCCCGCCAGGCCGCCGCCAGCGGGGTGTAGGGAGATGGGAAAACCCGGTTGTCGGGATGGCCCGCCGTGGGCGGACAGGAGTGTGGCTGCGGGGAGGCTATGGTCTTTGAGCAATGCATCCGGTATGCCGGGCTGGCCGTGGGGCTAAAGCCCTCGGCTATGGAATGCGAAGCCCGCCTGCGCGGGCTATACCGGATTATGTATTCAAAGACCATATTCCTCCCCGCGCCCTTTCCGCGGGCAGAGGAGTGCGGGGGCGTGGGGAAACCAGGTTTCCCCACGCCCCCGCTGGCAGGGAGGGGTCTGGCAGGGCCGCGCCCGTGACCCTCGCCGCGGGCGGCGAGGCGCGGGCATGGCCCGCCGTCACGCCTGCGGCGCCTCCGTATCCACCCAATCCAGATACGCCTCCAGCGGGCCGTTGAAGTAGACGTGGACGACCTGGTTGAAGGTGACGCGGCTGACGGCCTCCCACACCTCCTGGTCGTCGGGGCTATGGACGACGAGCATGCCCCGCTCGGGGGCGTACTCATCCTCGCCGGGGGGGATGACAAAGGCAAGCCATTCGCCGGGGTAGCGCGCTTCCACCGCGGCAATCAGTTCCACGCGCCCCCGCTCGACCATGCCGGTGTACGGGCAGCCACAGCCACAGTCGGGGCCGCAGCCACTGTGGTCGCCGGCGCCGCACGAGGGGGTCACGCCGCCGTGTTCGGCACTGGTGAGGTTGATCATGACTGGCATGGTCATGATTGTACACTACCGGCGCGCCGGGCGCAAGCCTGGCCGGTGGCACCTGTTCACACCTGGGGTAACCCTCGCGCCTGGGAGCGAGGGCGGGACGCCCTCGTCGCGTCTCCGCGGGCAAGCTGCCCGCGCTCCCAGGAGACATATGAACACGTACGAAGTAGATGCGCTTTGACAGATTGCCAGAGCTAAGCGTTGTCGTCGGGGAGCAGGGCCCGGAGCTGTACGAGGAGATCAGGGATGTCGCGAGTAACAGTATTCCAGACCTGGTCGAGATCGACAGCATCATAGCCGTGGATCAGCCGGTCGCGCATCCCGGCAATTAGCGACCAGGGTATCGCAGAATGCGCGGCGCGAAAGGTCGGCGAGAGGCGCTTGACCGCCTCACCAATGATCATGAGCTGGTGAAGCACCGCAGACTGGGTCTTGAGGTCGTCTAGAAAGGCGTCAATATCCATGCCGTCAGCAAAGACCACAACCAGTCTCGCCGCGCGGAGAATATCGGCGAGTGTCGTCTCATCACGCGACATACAGCGCCTCAGGAGCTCTATAGATAACATGCGCGCTGGAGAGAATGGCATCGCGCCGAGCTATGTTCGCGCTGCGCTCAAGGGCGCGCCGGTTGATCAGATCGACCTTGCGTCCCAGAAGTTTTTCGATCTCATCAACCATCTGCACGCCGTCGAGCAGCCCCCAGGTCGCATCTGGTGCAAAGGTAGCCAGCAGATCGATGTCGCTCTGCGGCCCAAAATCGTCGCGTATTGCCGAGCCGAACAGCGCCAGTTCCGTGATCTTCCAGCGCCGGCAATACTCGGCGATTGCATCGAGCGGCAATGTCATGCTTACTGCGTTCACAATGACGCTCCCTACGATATGGCAGTCTTTTGTTTGCCTGGATTATAGCACTGAGCACCAGCAGGGGAGGTTGGGAGGGGGCCGCGCCGCGCGCAGGGCCTTATTTGCAAGGTATTGCCCCATAACTCAACCGTTCTGCGCCACCGGAAAAAAGGTGTCATATCAATATCAATTCCGGTTGAACAGCGTGCATGTGCGCCTTTGCCAGGTCCGATTGAGAGGCCATATACGGCAATCTACCATCCGAAATGGTATCATACCAAATCCAGTTGGCAGTTCCGCATTGTCGTTGCCGTCATCGCTCATCGTGACGCCATGTGCGGCAATCTGCAATCCAAAATCTGCAATCGGAAATGGTATCACACCACCACAAGCGCCTCGCCATTCGCCTGCGAGTCGGGGCTGGCCAGGCGCAGCACGACCGCCGCTACTTCCTCGGGCGTCACGGGGCGGGCCTGGTTGCCTGCGGCCAGCAGCGCGGCCCGCGCCTCGTCCGCCGCGCGGCCGGTCTTCGCCATCAGGTTGGCGACGGCCTCCTCCAGCATGGCCGTGTCCGTCCAGCCAGGGCAGACGGCATTGACGCTGATCCCGTGGCGGGCCAGTTCGCCCGCCAGGGAGCGGGTCAGGCCGATCAGGGCGTGCTTGGAGGCGCTGTAGGCCGCCGAGTAGGGCATGCCCTGGAGTCCGCCAATCGAGGCGATGGTGATGATGCGCCCCCAGCCGGCGGCGATCATGTCCGGGGCCGCGGCTTTGCAGCAGTAGAACGCCCCGCTGGCGTTCACACGCATGATCTCCTCCCAGAGGGCGTCGGGCGTGTCCGTCAGCTTCATGCTGGCGGTGATGCCGGCATTGACGACGAGGATGCCGACCGGGCCAAAGGCGGCCCGTGTTGCCGCGAAGGCCGCCCGCACCGCCTCCGGGTCGCCCGTGTCGCCGGGCAGGGCCATGGCTCGCCCCCCCGCGGCGCCGACCGCCGCCACGGTCTCTTCCAGGCTGCCGGGGTTGCGCCCGGTCACCGCGACTGCCGCCCCCGCCCCGGCCAGGGCCAGGGCCACTGCCCGCCCGATCCCCCGTCCGCCGCCGGTAACCAGCGCGACCTTGCCTGCCAGTTCGTCCATGGTTCCTCCTACCCGGCGCTTCCGCCAGGTTGCGTGCCACGCTCGTTTCGCGGCGCGCCATGTTGCGCCACCGTTCAGGCGAGGCGCGGAGGGCGCCGTAGGGGCGAACGGATCATCGTCCCTCGCGCAGCGTGAGCTTCCACCCGGTGCGTTCGGCGAAGGCCCGTGCCGCCGCGGCGATGGCCTCCGCCGGGGCCGCCCCTTGCACCTTGACTACCACTTCGCGGCTGGCGGCCTGGATGGCCGGCGCACCCAGCGGCGTCAGACCGGGCGGCAGGGCCTCCCGCGCCGCCTGCATCAGCGCCGCCTGGTGCGGCTGCGGCCAGAGACGCACCGTCCAGCCGATATAGGCGGCCAGCTCGGCCAGTTGAGCGGCGTACCTGGCCCGCGCCGCCTCGGGGAAGTGGAAGCGCAAGGTCACCACCAGGCTGGCCTGGTCGGCGCTGGCCTTGTAGCAGCCGCTCTCTGGCCCGAACCACGCGCGCGCCGTGTTCAGGACGAAGTTGAGTTCGCCGGGCGGCGTGCCCGGCGGCGGGGCGAAGCTCTCGCCCTCCGCCGGGGCCGGCGGCTCGCTCAGCCCTGGCGCGCGGATGCGCAGATGGAGTCCCGTCTGCGCCTGAAAGGCGGCCTCGGCGGCGGCGATGGCCCGCGGGTCGGCTTCGCCCGCGCAGCGCAGTTCGACCCGCCCCTCGGCGAGGTAGATCGCCGGGGCGCGCTCCGCGGTCAGCCCGGCAGGCAGGGCCGCCAGCGCCGCCGCCGCTACCTGGCCCTGGTGCGGTTGCGGCCAGACCTGCACCTCGACCCCCGCCTCGGCGGCGATCCGGGCGATCGCCGCGGCGTCGCGGGCAGCGGCGATGGCCGGGAAGAAGTAGCGCAGCGTCACCGCGCCGCTGTCGGGGTCCACGCTACGCTGGTAGAGGTCGGGCGCCTGGCCGAGGTGGCGCTCAACGACCGCCAGGATGCGGTTCGTATCCGGGCGCGGGCCGGCGCGGCGCGGGCCGCCGGCGGCCTGGACGCGCCGCACCTCGGCGGGGGCCAGCAAGCGCCACAGCCCCGGCGCGTGGGGCAGGGGCGCGAAGTGGGGGCTACCCGCCTCCAGCAGGGCCTCCAGCGCGGCTTCATCCGCCAGGGTGGCCGCCTCGCCGTGCCAGGCCCGCGCCAGTTCACGCACGCTCAGCGCCTGCACGCCCGTGCCGTCGCGCAGGGCCTCCCAGAGCCGTTCCAGGCCTGCGGCGTCGAGCGGCGCGCCGTTGCCGACCGGCGCGCCCGGCGCCGGCCGCGACGGGGGCGCGACCACGCGCCGGCCGCCCCGTGGCGCCGCCTCCAGCGCCAGCCGCTGCCCGTCGCGGGGCGTCAGCACCGTCGCCAGGGCGCTCAGCCGCGCCGCCAGCGCCGCCCGCGCCTCGGCATCACCGTGGACCAGGGCGACCGTTCCGGGTTGCAGGGCGCGCACCAGGCCCGCCAGTTCATCGCCGTCGGCGTGGGCGCTGAGGCTGTAGCGGCCCACCTGGCAGGCCACCGCCACCTCGCGCCCGTTGAGGGTGAGCCGGCGCGCCTCGGGCGGGGCATCGGCCAGGTCGAGCAGCCGCCGCCCGGGGGCCTCATCGTCCAGGTAGCCGCTGAAGAAAATGGCCGAACGCGCATCGCCGGCCAGCCGCTCGGCGTACCAGACCGACGGCCCGCCGGTGAGCATGCCCGACGAGGCGATGATCGCCGCGGGTGGGCCGGCCAGCAGGCGCTCACGCTGCTGCGGCGTCTCGACCGGCTGCACCGTGCCGCCGAAGAACGGCTTGCCGCCGTTGAGCAGGTGGCGGCGCAGGGCCGGCGACAGCGCGTCGGGAAAGGCGGCGTAGGCGGCGCAAACCGCGCGCACCAGCCCGTCCACGGCGATGGGAAAGGCAGGAATGTGCCCGTCGCGCTGGGCGGCGCGCAGGATGAGCATGACCTCCTGGGCCCGGCCCAGGGCGAAGGCGGGGATGAGGCAGTGGCCCCCGCGGGCGATCACCTCGGCCACCGCCTCGGCCAGGCGGCGCTCCTCCTGGGCGCGATTGGGGTGCAGGCGGGCGCCGTAGGTGCTCTCCAGCACCAGCAGATCGGGGCGGCGCGGCGCGGGAACGGCCGCGCCCAGAATGGTGCGCTGCGGGGTGACGCTGACATCCCCGGAGATCACCAGCCGCCCGTCGCCGGCCTCGAAGCCCAGACTGGCCGCCCCGGCGATATGCCCGGCCCGCTGGACGTGGACGACGATGCCCGGCAGTTCGGGCAGGCTCTGGGCGCCCGGCGCCAGCGGGCGCAGCCGGTGCAGCGCCGCGGCCACCAGCCCCTCGTCGTAGAGCGGCAGTTCCAGTTCCTCGGCGGCGCGACGCGCCATGACCCGCACCGCGTCGCTCAGCATCACCTCCATCAGGCGCATCGTGGCGGGCGTGGCATAGATCGGCGTCGCCGGGAAGCGATCGGCGACCAGGGGCAGCGCGCCGATGTGATCGGCGTGGGCATGGGTGATCAGGATGGCGTCGAGCGCGACGCCGTCGAGGGCCGCCAGGTCGGGTAGCCGGTCGGCGCTGTCCATGCGCACGCCTGCGTCCACCAGGAAGCGCCGGCCTCCCAGGGTCACCAGGTGGCAGGTGGCCCCCACGCCGCCCGCCCCGCCAAGGAAGTGGATGTCCATACGTTTCCACGTTGGCGGAGGGAAACCTGGTTTCCCCCCGCCCGGTCGAGCACCTCAGGCATGGTTCGTAAGAGATGTGCCGTTCGCAGCGTTCCGCCCCCCTCCCAGCGTACGTGTTCACGTGTCTCCCGGGAGCGCGGGCAGCTTGCCCGCGGAGACGCGACGCGGGCGGGACGCCCGCGCTCCCAGGCGCGAGGGTTACCCCCGGTGTGAACAGGTAGCTCCCAGCCTCCCCCCGGCGGGGGGAGGCGCCGGGTTTCCTCCCCCGGCGGGGGAGGATAAGGGAGGGGGCGGTGCGGAACGGGGAGCGGAGGGAGGCGCGGCCTCCCCGCGCCCCGCCAACGGGAACGTAGGGGTGATGGTCTTTGAATACATCATCCGCTCTAGCCCGCGCAGGCGGCCTTCGCATCCCCTGGCCGAGGGCTTTAGCCCCACGGCCAGCCCGGTATACCTGATTAATTTCTCAAAGACCACAACCATGGCCTAGCGAATCACCTCAACCCCGCCCATATAGGGCCGCAGGACCTCGGGCACGACGATGCTGCCGTCCTCCTGCTGGTAATGTTCCATAATCGCGATGATCGTGCGCGGCAACCCCAGGCCGGACCCGTTGAGGGTATGCACAAACTCCGGCTTCGCGCCCGGCTCGGGGCGGTAGCGCAGATTGGCGCGCCGCGCCTGGAAGGCCTCCACGTTCGAGCACGAACTGACCTCGAGCCACTCGCCCTGCCCCGGCGCCCAGACCTCGATGTCGTAGGTCTTGGCCGCCGCGAATCCCAGGTCGCCCGTGCAGAGCAAGCGGGTGCGGAAGGGCAGGCCGAGCAGCCGGCAGCACTCCTCGGCGTCGCGGCGCAGCTTCTCCAGCGCGGCGTAGCTGTTTTCGGGCTTCTCGAACATGTACATCTCGACCTTGTCGAACTGGTGGCCGCGCTTGATACCGCGCACATCGCGCCCGGCGCTCATCTGTTCCTTGCGGAAGCAGGGAGTATAAGCCACGTGGTAGATCGGCAACTGCGACGCCTCCAGGATCTCGTCGGCATAGATGCCGGTGATCGGCACCTCCGCCGTCGGCACCAGCCAGAGACCCGACTCCTCGTCGCGGTAGAGATTGTCGCGGAACTTGGGCAACTGGCCCGAACCCCAGAGCACATGTTCCCTGACCACGAAGGGCGTATAGATCTCTTCGTACCCCTGGCGCAGGTGCAGATCGAGCAGCCACTGGATGGTGGCCCGCTGGAGGCGCGCCCCCAGCCCGCGCATCACATAGAAGCGCGACCCGGCCAGCTTGACCCCCTGCTCGAAATTGATGATCCCCAGGGCTTCGGCCAGATCCCAGTGGGGCTTCGCGAAGGGCGGCGTGCGCGGCTCGCCTTCCTGGTAGACCACCGGATTATCGCTGTCGTCGCTGCCATCGGGCACATCGGGGTGGGGCAGGTTGCGGATCTCCAGCATGGCCGCCCGCTGCTCCTCCTCGACCCGGGCCACCTCGCGGTCGAGGGAACTGATCCGCTCGCCCACCTCGCGCATCGCAGCGATCTGCGCGTTCCGTTCGGCCTCGTCCTGCATGCGACTGATGGCCTTCGAGACCGCGTTGCGCCGGGCCTTCAGATCTTCCACCTCGCGCAGCAGGACCCGGCGACGCTCATCGAAGGCCAGTACCCGATCAACAACCGCCCCGTCAATCTCGAAGCGGGCCAGTTGTTGCTTAACATAATCGGGATCTTCGCGCAGCAGCTTGATGTCCAGCATACCTGCAGCTCCTTATGTTCTTCAACCGGAGGGGTCCGGGCGGGCGCAGCTCTTCCAGCAACCCTCGGCCCGACCCTTCTATAGAACCGGGGCGGGTCGGGGAGGGAGCAACTCTCGCCGAAGCCTTCCGCTCCGGCGGGCCGGAGCGCGCGGGTCGGGCTACTTGCGACCCAACTGGCTCATCACCCGCATGACTTCGACCAGGGACACCCCTTCCAGCTCGCCCGCGTTCATCCCCTTGAACAGGCGGGTCAACTGCTCGCGCTGCGCCGGATCGGGCACGCGGTAGGCGGCGAAGAACACCTGATCGCCTTCACGGGCGAAAAACGCGGCGTAAGGTCCGCCGCCGCGGTCGAGGGCGGCATTGACGGCCCGCAGGACAATGGGATGGGTGATGGGGATCATATCCTCGCGGCTTTCCCAGCCCGTGGGCGCTTCTTCGTCCGTTTCGGTCTCCTCCTCGAGCGCGAGCGAGGCCCCCAGGCGCCGCTGCGGGGCGGATAGAGCCTCCGGGGGCACCTGGCCGATGCGCGAGGGAACGTTGCCCCAGGCCCGGTTGAGCATGTAGGCCGAAATCCCGATCGCCAGCAGACCGGCCAGGACGATAATGGCAATCGTTAGCAGATCCATAGGCGGCTCCCTGCGCGCAACCTAACGTGAAAATAAGCTGCTGGGGCAGGGGAAAGGGGAAACCCGGTTTCCCCTTTCCCCCACCCGCGGGAGGGTTTGGGAGGGCGCAGCCCTCCCAAGAATAACCTTATGTTCATTGCGGCGTTGTGCGGCGGAGCCGCATAGAGGACTGATGTGACCATCGTGCGCAGGACTCAGCCCCCCTCCCAGCCTCCCCCCGCTGGGGGGAGGAGCCGGATTCCCGCCCCCGGCGGGGGAGGGTCAGGGAAGGGGCTGTCACCGTGCCCGCGGAGACGCCATGCGGGCGGGCCGCCCGCGCTCCCGGTCTGTTTTCATCGCGGCGTGGTGCGCCATGCGCATGACCGTCTCACGTGACCATGGGGGAACCGGGTTCCCCCACGCTCCCACCCGCGGGAAGGTAAGGGCGCAGCCCTTGCGCAGGGGTCTGGGGAAACCCGGTTTCCCCAGACCCCCACCCGGTGGGAGGGTTTGGGAAGGCTGCGCCCTCCCAGGAAGGATGTTCATCCCGTCGGTGTGCGGCGCGAGCCGCACGGACGGCTGGCGGGCTGCGCGACAACCGCGCACCTCCGGTTATATCAGCGTATAGCTCCAACTGACTGGCTGGCCCTCGCGATACGGCATCACTCCGTGGAACTGGCGCGGATCGTCGCCGAAGACCAGGGGCAGGAAGTACGGGTCGCCGGGCCAGAGGGGCAGATCGCCGCGCAACAGCCGCTCGACCGGCGTCCACTCGAGGCTGCCCTCGGCATTGGCCGCGGGCGGCTGGCCGCGAAAGCGGGTGATCAGAAAGATAAAACCCAGCCAGTCCTCGCCCTGTTTCCCGAAGCCGGGCCAACTGATCGTCCCGCGCAGCGTCAGGTCAAGCGCCTCGATCGCCGCCTCCTCGCGCAACTCGCGGCGCATGCCACTCACCACATCTTCATGCGGCTCGAGTTTACCCCCCAGGCCATTATACTTGCCGAGATGTTGATCCTGCGCGCGCGCATTGCGATGCACCAGCAGCACCGAGGCGCGATCAGGCGAGAGGACGTACCCCAGGGTGGCGATGATGGGGGTATATGGCATGGTCTCGATGCTTCCCAACTCGTGGCAGGGAGGGCTTGCCCTCCCTGAAACACCTTCTTCTCACCTCGGGCGGGGGTGTGGGGAAACCCGCTTTCCCCACCCTTCGCTCCAAGGGACCATGTTTAGCGGAGTAATGGCTCAATAACCATCAGCCGTCCATGCGGCTCGCGCCGCACACCGACGGGATGAAAAAGGTTCTTCTTGGGAGGGCGTAGCCCTCCCAAACCCTCCCACCAGGCGGGGGCATGGGGAAACCGGGTTTCCCCATCCCCCTGCGTGAGCCAGGCCCTCCCGCGGGCAGGGGTGTGGGGAAACCCGGTTTCCCCACACCCCTCTCCGAGAGCCTATGTTCACCTTAGCCCGACGGAACCAGGCGTCGTGCAAGACACTACGTCACACCCGAAGGCGCCGCCCTCGCGCTCCTCACCACGCCCCATAGAGGCCCCGGGCGCCCTGGCGGTATTCCTCGAGGCGGCGGAGGCTGCCCGGTTCGGTGTTCACAGGCAGATCGCGCCGGTGGAAAAAGCGCGCGTCAACGATCTCCAGGTCATAAGCCGGGGGGCGCGCCTGCCCCAGTGGTTCGCAGACGAACACGGCCACGTAGTTGGTCATGCCCTCACTAATGGCCCGGTACAGTCCCAGCAGCGCGAGCGGGCGCGTTTCGCAGCCCGCCTCCTCGCGCACCTCGCGGACGACAGCGCCGATCATCGTCTCGCTCCGTCCCAATCCGCCGCCGGGCAGCGACCAGGGGTAACGCCCGCCGCGATGGCGCACCAGCAAGACCTCATCATCGCGCACGACCAGGGCGCGCACGCCGACCTCGGTGGGACGGGTGAGCTGGCGCAGCCCGGCGCGGACGAGGATGATGGCATTATACGCGAGCGACAACCCGCCTTCGCGCAGGCTGGCCTTCCAGATGTGCATAGAGCAAAACACCCCCGTCCTCCGGTGGAAGGACGAGGGTCGTGCCTCGATGTGCAGCGTGCCTCCCGTGGATGACGTTGACGCTCTCAGCCTCGTGTATGCGCCGGCGCCGCGGGCAGCAGGGCCAGGTGCCGGGCGCGTTTGATGGCCACCGACAGGCGCCGCTGCATCTTAGCCGTCACGCCGGTGCGCCGGCGGGGGAGGATCTTCCCCTGCGCCGTCACATACTTCTGGAGGCGCTTGACATCTTTGTAATCAGGCACAATGCCCAGCTTCGTGAATTCGCACTCGCGGCGGCGACCACGCCCCCCGCCGCCCTTCACCGTTCGATTCCGGCTCATACCCTATCGCTCTCCTCGGATCAGTTCCAGGATCCCACGGACAAACCAGCGTTTAGTATACCACATGTGCGGGTGCTACACACGGGCGGGTATGACGAAGGGGTGTGGCGTACCATCTTGCGCGGTGCCTGGTTCCGTCGGGCTAACGTGAAACTGGGGGAACCAGGTTCCCCCATACTCCAGCCTGCGGGAGGGCCTGGCCCTCACGCAGGGGAATGGGGAAACCTGGTTCCCCCATTCCCCTCCCGGTGGGAGGGCGCAGCCTTCCCAACCCCGCCCGCGGACGGGGGTGCGGAGAAACCCTGTTTCCCCCACATCGCGCCCCGACGGGATGAACATCCGATGCTTCCTGGGAAGGCCGGGCTTTCCCACACCCTCCCGCGGGCAGGGGTGCGGGGAAACCCGGTTTCCCCACCCCCCGCTCCAGGGGACACCGGCGCCGACGATGGCCAGGCGCGCGCAGGACCTCGCGGGCATAGCCCGGCAGTTTCGGGGGCGGTGCCGGCGGCGCGCTGCTCCGGGAGCGGCGTCGCGACCAGGAGGGGGATCATTCCGCAAACGCGGCTCTCCTTGTCTACCCCACCGGCGTGTGCTAAGATACGCGCAGCAACGCGCAGGCGAGCGCGCGATGAGGGGATCTTCTATTCTTTTTGGGGTTGCGCTTTCTAAAAAGCCAGCGTTCTGGCAAGCAGGCAGATTGCCCAAGATCGTTTGCAGCGGACGGGCGGGGGGCTTTGCCCCGCCCGAGGGGATGCAGCCCCTTCAGCATTTCCTATGCTTTGAGTTTTCTCTGCTAAATGCGTGGCATCATATGCGTCACCCCCGGCTCGCGCCTTCAGCCATCCATGCGGCTGCGCCGCACACGAAGGGGAATGAAAATAATTCTTGGGAGGGCATAGCCCTCCCAAACCCTCCCACCAGGTGGGGGGATGGGGAAACCGGGTTTCCCCATCCCCCTGCGGGGCGGGGGTGTGGGGAAACCCGGTTTCCCCACACCCCTCGCCGAGGGCGTATGTTCACGTTAGTAAACGCTTTACATTCCGTCGCCTTTTGGGAGGAACCGATGAGCACAGACCAACTGACGCAAGTTCGGGCATTGATACAACGCCTCTCGCTCCAGGAGAAGCTGTACTTGCTCAACGATCTGACCATGCAGGTCGTCCGGCAGTCAGCCGGGGCAGCGCAGGCCCCACCGGCACAGCCATTGCCCAGTATCCATCTCGACACCTGGCCTGATCATCTGCCACTTCGGCGCGAGGAACTCTATGACCACCGGGGTCGCTGAACCAGTCTTCCTGGATACCAATATCCTGGTCTATGCCAGCATCGACTCCTCGCCGTTCTATGCCCTCGCCAGAACGACGATTACCGCCTACGAGCAGGCCGGGACACCGCTCTGGATTAGCCGCCAGGTGCTGCGTGAATACCTTGCAACGCTGATTCGTCCAAACGTCGGTATTCCGATACCTGAACTTACGGCTACGGTGCGCCGGTATGAGCTACGCTTCCAGGTTGCGGAAGAGAGTCCACTGGTTACGGCCCAACTACTTGCATTGCTGGAACAGGGCCATAGCAGACAGGTGCATGACGCCAATATTGTCGCCACGATGCAGACCATTGGGATCACTCGTATCCTGACGAATAATCCGGACGATTTCGCGCCTTTTGGCGCTGTTATCACCGTGATACCGCTGCAGTCCGTCACCACGCAACAAGCCGGAAGCGAGTAACGAAGGATCGCTCGCTGGCCACACCCGACACCCCTTCGCAGTGCGCCTGAGGCGCGTCGTCAGGCCGCGCCAGGTCGAGGGCCTGGCATCCGAGGAAGCAGCCCGTGAAACATACGCGTATCATCGTCACACACTACGGCGGGCCCGAGGCCCTTCAGGTCCTCGAAGAAGAGCGCCCCGAGCCGAAGCGCGGTGACGTGCGCGTGAGGGTGCTGGCCGCGGGGGTTTCCCTGGCCGACTTGATGATGCGCGAAGGCATGCATCCCGAAACGCCCCGCGTGCCCTTTACGCCGGGGTGGGATCTGGTGGGCCTGGTGGATCGGCTCGGCGACCGTGTCTCTGGAATTGAACCGGGCCAGCTCGTTGCCGCGCTGCCGATTAGCGGCGCCTACGCGGAGTTCGTCTGCCTGCCGCAACGCGAACTGGTTCCTGTGCCATCCGGGGTGGACGCCGCCGAGGCGGTCAGCCTGGTGCTGAACTACGTCACGGCGTACCAGATGCTGCATCGCGCGGCGCGAGTCAGGCCAGGGCAGCGCGTGCTGATCCACGCCGCGGCGGGCGGGGTCGGCTCGGCACTCTTGCAACTCGGGCGTCTTGCCGGGTTGGAGATGTACGGGACGTGTTCATCGGGACACGCGTCCGCGGTATCCGCTATGGGCGGTATCCCCATTGATTATCGGCATCAAGACTTCGTGACCGAAATTCAGCGGCGCACAGGTGGGGGCGTTGACGCTGTCTTTGACAGCATCGGTGGCGCGCATATCTGGCGTTCCCGTCAGGCGCTCCGTCGCGGCGGGACGGTTGTGGCCTATGGTCTAACTGGCTCGCTCCGTGGAGGGCGCGAGGCTTCCGGGCGTTCCGGTGGTCGCCATCGCTTTCGAGCGATTCTTATCTTCGGGGTGTATATTATTGCCGGCCTGGCTCTCCCGGGCCGGAGGCGGGTGGTTCTCTACAGCATCCAGACGCTGAAACGCCTGCGGCCAGCATTGTTTCGACAGGATTTGACCGCCCTGCTCGATCTTCTTCAACAGAAACGGATCAAGCCCCTCATCGCGCAGCGATTTCCGCTTACCGAGGCACGATCGGCGCACGAACTGCTGGGGAGGGGCGGCCTGCAGGGCAAGATCGTGCTCGTGCCACAAGCGGTCGTCGCTTGAATCATAAGCAGCATACTGTGGCAATCAACCTAACGTGAAAATAGGCTCTCGAAGAGGGGAATGGGGAAACCCGGTTTCCCCATTCCCCCGCCCGCGGGAGGGTTTGGGAGGGCGCAGCCCTCCCAAGAACAAACTTATTTTCATTGCGGCGTTGTGTGGCGAAGCCGCATGGACGGCTGACGTGAAAATGGGGGAACCAAGTTCCCCCATACCCCGTTTTCATTGGGCGGTGTGCCGCCCGGCGGCATGGACGGCTGATGTAAAAACGGGGGAACCTCGTTCCCCCATACCCCCGCCCGCGGGAGGGTTTGGGAGGGCGTAGCCCTTGCGCAGGGGTGTGGGGAAACCCGGTTTCCCCAGACCGAGGCCCACAGGGAACCGCAATTGTTCGCAGTGCATAGATCGTGCGAACCGGGGAGCAATTTCCGCGGCTTACGAGTTGTTACGTCCGCTAAGGGAGGACGAGCTTGATGAATGACACACCAAAACTGCTCGATGTCGTCGCACTGCTCGAAGATGTCCCCGATCACGGCCTCCGCCGCGGCCAGGTCGGCACGGTCGTCGAGGAGCTGGCGCCGGACGTCTTCGAGGTGGAGTTCAGCGACAACAATGGTCGGACGTACGCGCTGCTTGCGCTACGCTCCGATCAGTTGATCGTGTTGCATTACGAACCGGCGCTGGCGGCGTGATTGACGGCTCCGCGCGCATTGATATTGATAGCGCGATTAGCGCAGCGATCCGTATCGCTAGCGCGCGCAGGCGCTGGTCTCGGGCGTAGCGTCACGCGAAAGGATCTTTGCGATGAGCACAACACCCGGTGCCAGACACATCAGCCGTCCATGCGGCTGCGCCGCACAACACCACAATGAATGTAAGGTTGTTTTTGGGAGGGCGCAGCCCTCCCAAACCCTCCCACCGGGTGAGGGTATGGGGAAACCAGGTTTCCCCATACCCCTGCGTGAGGGCCAGGCTCTCACGCGGGCGGGGGCGTGGGGAAACCTGGTTTCCCCATACCCCTCTTCGAGAGCTTATTTTCACGTTAGCGTTAGGGGCGCGATCAGCTTCGCGATCGCGCTGACGCTTGCTGGCGCGGTCGGCTGGCGGCTGCTGCTGCGCAGCTTCGTGCGGCGTTACTACGTGCAAACCTATGCCCCCATCCGGTTAGCGGCGACGGATGTGGGCGACTACCCCCCGGAACGGCATCTGCGCGACGTTCCCTGGATCGCGACCGATGTCCCGGCTTGCCAATCCACCAGCCTGCAGATGATTGCCGCGCAGCACGGCGCCGTCAGATCCCGTGCCGAGATCGATTTCCTTATGGCGTTCACGTACGGGTTCAGCGCGATCCCGGGGACGAGCGAGTTCTTTCCCGGCGGCGTCGATCCCGAAGTAGGCCTGCGTGACGCGGCGCCCTACCTGGGCCTGCGCCGGCGCTACTACGTCACCGACGACCCGGCGCTCTACGTCCGCGCCCTGCGTTCCTTCCTGGCCCGGGGCTACCCGGTGCGCGTGGCCCTGGATATGGGCGCGCTCTATGGGGCGTCCGCGGTTATCCCCCATAGCGATGTCTTGATTGGCTATGACGCCACGGGATTCTTCCTGTATGAAACGGTCTGCCGCCCGCCGGCCACCTGTGCGCCTGGCGAGCGTCCACCGGGCGCAGACGGGATCTCCGTGACCGAAGCGCGCCTGCTGCACGCGGTAACCAACCTGGCGCGCCGGTTCGCCTATCCGTGGCGCTACACGCTGACCATCTTCGAGCCGGGTCCGCAGGTTGACGATCTGCGGCCGGTCTGGGCCCGCCTGGCGAACGCCACCCTCGGCGGCAATCGCTATGGGCCGCCCACCGGCGTCGCGGTGCTGGAGCGAACCGCCGCTCAGATTGAGCGTCAAGGCTCACGCGCTCGCGCCACGGCGATCACGCAGGGCCTGGAAACCGCCGCGCGTTTCCGCCGCGACAGCGCGCGCTATCTGCGCGAGCGCTTTCCAGACGAGGTGGATCTGGCTCAGGTAGCCGCCAGGCTTGAGCAAGCGGCTGACCGGTATGCCGCTGCGCTCGCGGCGGTCGCCGACGGTATCGCTGATCGAGACGAGGCCCGACAGATCGCAACCGCCCTGCGCGAGGCTGCGGCACTTGAGCGCGCGGCCGGCGCGGCGCTCCTCGCCAGGGCTGGAGACACATGAATGGAACTACGCGGTGGAGGGGAATGTGGGGAGGCGAAGCCTCCCCGCACCCTTCTCCCGCCCGCGGCGGCCAGGCGGCCTCGCGCAACGCTCACGGCCCTCCCGCCGCGGGCGGGTAACAACCGGTCTCACAGCGTCGGGGCGCGCGTGTGCCAGTCGGTGAGGCGCTGGTAGGCGTCGCCTACCTGCAAGAGGGTGGCTTCGTCGAAGGGGCGGCCGATCAATTGTAACCCGACAGGCAGCCCCTGGCTGAAGCCGCACGGCACGACCAGGCTCGGCACGCCGGCCAGGTTGATCGGCAGGGTGCATACGTCGCTCAGATACATGGCGATCGGGTCGTCGAGTTTCTCGCCCACCTTGAAGGCGACCGTAGGGGAGGTGGGCGCGGCGATCACATCAACGCTGGCAAAGGCCGCCTCGAAGTCGCGCTTGATCAGGGTGCGCACCTGCTGGGCGCGCTTGTAGTAGGCGTCGTAGTAACCCGCCGAGAGGGCGTAGGTCCCGAGCATGATCCGCCGGCGCACCTCGGGGCCGAAGCGTCGCCCCCGCGTCAGCTCGATCTCGTCCCACATGCTCTCGCCCCGCTCGCGCGGGCCGTAGCGCACCCCGTCGAAGCGCGCCAGGTTGGCGCTGGCCTCCGCGGGGGCGATGATGTAGTAGGCCGGCAGGGCGTAGCGGGTATGCGGCAAGGAGATGTCCACCACCTCGGCCCCCTGCGCGCGCAGCACGGCGATGGCTTCGCGGGTGGCCTGTTCCACTCCCGGCTCCATGCCTTCAACGAAGTACTCGCCGGGCACCCCGATACGCAACCCCCGCACGTCGCCGCTCAGTGCGGCCCGGTAGTCGGCTACCGGCACAGGGGCGCTGGTGCCGTCGCGCGGGTCGTGGCCGGCGAGCACTTGCATCACTAGCGCCAGATCCTCGACCGTGCGGGCGAAGGGGCCGATCTGGTCGAGCGAAGAGCCGTAGGCCACCAGGCCGAAGCGACTCACGCGCCCGTAGGTGGGCTTGAGGCCGCTGACGCCGCAGAGGGCCGCCGGCTGGCGGATCGATCCCCCGGTATCGGTGCCCAGGCTGGCCGGAACCATCAGCGCTGCCACCGCCGCCGCGCTGCCGCCGCTGCTGCCCCCCGGCACGCGCTCGAGGTCCCACGGGTTGCGGGTGATGTGAAAGGCGCTGGTCTCGGTGCTGGAGCCCATGGCAAACTCGTCGCAGTTGAGTTTGCCCAGGCTGATCGCGCCTGCGGCTTTGAGGCGGGCGACCACCGTGGCGTCGTAGGGCGGCACGAAGGTCTCGAGGATGGCCGAGCCGCAGGTGGTGCGCACGCCGGCAGTGCAGATCACGTCCTTGATGGCCAGCGGTATGCCATGGAGCGGGCCGGAGTCGCGGCGGCGGGCGGCATCGGCGGCGCGGGCCTCGGCCAGGGCCTGGTCGCCGGTGAGGGTCAGAAAGGCCCGTACCCGTGGCTCCACCGCCTGGATACGCGCCAGCAGGGCCTCGGTGAGTTCGTAGGAACTGAGCGTGCCCGCGGCGAGGGCGGCCCCCGCCGCCGCGACGGTCAGGGTATGCAGGTCGGTCATCGGCTCTCCCCTGTACGGATCGGCGCCAGCCACGCCGGGAAGCGATGCCTTCATTATACCGCGATGCGTAACCCCGGCGCGCCCTCCGGTTAAGCAGGCAAGGGAGGGGGGCAACCTGGTTGTCCCCCTCCCTTGCCTACAGGGCCGAACTCTCCCTCTCGAACCTTCCCCTGCTGAGGGACGCGAGCGTGCGACCCCTCCCCCCAGCGGGGGGAGGTCGGGAGGGGGGCTGAAGCGCCGCGTTCGCTTATGTGACAGGACGTACGCGGTGGAGGTATGCGGGGAGGCGAAGCCTCCCCGCATACCCCGTTGCCCGCCCGCGGCGCCAGGCGGCCTGGCGAAACACCCACGGCCCTCCCGCCGCGGGCGGGCACCAACCGGTTGGTGGAGGGCCGCAGGCCCTCCACTCCTTCCCGCCGGAAGGCGACCGCGTACCTCCTATTATTTGATAAAGTATTGGCCCTACCCGAAGTGCCCGCTCAAATAGGCCTCTGTGCGCTTGTCGCCCGGATTGGTGAACAGTTGGGCGGTGGGACCGAACTCCACCATCTGCCCGGCGCGCGTTTTGGGGTCCATCAGCATAAACGCAGTGTAGTCGGAGACCCGCGCCGCCTGCTGCATGTTGTGGGTGACGATAATGATCGTAAAACTGCCCCGCAGATCGGCGATCAGTTCCTCGATTTTCAGCGTCGAGATCGGGTCGAGTGCCGAGCACGGCTCGTCCATCAATATCACTTCCGGCTCGACGGCGATGGTGCGGGCGATGCACAGGCGTTGCTGCTGTCCGCCGGAGAGCGAGGTGCCCGTCGCGTTCAGGCGATCCTTCACCTCGTCCCAGAGAGCTGCCCGCTGCAAGGCCCACTCGACACGTTCCTTGATGCGTCTGCTGTCGTGCTCGCCGAGCACGCGCAGCCCGTAGGCGACGTTGTCGAAGACCGACTTGGCGAAGGGGTTGGGTCGCTGGAAGACCATGCCGACGCGCCGCCGCAGCAGGATCGGATCAACATCTTCACCGTAAATCGACTCGCCGTCAATCGTGAGTAAGCCCTCCGCGCGCGCGCCGGGCGTCTTGTCGTGCATGCGGTTGATCGCCCGCAGCAGGGTTGACTTGCCGCATCCGGACGGGCCGATCAGCGCGGTGACCTCACCCTCGGGGATGGCCAGATTGATCTGGTCGAGGGCCTTGAACGACCCGTAGTAAAAATCGAAGTTGACCGCCTCGATTTTGGTTTTGCCGGCCTTCTCGCGGGCCCGCGCGCGAGCCGCCGCGGTAGCGGCAAAACCGCCCGCCAGGGGTAACGACCTGGTCTTCGTCTCACTCATGTGTCAGGCTCCCATGCCGCTGCGCCGCGCAATAACGGAACAGAAGATGTTCCTGGGAGGGCGAAGCTGTCCCGGACCCTCCCTTTCGTGGCGGACGGTCAGCCCACTCTGCCACTGATGTAATCCTCGGTTCGAGGATCTTGAGGAGTAGAAAAGATCTGCTCGGTAGGACCTTCCTCGATCAGAACTCCAACCGGTATGTCATCGGTCTTTTCCACCATAAACACGGCGGTGCGATCCGAGATCCGCGCCGCCTGCTGCATATTGTGGGTCACGATGACGATCGTGTAGCGCTGGCGCAGGCTGAGCAGCAGTTCCTCGATCCTGAGGGTCGCGATGGGGTCAAGGGCCGAGCAGGGTTCGTCGAAGAGAATGATATCGGGTTCGACGGCGATGGTGCGGGCGATGCTCAGACGTTGCTGCTGGCCGCCGGAGAGGGCCATGCCTGAGAGGTGCAGCTTGTCTTTCACCTCGTCCCACAGATGGGCGTCGCGGAGGGCCTTTTCCACGCGCGCGTCAAGCTCGGCCTTGTTCTTGATCCCGCCGAGGCGCAGGCCCACGGCCACGTTCTCGTAGATGTTGCGCGTGCGTAAGGCAATCGGCAACTGGAAGACCATGCCGATCTTGCGCCGCACCAGTGCCGGATCGATCCCCGGCGCGTAGATGTCAATGTTGTCAAGCTTGACCAGACCCTCCGCGCGGGCGTAGGGGACCAGTTCGTGCATCCGGTTCAGGCAGCGCAGCACGGTGCTTTTTCCGCAGCCTGAGGGGCCGATCAGCGCCATGATCTGGTTTGGCCGCACGTCCAGATCCAGCGCCTGCACGGCCAGACGCTTGCCGTAGAAGGGCTTGAGGCCGCGCACGGTCATGCTGTGAGCGGTCTGCGTGGCCACTGTGGGTTGGATTGCAACGGCCATGGTCGGTCACCTCTTGATGCGCGCGGTGGTGATGCGTACCAGCAGATTCACCCCGAGCACCAGCATCATCAGCACGAAGGCTGTGCCCCAGGCAAGCTGGTTTTCGGCGGGGAAGGGCGACTCGATATACTTGTAGGTCAGGATGGGCAACGCGGCCATCGGGGCGAGCATGTTGAAGCTGAGATTGCTGTTGCCCTGGATGGTCAGCAGGAGCGGGGCGGTCTCGCCGGCGCCGCGGGCGAAGGCCAGCAACGCGCCGGTGACGATCCCCGTCAGGGCCGTGGGCACCACGACGGTAAGGGTACTGTACCACATCGGGGCGCCCATGGCCATGGCCGCTTCGCGCGTGGCGTTGGGCACCAGTTTGAGGATCTCCTCGGTCGTGCGGGCGATGGTCGGCACCATCAGGAAGATAAGCGCAATGGAACCAGCAATCCCCGAGTAGGTTTGGGTCTGTCTGACGATCATAGTAAACCCGACCACTCCGATCACGATCGAGGGCGCGCCGCTGAGCACGTCGCAACAAAAGCGGATAAAGGTGTTGAACGGCGTGTCGGGGTACTCGGCCAGAAAGATCCCCGCCAGGATGCCGATGGGCAGGGAGAACAGCAGCGCAGTGATCGTCACCATCAGGGTGCCGACGATGCCGTGCAGCACGCCGCCCCGCGCCTGCACCTGCGAGAGGTCGTTTTCCTCCATGCCCTCGATGGGCAACCCGGTGCGCGGGTCAATGCCGGCAGGCACTGGCGGGCGGTAGGTCTGGGTGAAGAAGTCCCAGTTCAGGGCCGCTCCGCCGACAATCAGCACGTAGGTGATGATCAGCACCAGGGGCACGATGGCGATCGCTGTTGCGATAATGGTACATCCGCGCAGCGCCCTGTCAACCCGGCTGCGCCGCGGATACGTCAGCATGTTGGTCTCAAGACTCATACCTTCTCTCCCGCCGGTCCTCGCGCCGTCTGCCACACCAGGTAACGCGCAATCAAGTTCAGGATCAGGGTAATGCCGAAGAGCGCCAGGGCCAGGGCGATGAGCGAACTTTCGTGGATCAGGCTGACCGAGTTAGGCAATTCGCTGGCGATCAGGGCCGCCGCGGTGGTGGCCGGCAAGAAGATCGACTCTTCGATGCGGGTGCTGTTGCCGATCAGCATGGTGGCGGCCATGGTCTCGCCCAGCGCGCGCCCAAGGCCGAGCATGATCCCGCCGACGATCCCGGCGCGGGCGTAGGGCACTACCGCGCCCCAGATCACTTCCCAGCGGGTCGCGCCGAGGGAAAGCATGGCTTCCCGCTGATGGTTGGGCACTGCCTGCAGGACGTCGCGAGTGATCGCCGATACCGTGGGCAGGATCATGATCGCCAGAATCGTGCCGGTGATCGCCAGACCGCGGCTCACCGCCACCGGGCCGGCCAGCCAGGGCACGAACTGCCCGGCAGTATTGGCGATGGGGTTGGCGATCCAGTCGTTGAACCAGTTCGCGAACACCGCCACGCCCCAGAGGCCGTAAATCACCGAGGGGATGGCCGCCAGCAGTTCCACCAGAAAGCCCAGCGGTTGGCGCAGGCGCAACGGGCACAGTTCGGACAGAAAGATACCGATGGCCACCCCGGTAGGCGCCGCCAGGATCAGGGCGATCAGCGAGGAGAGCAAGGTGCCGCGGATGGCCGGCCATGCGCCGAAGCTGACCGGGTAGAGGTCGGTTTCAACCGGGTTCCACTCCTCGCCCCAGAGAAAGGTCCAGCCATACGCGGCGCGGGCCTCCGCCGAGCCATTGTACGTCACCACGCCGACCATCACCACCAGGCTGATGATCACCAGGGCGAAAAAGAGGGTCAACAACCAGAAAAATACGTCACCGTGCCTGGTGCGCCGCGCCCAGCGGCTGCTTGCGGTGATACGCGGTACGGCCTTCACGTCTGCCATTGACGATGCTCCACAGCTTGCGGATCAAATAATGAAAGCTTGCGGATCAAATAATGAAGAGACGTGATGCGGCATTCGTCGCTGCATCACGTCTCCCTTCAACCCGAGATTTCAGCGCGCCGGGCCATCGAAGACGCGCTGCCCATCAACCGTGATGCTCTGCAACGCCTGGATTGCTCGCACGCGCAGCGAGGCGGGCAGCGGCGCGTAGCCCAGGCGCGTGGCTGCGCCGGTGCCTTCGGTCAGGTTCCAGTAGAGGAAGTCGGTCAGCGCCTGAGCCTTGGGGACGTCCTTGTAGGTGTTCTGGCGCACCAGAATGTAGGTGAAGCCGGCGATCGGGTAGGCGTTGGGGTTGGGCGAGTTGGTGATCGAGGCCACCAGGTTCGCCGGGATCGGCACGCCGTTCGCCGCGGCCGAGGTCGCCTCCAGCGATGCCGCGACGAAGTTGCCCGAGGCGTTCTGCACCGGCGGCAGGGGCAGGCTGTTGGCGGTGGCGAAGACCTGCTCCACGTAGCCGATCGCGCCGCGGGTATTCTTCACCGTGCTGGCCACGCCGGGGTTGCCCGGCGCGCCCACGCCCACCGGCCAGCGCACCGTCGTGCCCGAACCGACCTGGCTGCGCCAGTCAGTGCTGATCTTGCTCAGGTAGTCAGTCCAGATCGAGGTGGTGCCGGAGCTGTCCGAGCGATACACCACCGTGATGGCCAGGTTCGGCAGGCGCACATTGGGGTTGGCTGCGGCAATGCGCGGGTCGTTCCAGTTGCGAATGGCCCCTAGATAGATGCCCGCCAGGATCTCCGGGTTGAAGCGCAGTTCCGTGACGCCGGGGACATTGTAGGTCGGCACCACTGCGCCGATCACCATGGGGATGTGCAGGGCGTCGGGCGCCTCGGTCTGCACGCGCGAGGCGGCAATGGCTGCGTCCGTGCCGCCGAAGTCCGTCAGATAGGCGATGAAGTCGCGAATGCCCTGGCCCGAGCCGACCGGCTGGTAGCTGATCGAGACGCCAGGAACGACTTTCTTGTACACGTCGATCCAGGCGGCGTAGAGCGGAGCAGGGAAGGTTGCCCCCGATCCCTTCAGGGTAGCCTGCACCTGGCGCGGCGCCCAGCTCTGGGCCTGGGCGGGGCCGCTCACCAGGGTGAGCAGTGTTACGACAGCGAGCGCCATTGCGAACACGCGAACGATCGTGGTCCGTGCCATACCGTGTTCCCCCTTCTTCATCTGATACTCGGCGAAACGAGAGCCTGTGTCCGGAAAAGGCGAGCTAATACTAACGGAGTTTTGTTAAGTCTCAGAGAATTGTTGGTTAATTTCATGTAAAGCCAGGGTGACAATCGCCGTCGCGGTCACTTCGTGAATGGAAGGGTCTGGGAGGGCATGGCGCTTCCAGACTCTCCGGCAGGGGTGTGGGGCAAGCCGGTTTCTCCACACCCCTCCAGCCGGCTACGGGGGGCTGCGCGGCTCTTCAGCGCACCTTCCATCAGGAGGGGCATGGCGAACGGTCTCACGCCGGGTCGTCAACCGAGTCGAAGCGATACCCCACGCCGCGAACGGTCTGGATGTACCGCGGTCGCGCCGGGTCCTGTTCGATCTTCTCGCGGAGCCAGCGGATGTGGACGTCAACCGTGCGGCTGTCGCCGGCGAACTCGGCGCCCCAGACCCGTTCGAGCAGCAGGTCGCGGGTCAGGGCGATGCCGCGGTTGCGGATGAGGCAGGTCAGCAGGTCGAACTCCTTCTGCGCCAGGCTCAGTTCGATCCCGTCGCGCCAGGCCCGCCGGCTGCTGGTGTCCACCTTGATGCCGCCGGCGAGCAGCACCTCGCGCCCTGCGATGCGCGGGTGGGCCTCGCTGCGCCGCAGGATGGCGCGCAGGCGGGCCATGAATTCTCCCAGACTGAAGGGCTTGGTGATGTAATCGTCGGCCCCCAGTTCCAGGCCGGCAATGCGATCGACTTCATCCTGCCGCGCCGTAAGCATGATTATGGGGACGTCGCTCTCCTGGCGCAGGATGCGGCACACCGAGAAGCCATCGAGGCGTGGCAGCATAATGTCGAGCACGATCAGATCGGGGTGATGCCGGCGCGCCAGGTCCAACCCGTCAACGCCATCAAGCGCATGGAACACGGTATAGCCTTCGCGCTCAAGGTTGTAGCGCAGGGTCTCGGCGAAGGTCACCTCGTCCTCAACCAGCAGAATGGTGGGCATAGGCGCTGTCTGACCGCCGGGATAGCAACCGGTCGCCGAAGGTTGGGTAGCGACGCCGTGTCGTGCATGCCCATGGGTTGTATGATATCCTACCGGGTTATTGTTAAAAAATATTCAAGAGCTATTTAACAGTATGTAAATTAACAGGGGTTACGCAGTCGTCTCCCGGCGGGGAGTACGTGTTCAGATTGCTCCTGGGAGCGAGGGCAGCTGGCCCTTGTATCCGCGACGAGGGCGGGATGCCCTCGCTCCCAGGTTTGTGGATGACCTCAGGTGTGAATAGAGGGCATGCGGGGCGGCGCAACCGCCCTGCTCCCCCTTCACCGCCGTGAACATAAGCCCTCGGAGCGGGGGGTGGGGAAACCGGGTTTCTCCACGCCCCCGCCCGCGGGAGGGTCTGGGAGGGCGCGGCCCGCACGCAGGGGGATGGGAAACCGGGTTTCCCCATCCCCTCACCCGGTGTGAGGGTGTGGAAGGCGCAGCCCTCCCAACCACAACGTTGTTCATCGCGGCGTTGTGCGCCACGCGCATGACGTCTAGCTTGTAATACCGATAGCGTATAATGCCCCCTGGCTGGCCCCGGGCCGCGGCGTGCCTGCCCCGCAGGGGAATGGGGACACCGGATTTCCCCATCGCCCACCCGGTGGGAGGGTTTGGGAGGGCGCAGCCCTCCCAAGAAGTATGTTCATCCCGTCGGGGTGCGGCGCAGCCGCATGGACGGCTGATATGCAATACCGTTGATAGTACGAGTTGGATGCCCCTATGCGTCTTCTGGCCGGCTCGTCGCTTCAGCGCAAGATCATCGTAGCCTTCGTCGTGGTGTTGCTGATCCCCACGCTCATTCTCGCGATCTACCATCTGATGGAGATGCGTTCGCTCCTGCGTGAACGGACCAGCCTCAAGTACCGGCAGCAGGCCGAGGCGCGGGTTGCTGCTGCTGAGGAATTGGTGGCGAGCGCAGCAGCGGATTTGCTGGCCGTTGCTCGCTTGCCGTCACTGCTCGATCAAACGGATGCTTCCTCTGCCACGAACGATACCCTGCTGGCGGATCTTTCGACGTTTCTCCGGCAAGCGCGCCATCCCTATCAGGCGTTGTGTGTGTTTGACCTCACCGCCGCTGAGCGGGTCTGTCTGCGCGCGCCGTTTCCGGGCGAGCAGTCGGTGTGGGCGCCCGTGGTCGAGTCGATCCCGGCCACGGTGGTCCGCGCCGCGCGCGAAGCGCTGGCGGGAGGAACGCCGGCGGGCAACCCGCGTGTCACTATCGCGCCGATGGATGTCTCGGCGCCGGGCGCCCCCGGGCTGTCTCTGGTCACCCTGGTCGCCCGTGATGGCAGGGATCTGGCAGTGCTGCTGGAACTGCCGGCGCAGGCGCTCTTCGAGGCGCTGGTCGCGCCCGAGGCGGGGGTGCGCACCGCCATTCTTGACGCGTCGGGCACCTATCTCTTTCAATCTGTTGCTGGCCAACCCGCTGGTCGCGGGGCGCCTGATCCTCTTCCTGGCGAGGATACGCGCGTGCCCGGTCAGGCCGGCGGCCTGGCGTTCGCTTCCACGGATCGCTCGAGGCCCTTGCAGGTCGTCGTGCCGATTCAACCCCTCGCTCAGTCTGAGCTGAAGTGGACGGTGATCTACACGCTGCCCCTCAGCGCGATAAACGGCCAGATCTGGCGCAGCGAGATGACGATTGCCACCATCACCCTGTGCGCCCTCTTCGTCGCGCTGCTGGCGGCTATGCGTCTGACGTGCGACATTGTGCGCCCGGTGCGCGCCCTGGCGGCCGCGGCCGAGCGCGTGGGCAATGGCGATCTGCAGGCTCCCATCCCTGTCGCCGGCGATGACGAGATTGGCGCCCTGGGTCGCACGTTCGAGCGCACGGTGGCCCGCCTTCGTGAGGCCATCGCGGCAACGGAGAGCCGCCGTCAGGAGGCTGAGACCCTCCGCGCGGCCATGCAGGCTCTCAGTTCGACCCTCGATCTGGGGCAGGTGCTCGATCTGATCTTGAGCGAGTTGCGTAAGGTGGTGCCCTATGATAGCGCCTCGATCCAGGTGGTGCGCGACGGAGAGAGCGAGATCATCGGCGCCTATGGCCTGAGGCGCGATGAGGAGGCGATCGGCTTATGTTTTTCGCTCACGCCGGGTCTCACGCCCAATGCCGAGGTGGCGGCCACGCGGGCGCCGGTGATCCTCGCCGATGCTGCCGCGAGCTATCCGCATAGCGAACGGTTTATTGTCGACTCTATTCGCGCGTGGCTCGGCGTGCCGCTCATCTTTGGCGATCGCCTGACCGGCATGCTGACCCTCGACAAGCACCAGGCAGGCTTCTTTACTGCCGAACATGCCCGCCTGGCCGCGGCCTTTGCTGCCCAGGCCGCCATTGCTCTGGAGAATGCCCGCCTGTACGAAGAGGCGCGGCGCGAGCTGGCCGAACGCCAGCGCGTCGAGGCAGAGCATCAGCAGTTGCAAAAGATGGAAGCCCTGGGCCGTCTCGCCGGCGGCATCGCCCATGATTTTAACAATGTGCTCACGGTCATCCTGGGCGAAGTGGAGATGCTCCTGGACGATCTGCCGTCCGATGATCCTCGCCGGCACGGGCTGGAGCAGATCCTCCAGTCCGGTGGTCGCGCCGCGGCCCTTATTCGCCAGTTGCTGGCTTTCAGCCGGCGTCAGGTGCTGCAACCCGAGCCGGTCAACCTGAACGAGGTGATCACGGGCATGGAACAGATGCTGCGCCGGCTGATCGGCGAAGATATCACGCTCACGATCCTGCTGTCGCGCGATCTGCCCCTGGTGCTGGCCGACCGCGGGCAGATCGAGCAGGTGCTGATGAATCTGGTGATCAATGCCCGCGATGCCATGCCTCAGGGCGGCCATCTGGTGATCCAGACCGCCCCGTCCTGCGCGGATGGCCTAACCGCGCCGCCCTGCGCCGACGCGCAGCCAGGACTTTATGCCGTGCTTACCGTGAGTGATACGGGGATCGGGATTGATCCGGCGGTGCAGCCCCACATTTTTGAACCCTTCTTTACCACCAAGCCGCGCGACAAGGGCACGGGCCTGGGTCTGGCCATGGTCCATGGCATTGTTGAGCAGAGCCGCGGTTCTATTCGCTTCGCCAGCCGGCCCAACCACGGCACCACGTTCGAGATCTTTCTGCCCGCGGCAACCAGTGGCGCGCCGGCCACGTGTATGACGGCGCCCCAATCTGACTCTCCGCCCGTCACCGGCGGTACGGTCCTGCTGGTGGAAGACGATGCCGCCGTGCGACAGCTCACCAGCCAGATCCTGATCCGCGCCGGTTTCACCGTGCTGGAGGCCAGCAATGGGTATCGCGCGCTGAAGCTCATTGAGCAGCACGCCGCTCCGATTGACCTGCTGCTCACCGACATCGTCATGCCGGGGCTTGACGGCGTGCAACTGGCCGGCGCCATCCGCGCGCGGCACCCGACTATCCCCATCGTCTATATGTCCGGCTACACTGACGATGCGCGGGTTGAAGCCACCCTCGCCGCCTATGGCGGGCGCTTCATCCAGAAGCCCTTTACCCCCGAAACGCTGGTGCAGACCCTGAACGAGGTCCTCGGCGCCACGCGCCATCCGCGAACCGCGCCGGTGGTCGCATCCCTCGATGAGGGGCCTGTTGGGAACCCTGGTTGCTCCACCTCTCAAGGGTAGATGGTTCTGGCAACCCCGTGGTGGGCATCACTCGTTCCGGGTATCAGGACGCCCAGCCCTCTTTGGATTTTAGATTTTAGATTTTAGGCATGTTTCAAACGCACTTGACCGTTTGCCTCGACACGGGACCACGGGGGAGGTTGTGGAGGGGCCTG
>Ga0272446_1000167_pt1 | contig 97866 bp, 80 predicted proteins | sample YNPCB0061_FD_194587 | JGI IMG/M metagenome (GOLD analysis project Ga0272446, IMG submission 194587) | Hot spring microbial mat communities from Yellowstone National Park, WY, United States - YNP-CB-006-1 | ecosystem: Environmental > Aquatic > Thermal springs > Hot (42-90C) > Sediment | place...
GGCACCAGCCTTCGACCATACGTACCGATGCTTGGTATCCCGCACGTACAGGAACCCCCCGCAGTGTTCGCACTCGCGATTGTGTGCGAGACCACGACTGCCCGCTCGAACTCGACGTTTTTCGGAAACTGGATGTGCGACATGCAGCGGTTGTGCATGCACCTATCGAAGTGGGCCAAGTTTCCGGCGGGTTAGCGGCACGTTGAAAAAAGACAACGAGCCGCCAGCTTATCCGAACACCCCGCGTGGCTCGGGCGGAGCTAGCAATACGCAACGCGGGAACACAGGAGCTAGCAGCCGCCAAGGGCTGCGTTGCAGCACAAACGACGGCCTCGGCTTCCATGTTTGCATTCGAGTGCCGGTCGTGGGTGCTGGTTGTCGGGCGACCTGGCGGCCCGTGGAACACCAAAGCGCTTGCCAAGCCCGTGTGCATGGGCCCACAATTGCGCGGTGAATGCCCGACTGCCGCACGTCCTTGGGAACCCAACACGTCTCGCCGGCATGCTGCTGCTGGCAGGTGCCGCCTCGTGCAGCGACGACACCCGAGTCAACCCTGCGCCGGCGGCGTGCTATCTGCGGGGAGCTGCCGATGCCGTGCCGTGTCCGGCGCTGGGCGATGCGTGCACGACCCCGCCAGGCGACAAGCCCGCGATGTCGGATCCGGTGCAGGTGGTTCCGTCGGACCTGATGCCGCCCGAGGTGGTCTCTCAGGTATCCCACAACAACCTCGATATCATCTGGTACCACGACAGGTTGTTCTTCGCCTTCCGCACTGCGCCGTCGCACTTCGCGAGCCCGGATACGCACCTGTACGTGGTGAGCACCACGGACCTGAAGACCTGGCGTTACGAGACGAGCTTCTACCTCGAGACGGACCTTCGCGAACCGCGGTTCCTGTCCTTCGACGGCAGGCTGTTTCTGTACTTCGCGGTGCTCGGCAAGCGTCCGCTCATGTTCGAGCCGCAAGGCGCCAAGGTTTCCGAATATCTCGGACCGTGCTCCTGGAGCGAGCCGCGCGACGTGTTCGTGCCGGGCTTCATTCCCTGGAGGATGAAGACGTTCGGCGGCAGGCCCTACATGATGGGCTATGCGGGCGGGGAGGACATCTACGGAACGGGCGAGGCGGCCATCGACGTCTACTGGCTGACGACATCCGACGGATACGAATGGGAGCCAGTCGTGCCGGGAAAGCCGGTCGTGGAAAGGGGCGGAACCTCCGAGACCGACTTCACCTTCGCCGATGATGGCGCGATGATCGCGGTCAGCCGCAACGAGGCCGGCCATGGCAGCGACTTTGGCTCGCGCATCTGCCGGGCGGATGCGTCGGATCTGGGAGCGTGGCAGTGCGACAGCGATCCCAAGAAGTACGATTCCCCCCTCGTGTTCCGGCATGGCGGAACGATCTGGCTGCTGGCACGCCGCAACGTGACCGAAACCGGCAACTACGACCTCGGCTTGGACGACCTGCCCCACGCGGAGCAGTACCTGCACTACCAAATCGACTACTGGCAGACCCCGAAGCGCTGCTCGCTGTGGACCGTCGACCCGGTCCACCTCGACGTGCAGTTCGTCAAGGATCTGCCGTCGCGAGGCGACACATGCTTTGCCAGCGCCGTTCCCCTGAACGACGACGATTATCTGATCTTCAACTACACTTCGCCGTTGGGAGGGCCGGAAATTAGCTGGAATGAAGGACAGAATGGTCCCACCGTGGTCTACCGTCTCACGCTGGGGCTCTGAGCGGCTGTTCCACCGGGGGCCGGCTCGAAGGCTCACGGCTGGCTGCCGGGAACCTGCTTCACTTTCCTCCTTCTGGCCGAACCTGGCAGGTTGCGGTGCGGGCGCGATCGGCCACAAGGTTTGCAGACGCCGGCCGGCCTGCCGGCAGCGACACCACCGCACCGCGTCAGGCGTGGCGGTGAGCCGTCGCTGGACCCACCCGCCTGTCGTGCAAGCCGTGCCCCCGGACCAAGAGGCCCGCCCAGGCGAACGAGCTTCCAGCACCCCACGAAGGCCAAGCCGCCTCGCGCCGACCAGCGCCCATGAAACGGTATCCGACATGTCCGGCGCGCTTCCCAGCCCGATGCAACGAGCAGGGGACACTCGCGGAGCCGACCAGCGCTGTAGTAGGAAGGACGCATGAGTCCGTGGCTCCTCGCCGTCGTCGCCGTGCTCGCCGCTGCATTCCTCGTTCTGCGATGGTGGACCAAAGAGAGCTCGGGCGGCCCCGGGGCCGCCGCCGACGACCGTGCGATCGTCGTGTCCTTCGAGCGCTCCACGGCGCAACGTGGGGCAGCCCTGCTCGACGCAGCCCTCCGGCTTTTCGAGGCGTGTCTGAAGCGCGACGGGGTCGCCGCCGACACGCCGGCTTTCGGCCCGTCGCAAGCGTTTGATGTGCTGCGAGCGGCCGCACGGGATCTGGTGGACGCATGGCCGAGCGATCCGCTGGCGCCGGGCGAGCCCTTCTCGTTTCTGCGCGCGAGCACCACGTTGCGGCACCCGGTGCTGCGGGTCGTCTCGGACGAGGGCGGGCACGCGGCCCTGCAAGCGTTGGCCGAAGGCGACTTCGCGTCCGCGTCGAGCGCCGCGGCGGACGCCGCCCGGGCGTGGATCGCACGCATCGGCGCGGCACGCCGGCGGTTGGAAGCTGCGCCAGAGTCGGCGTGGACGAGCCTGACGCTGGTGAGCGTCGGCATGATGGACCTCGAGCCGGATTCCCGCGCAGAGGAGGTCGTCGGCGCGCGGGTCCGCAGCGTGCTGCGCGATCACCTGGGCGAACCCGGCATGGAGGCTGCTGTCGCCGCGGCGCTCTGGATGCTGTCGACCGCGACGGCCCACGACCGGGCGGACGATGGCTCCCTCCCCATCGGGGATGCGTCCCTGGCAGCCATCGTCGCACGGTTGCTCGCGCAGCAGGCGTCGAAGGCTTCCCTCGACCAAAGGGCGCGCGCGATCGCGGCAGGCCATTGGGATCTGCTGTGGCTGGCCTGGGAGCTGGCGCGTGGACAACCCGACAACGACAAGGCGGCACGATCGTTCCGTGCTTTGCGCCAGGCAGCCGCCGCCTGCACCGCGGGGAACGACACCCCCATCCGTCGCCTCGAGGCGGAAGCCGCAAAACACCTCGAACCTCCGCTGACCGAGCGAGTCGTGCAGGTCGCACGGACGCTGGCTGCCGGCAGCACGCAGGACGAGGTTCTCGGCAAGGCGACAGGGCACGAAGCGCGAGCCAAGCGCCATCCAGGCACGGTCGAACCGTGAGCTGCTCGAAGCCGTCGGCGGTTCGAGAATCGCCAGCGGACGCCAGTCCGACGGTCATGGTGACGGTCGCGGATACGGACCATGGATCGCGGGCGGAGGCCAAGCGCCCGGGCCTCGCGTCACGCTTCCCACGATTCACTCGGTATTCTCTTGCCTGCGCTTGTGTTCGATTGAACGGCCAACTTCGCCTCAATCATCAGGGGTGGGCGCTGGACGCCGAGGGGGCGGTGCCGGCGTTCCAGCCTGGCCTGGCGTGAACGTCGACTCCCATGACGGGGGCCGCCACGAACCAAACCCAGCCGCTAACGAGGGCCACGCCGGCGAGATTCATCCACAAGCCGGTGCGAGCCATTCGTGTGATGGGAATCTGGCCGGTCCCGAACGCGATCGCGTTCGGCGGTGTGCCGATGGGGAGCATGAACGCGCAGGATGCGGAGATGGTTGCGCCGAGCATCCAGATGCGCGGGTCGACTCCGGCCCGGGACGACATGCTTGCGATGACGGGGAGCATCAGCGCGGTGATTGCCGTGTTGCTGGTGACCTCGGTGAGGAAGGTCATGAGGAGGCAGACGACCACGAGCATCCCGAAGGGGGGGATCGATTGCGCCAGAGGCGCGAGGGTGGCTCCCACGGCTCCGGCCAGGCCGGTGGCGGTGAAGGAATCGGCGATGGCGATGCCTCCGCCAATCAACAACAAGATGTCCCAGGGCAACCCTTTCGCGGTCTGCCAATCCATCAAAGCCTGTCCGCGCCGCGTGCCCGCGGGAACCACGAACGCCAGCAACGCGACCAGCACAGCCACGGCGCCGTCGCCGATGAACTCGGCGTCGGGCACATGCGTCAGGCGCCACCAGCCGGGGACGGTGCCCAGGGAGCCGAGTGCGATGTCGGAGCGAAACACCCAAAGCACGGCAGCGGCGACGAACAAGGCCGCCATCCTGCGCTCGGCGGGGCTTACCGGGGGCAGCTTGCTCGCTTCCCGCTCGAGGATGACCCTGGCGTGCTCGGATCCGTGGTCCTGCGGTGCGGCCAGGCGCGTGAGAACGAGCCACGCAAGCACAATGAAGACGGCCACCAGCGGGATACCGAAGGCCATCCACTGCACGAACGTGACGGCGGGCGCGCCCGCCTTACGGAACACGTCGTACTGGCTGAGGAACAGGGCGTTCGGAGCGGTGCCGATCGGCGTTCCGATGCCTCCGATCGAGCAGGCGTAGGCCGTGCCCAGCAGCAGCGCATAGGCGAAGTTGGCGTGGCCTTTCTCGCTCATCGCATGCGTATCGCGCAGGCCGCGAACGAGCGCGGTGAGCACTGGGAACAGCAGCAGCATGGTGGCCGTGTTGTTGAGCCAGAGAGAAAGGAACCCGGCAGCCGCCATGAACCCGAGAATGAGGCGGGAAGGGACGACCCCCGCACGCTGGACGATGCGAAGCGCGATGCGGCGATGCAGCCCCCAGCGCTCGATGCCGAGGGCGAGCACGAAGCCGCCGAAGAACATCCAAACGATCGGGTGGGCATAGGCGGGAGCAATGAGCTTGACGGGCATGGCGCCGAGCATGGGCATGAGCGCGAGGGGCAGGAGGGAAGCGGCGCCGATGGGCAGGGCCGCACCGAGCCAGCAGGCGGCGGTGAGCGCGGTGACGCCGGCGGTGATGCGCGCGGGAAGAACTTGCGCGCCCGGCTGGAAAGGGAGCCAGCGCGCGGCGAAGAACACGGCAAATCCGACGCCCAGAGCCAGCGCGAGCCGTGCCGGCCGCAGCTCGAAGGAAGGGGGCCCCTGATCGCTCATCGTGGGCGTGTTGTACCGCAGCATCGCGGCGGGCGGCCAGCGATTGTGGCCGAGCGGCTCGGAAAGCCTTTCGCGCCGGCTGCGGTCAGATCCGCGATGCCCGCGTCCTTTGCACTGCAGCCTGCCGAGGATACTTGAGATACGGGATGATCGCCTCGTTCTTCGAGGAGGCCGTTCCGTCGTAGGTCACGGTCACGATGGGGACGCCCGTGGCCTCGCTGATGCGCCGGGACATGGCTTCGGTCACCAGCGACGGGCAGCAGAACGCGGGGGCGGCCATCACGAACAGGCTGACGTCCGGCACGGTCTGGAGCACATGATAGATCTCCAGGAGATTGTCCATGCTCTCACCCGCATGGCGGTCGGTGAGCCAGAAACGTTCGAGGATCTGGGCCGGCGTGGGATTCGGATGGGCAGGGGCAGATGGGCCGAGGATCCGGCAGAATTGCTCGTCGTACTTTCTCTCCAGCCGGCGGAGCGCAGCCAGGATTGCGCTGGACACCAGCGCTGTCTTGTACTGGCCCTCCTTGATCCAGCGCGACACGTACAGGTCCGCCACGAGCTTGCCGTAAACGCTATAAGGCGTAGTGACCACCTCGCCGCCGTGCTGCTCGATGAACCGCACCAGATCCTGGTTCATGACGTCGTTGTCCCGGGTATACAGGTCGCCGAACACGGCTATCTTGGGACGGTGATGGTCGGCTCGCGGGATGGACGCGAACCGGTCCACCACCTCCTCGACCGCTTCGAGCTTGTCGCGACCTTGCAGGAAAGCCTCCCTCAACACGTCCAGCGATTGCTCGAGCACCCGGTCCGTCTCGCCGGGGTGCTTCTCGTAGGGTCGTATGCGGCAGACCAGGCGTCGCAGCAGCCCTCCAAACATGTAGGCAAAGTACGTATTGATGCCCGCGCGCAAGGAGATGTCGACGAAGGTGATCTCGCCCTGGTACACCGAAACGCGCTCGAACCCCTCTCCGTGCTGCTCCAGCATGTTCTGGATGACACCGGTGAAGCCCCCGATGTTGCAGGACAGACGGGAGCGGACGCTCCAGAGCACCGTGCTCGCGGGGTCCAGGCCCATCTGCCGAACGGTGTCGATGAACCCTTGCACGATGGCCGTGAGCGGAATGCACTGACCCGTATTCAGGCGAAGCGACTTCTGGATGGACAGCGTGTCCTGGTTCATCAGCACGGCGTTCACACCTTCATGACGCAGATTCGCCACCAGCAGCTCGCCGCTCAGACGATCCCACGACGGAATCACCAGGGTCTTGCCGTCGAGCCGATCCACGATGGAGGGGTTGGTCCGCAGCGCGCGGGAGAGCCGGGTGGGCCGCCGCGTGCGATGATGGTTGCGGAACGCTCCGACAGCCGCCTCGATCCGCGTTTCGTAGCCGACGGACGACTCGTGCTCGTCGAGCTCCAGGATCAGGTACGGCTTGCCCCGGGCGTCGAGAATGCGCCGGAAGTACTCGATGGTGCAGCTATCGGGTGCACACTTGAACGAGGTGACGAGGACGGGGTACAGGCCGTCGCGGTTGGCGACGACCTCGGCGGCCTGCAGGATGCGGGCGGCGTAGTTCCAGTGAACCACGTGCAGCAAGTCGTCGATCGCGGTGACTTCCTCCGGGTCGAAGGAGAGCATGTCCTGGTAGAAGGCTTGGATGCCGAGCTTGCCGAACAGCTCCGGAATGCGCTTGTTCATCTTGACGGGAAGACACGTGTAGGGCCTGCCCAGCAGTACGACGGAGATGTCGCGGGCCTGCCGTAGCTGCTCCTGCATCACGGCCTGAAGCCGCTGCTTGCGTGCGCGATGCTCCTGCACCGCCTCGCGATGCGCGGCAGCGAGCTGCGCGAACCCCACCTCGCCCGGCATGGCCTCGCGCAGGCTGGCAAACAGCCGCGCCATGCTCTGAAACGACTCCGCACCGTCGGTGAACATCGGCGTCAGGCACTTGCCCCTCAGCTCGCCGGGAAGCGTTTGCACCAGCGCAGGCGCGTATTGGCTGTAGTAGCAGTACTGCCGACGCGTCTCTCGGTCCTGGCGATCCGCCTCGAGGTAGTACGGCACGAACAGGTAATCCACCTTGTCGGCGAGGAATGCGACGTGACCGTGGAACGCCGCCATCGGCGCGCAGAACTCGGCCCTCGCCAGACGCTTGCCCGCCGATACCGGGTCCGGGCAGGCATCGCTCGTCAGCACATTCAAACCCAGACGCTGGAAGAAGGATTTCCACAACGGCAGATCCTCCACCAGGAACAGGGCGGCGGGTATGCCGATCGTGCGCGCTCCCGGGGTCTTCTTCGACGCTACGCGACAGACACGGCCACGCTCCCGATCGAGGTCGAATCCCGACCGGTTGTTGGATACATGCCTGGGTGTGTCGTAGTCTCGCCCGCAGAGGTAACCGTACGCCGAAACCTCTCCCCGCACCTCGGCCTTGACTATCTTGCAATGATTGCGGCACAGCTCGCAGGTCTCCTTCTGCAGCGGTATGCGCTCGCGGTATAGCCCAAGGCCGCGGAACCGGGTCTGCGTGATTCCCTTGTCCGCACACTGCAGCGCAACCCCGAGCGCACCCGTCAGATGGCAGTATCTCGAAACCGCGATGGGCCGGCCCAGCTTCTGCTCGAACGCCGCCACCAGCGCCTTGTTCCTGGCCGTGGCTCCCTGGAAACAGATCCTGCGTCCAATCGCCCCCTCCCGCGCGACCTTCTGCAGGTAGTTTTCCCGCACGGAGTGTAGCACGGCAGCCAGAATCTCGCTCACCTCGTAGCCGCTCGCCAGCAGATGGTTGACGTCCCGCTGCATGAACACCGTGCACCGGTCGCTCGCCATCGGCGACCGGGCCCCCTCGACCAGCCGCGCATACGACGACAACGAACAGCCGAGGCGGCGCGCCTGCTCCTCGATGAAGCTCCCAGTGCCGGCCGCACAGACCGTGTTCATCACCGCGCTCGTCACCATCCCGTTGCGAAGCGTCGTGAACTTGGCGTCCTGCCCCCCGATCTCGATGATGGTGTCGACCTCCGGATCCAGCTCGCAGGCGGCACGCGCATGCGCCGTGATCTCGTCGACGACCAGGTCCGCCCCGAGCAGGCTCCCCACCAGCTTCCGCCCCGAGCCCGTGGTTCCCGCCGCAAGCACCCGCAGCTCCACCTGCGCCTCCGCCGCCCAGGCGGACATGGCCTCGAGCAGCGCCTGCGCCGCTGCGACCGGACGCCCCTGCGTGCGCGTGTAGAACCCTGCGACCACCGTGCGGTCTTCCCCGAGCAGCACCGCCTTGGTGCTCGTCGACCCGATGTCGATTCCCATTCGCACGCCAAGCCGCTGTCCCGGCTCGGTCCGCACGTAGATATCCACCTCCACGACGCCCGCCCCCTCCACCACCCGCGGAGCGAACTCGTCGTGGCGCTCGGAACGGAAGTCGGGGTACGACGACATGTCGAGCGTCAAAGGCTCGTGGACGTAGACCCGCCCCTCGTGCGCAGGAACATAGATGTCGCGAACGTCGCGGAACGCCTTCGGCATCAGCAAACGTGATCCGGGCATCCTGCCGCGTAGCTGCGCTCGAGCGTCGAGATCGGCGCGCAGCAGCAGCGCCGCTCCCAACGCTCCATAGCAGGGAGCCAGGTCGTCGACCAGCAGATCGCAGCCGACCAGCGACGACAGATGCCTGACCACCGCCCCGTTCAGCGCCAGCCCGCCTGCAAGAACCACCGGCTGCGACGGCGCCTCGCCCGCGAACAGCGTGTCGAAGATGATGGTTGCCAGCCCGTTGCACAGCCCGCGACAGATCGCCTCGCGCGAATAACCTTCCTGCTGCGCGTGAATGATGTCGGTCTTGGCGAATACCGCGCAGCGCGACGCCACCTTCGGTACATCGCCCTGCGCTGCAAGCGCCGTCGCGCTGAGCTCCGCCCCGCTCGCAAGACCGAGGTTGCGCGCCTGCTCGTCCAGAAAGCTGCCCGTACCGGCCGCGCAACCGCTGTTCGTCTTCGTCTCGAGATAGTCGCCCTGCGCGTCGAACCGCACGAGGCTGAACTTCTCACCCCCCAACAGCAGGATCGAGCCCACCCGTCCGTGCAGATGTTTGGCCGCCGTGATCAACGCAACATGGCTGTCGTAGCTCGCCGTCGAAAGCACACCCTTGGTCGTCGACGACGTGCTCGCCACCCACCCGACCCGCTCGAGCGCAACGGCGTCGAGCATCTGACCCAACGTCTCCTCGATGCGGCCGTGATGGAACGCGTACGCCCGGCTCCTGACCCGGCGACCCGCGTCGATCTCGACGATGGATAGGCCGACCGACCCGATGTCCAGACCCAGGATCGTCTTGCTGGTGATCGCGAACTCTGCCTGCATTCTTGCTACTCCGTCGAGCCAGCCAGCATACGAACGCAACGCGGCGGGACAAGTCCGTTCCGGCCCGCGCCGGTGCGTCGTGACCTTCGCACCACCCCTTTCACCGCGGATCGCGACCATCACCTTGCCGCGCAAGCCTGCGGAATCGCGCTATGCTCGGCCCATGACGAAGCTCAGCGGCATGGTCCACAAGAGCGATCTCGAAGGCGGGTTCTGGGAGCTGGTATGCGACGACGGCCGCTCGTTCGTGCTCCATGGCGGCGACGCACAGCTCCGCACGCAGGGGCTGCGCGTCGAGGTCGAGGGGCGGATCGACGAAGACGCGATGGGGATCGCGATGGCCGGACCGATCGTCGAGGTGAAGCGCTACCGCGTGCTGAGGTAGGAGCGCGCGGTCAGTCGGGGATGAAGTCCTTGCGTGTCGCGAGCGCCACGTACGGCAGCTTCGCGTCACCAAGCGCTTGAGCAGCGCCTTCGAGGCGGTCGACCACGACCACCACGCCCACCGGGGCGAGCCCTGCGTCGCGCAACGTCTGCGCTGCTCGCAGGGTGGAGCCGCCCGTGGTCACCACATCTTCGAGCAGCACGACCGGCATGCCGGGACGCATCGACTTGTCGCCCTCGATGAGCTTCTTCATGCCGTGGTCTTTCTGTGTCTTGCGTACGTAGAACGCGGGAAGAGGCCGGCCTTTCTGGAAGCTGACGAGCGACACGGCCGAGGCGAGGGGGCAACCGCCGAGCTCGACACCGGCGACGGCTTCCGACGCAGGTAGGTCGTCGAGGGCCTGGAACATGAGGTCGCCGAGCACGGCGTGACCTTCGGCGGTCAGCGCGACTTGTTTGCAGTCGAGGAAGAAATCGCTCTCGCGGCCCGATGCGAGGATCACTCGCCTGCGCTCGAACGATCGCTCGGTGAGCAGGGCGACGAGACGCTTGCGGAGCGCCGGGTCGATCATGCTCACGCTCCCTTCTTGCGGATGGCGCCCTTGGTCTTGCGCTTGAGCGCGGGGATGGCCGGCGGCGGAGGCCCTTGGGGCTCCACCGGCTCGGGAGCAGGCGGCGGTTCCGGCGGGACGACACGCGGGCGCGGTGGCGGCGCCTGGGGTGCGGACGCTCGCACGGGCGCAGGGGCGGGAGGCGAAGCGGGAGCGGGGGCGGGCGCGGGGGAAGCCAACGGCTGGGCGCGCGGCAATGGAGCCGCAACGCGAGGTGCCGGACGCGCCTGTGCGGGGGCAGGTACTGCCGCCTTCGCCGGGCGTGATGCGGCTACGTCGCGTGCGCTGTCGCCCATCTCGATGCGCCCTCGGAACAGCGCGCCCTCTTCGATGCGGATGCGCGGCGCCCGCAGATCTCCCGCAACCTTCGCCCCGGCCTCCAGGACGATCGAGCCGGAGGCCGTCAGGTTGCCCGCCACGGCCCCTCGCGCGACGATCGCCTGCGCGCTGATGTCGCTGCGGACCAGCGCGCTGTCCTCCAGCACGACTTCTCCGCCGACCTCGATGGACCCTTCCACGCGGCCCGCCACCGTGAGATTGCCTTCGCCGCGCACGTTGCCGCGCACGAACGACGATTGCCCGATCATCGCAAGCATTTCGGCCATGTCCGTTCACCCACGCAATTCGTCACGATGCCCCGCCGGGCATCCCGTCCACACGTCTGCCGTTCGTCGCCGATTCATACGTCCATGTCGACGTTGCCCTTGAACGACGCGCCATCCGCGATGGTCAGCCGCGCGGTCTTGACGTCGCCGATGAGTTTGCCGCCTGCCTGCAGATCGACCCGGTCCGAGGCGACCACATTGCCCGTGACCTGCCCCGCGACCGCGATCGAGGTCGCGGTGACGTCAGCCTCCACGGTGGCGCCCTGCTCGATGACGACGGCGTCCTGGACGTCGAGCTTGCCACGAATCGTGCCCTGGACGATGACCTCTTCTTCCGAGGTGATCTCGCCTTCGATCGTGATTCCCTGGCTGATGACCGTACCTGCCATGTTCGATTCTCCGAAGTGAGACTGTGTCGCGATGTGGTCCTGCGCCGCTAGCCGGCGCGCCCCGTGAGCTCCGGCGGAAGATCGAACTCCGCCACGACCTGCGCCGAAACCTCCGCCCCGTCATCCATCGAGAAGGCATCGGCCACGATCGTTCCCTTCAGCTTCGCCCCCGTCCCCGCCTTGACCGGACCCGACGACGTGATGTCGCCCTCGAGCACGCCTTCGACCAGCACCGACGCCGCCTCCACCTTCGCATGTACCTGCGCCTCGCCTGCCACGTGCAGCGCACCGCCAATCGACAACTCTCCGTCGACCGTGCCTTCGATCGTCAGGTCGCCGTCGCCCGTCACGCGTCCCCTGATCCCCACGCCGCGGCCGAAGGTGGAAGCTTCTCCGCTGCTGGAACGCCTTGCGATCTTGTCTGCCATGTTGCCGTCCTTGACTTGCCGGATGCCGGCGGTTCGAGGCCATGCACGCTAGTACATGCCGCCTTCCGTGTCATCAGCCCCGCAACGCCCGCTCGATCAGCGCCGCCGCGTGAGGCACGCTCACGGCCAGCCCTCGCGCATACAGCCGGCGCTTGTCGGCCAGCGCAAGGTCCCCTGCCCGCCCCTCCGTGGCGAAAGCCAGCAGAATGGCCCCGGACACGCTCACGTTGAGACTCTCGGCGAACCCCCGCATCGGGACACGCACGTGCTGCTCGCAGGCGTCGAGGATCTCCCTGGAGATCCCCCGGTGCTCGTTGCCCAGCACGATCGCCACGCGGCTCATCCCCGCCAGATCCCGCGGCACCAGCTTGCCTTCCGGATGCGCCCCCACGAGCACGTGCCCCGATGCCCTGAGCTCCTGCACGCATCGCGACGGATCCCGGTGGGCCCGTACCTCGATCCACTTGTGCGTGCCCTTCGCCACCTTCGCGTGCGCCAGCAGCGACGCATGCTCGGCCACCACATGGATCCTCGCCAGCCCCATCGCCTCCGACGTCCTCACCAGCGCTGCCCCGTTGTGCGGATCGTGCAGCCCGTCGAGCACCAGCGTGACCGCCTCCACCCGCGCGTCGAACACCTGCCGCAATCGCTTCCGACGCTTCTCCGACGCGTACGGCTCGAGCGCCGCGATCACGATCTCGGCGTCGATTTCCCCGCGCGCGATCCGCCCCGCCAGGTGGTCCCCCCACTCGCTCACCTCGATGGTTTCGTACTCCGATCGTCGCATGGTTGACTGCCGTCCCTTCCTGGATCACCTATGGCGATGCCTGTGGAGATAGCTCGATCATGGCATTCAAGCTGAAGGAAGGCGTGCGCTGGTGGGCCCTAAAGACCCGGGCGAACTTCGAGCGCACCGTGCAGGATCAGCTCGACGGCAAGGCGTTCGAGTCGTTCCTGCCCACCTATCGCGCCTGGTCGCGCCGAGCCGACCGCAAGAAGATCATCTCCCTGCCGCTGTTCCCCGGCTACCTGTTCGTTCACACGGACCTCACCGTCTTCGACCAGCGCGTCGCCATCCTGCGCTGCCGCGGCCTCGTCAAGATCATCGGCGGCCCCCAGGGCCCGGAGCCCGTCTCCGACCGCGAGATCGAGAACATCCAGGTGCTGTGCAGCAGCGATCGCATGCTCGAGCCTTGGTCCCGCATCGAGGTCGGCAAGCCGGTGCGCATCGTCTCCGGCGGCCTGGCGGGAGTCATCGGCGTCGTGGTCGATGTCGTTGGCAAAGGCAAGCGGATCGTATGCAACGTGCAGCTTCTCGGACGCGCTGTCGCCGCCGAGCTCAAAGCCGACGAGGTCGAGCCCCTGGACGGCCTCGAGATCCATCGATAGCCCTCGCCACGGACCGTCAGCGCACCGGTAGCACCAGCAGCCCGCGCCCGATTCGCGTCGCATCCCCGATCGACCGCTGCAGCGCCTGACGCGCCCGGCCTACGCTGTCCACGATCCGATCGTGCGTCGCCTTTCCGCCTGCCATCGCCAGCTCCCCCGCGATCAGCGACGCCAGCGTGCAGCCTCCCCCATGAAACGGAGGCAACCGCAAGCGATCGGAACCGAAGCCGTACACCCGTCCCCCCGCGTACAGCACGTCGACCGCCCGTGCCCCTCGCAGGTGCCCGCCCTTGAGCAGCACCGCCCGCGGACCCAGCTTGTGAAGCTCCCGCGCCGCATCCGGCAAGTCCGCCTCGTCGCGGATCGACCGGCCCAGAAGCTCCATTGCCTCGTCCAGGTTCGGTGTGACGACCGTCGCCAGCGACAACAGCTCCGCCAGCGCCTCGCCCGCATCCGACTCCAGCAGTCGCGCGCCCGAGCCGCGTGTCGCCACGATCACCGGATCGACCACCGAGGGCAGACCGCGGCGGTCCCGCAGCAGATCGATCACCGCGCGCACGTTCGCCGTGCTGCCCAGCGCGCCCGTCTTGATCGCGCGCACACGCTGGTGCTCGAGCACTTCGCGCGCTTGCGCCAACACGAGGCCGGGGTCGACCGGGTGCACGGACACCAGACCCGCCGTGGATTGCACCGTGATGGTCGCGCAGACGGGGCACGCCCAGGCTCCGGTGGACAGCACGGCTCGCTGGTCCGCTGCAAGGCCGGCGCCTCCCGATGGGTCGAGCCCGGCAACGATGAGCACGCAAGGTCGCGCCTTGCGAGGATGGCGGCTGGTCATCCCCAGGGCATAGCATCGACTCCGCCGAAGCGTACGCCGCGATCTGTTGGCACCCCGCTCGCGGCCAAGATGCCCCGCTGCGTCCGCGCTACGGACGCGCCTTGGCCCGGTCGTAGTCCTGCGCCGCCCGCTCGGTCACAGCGAAGTCACGGGCCGCCCGGTCCTTGAGCGCGACCAGCTCCGCCGTGAACAACGTGAGCCCCCAGATCCCATTGTCCGCCCTGCGGAACGCATAGCGTGTGCCCCGCACCGTCTCCACCGTCGCGCGATCTCCGACCACCTCCACCCGCCCAATGCCCGACAGATCCCGTCGCAACTGTTCGTCCCACCGTTCGCGGGCGGCGATGACCGCCCAGAGCTCCGGCGGGTCCGGGGCATCGCCCTCCGCTTGCCAGGCGTCGATCCAGCGCTGCCGCTCGGGGTCGGAGAACGACGCACGCACCAACGCCAACGAACGCCTGCGATAGTCGAAAATGGTGTACAGGGCGTGCTGCGCGGCGGTCTCCAGGTAGGGGAAGCAGTCGGCGAGCCTGCCCTTGTTCAAGGCGAGCCCGAGGCGCAGGTACGCCCCCTCGGGCGTCCGGTCACTCGGAAAACGCAGGCTGGTGAGCAATGTCCAGCCGACCGGGACACCTGCCACCACGACAGCCACGCCGCCGAGCGTGAGAAGAGCCTGTTTGCGCGTCACGAGCCGCAGCGTAGTGGCGTCGTCGCGACGGCGCCACAGTTCGTCCCCACCCCGCCCGTTCGTGCTATAAGAGGCGTCCCTACATGCGTTCCGGACCTCCAGAGCTGCCGGGGGGAGTCCTGGCGGAATCCCCCATCGACCGCGCGCTCGCCTTATCCCTGACGGGCGAGCGTGATGCTGCGTTGCGCTGGGCCGCGGCCGTGGTCCAGCAGGACCACGCCATGCCGTCGGGCCTGCTGTTGTGCGGGCGCCTCCTGGCCGACGCCAAGCGGCTGGAGCTGGCGCGCGAGGCCCTGGAGCTCTGTCTGCAGTGCTCCATCGACGCGGGCAACCTTCCGCTCGCCGTGGCGGCAGCGTCGGATCTGCGCGCCATGGGAGTGGACCCGTCCGCGGCGTTCGACGCCATCGCGGCCGCCTTCGCCCTGGGATCGCCGAGGGTGGTGGAAGACACCGGCAAGCCCCCGCTGCTTCCCATCGCGCAGCAGATCACGCCGTTGCCGTCGGTGCTCACCGGTGTGGCGCTGGTCAACCGCACCGCGGACATCATCCGCCAGGCGCGCAAGGCGCGAAAAGACCTGGAGGACAGCCGCGAGGAGCCGCCAAAGATAAGGGCGGTGCCGCTGTTCTCCGACCTTGAACCCGCCGCGCTCAAGGCCCTGATCGAGGCCTTCGATGTCGTGTCCGTTCCCAAAGATCACCTGATCATCCGCGAGGGAGACGACGGTGCCGAAGCGTACATCCTGGCGCGGGGCGAAGCCGAGGCGCGCAGAACGGTCGACGGTGAACCGATCGTGCTGGCGCGCCTCACCGCCGGCTCGCTCTTCGGTGAGATGGCCTTGCTGTCCCGTGCGCCCAGGGCCGCGAGCATCATCGCGTGCCGTCCGTCGATCCTGCTGGTCGCCCGCAAGGACGCGCTCGATCGCGTGGCCGAGCAACACCCCGTGGTGGGCGTCAAGCTCGCTGCGCACTGCCAGCGACGCATGGTGCAGAACCTGGTTCGTACCAGCGCGATCCTGCGAGCCGTCCGCCCCGAAGAGCGTCCCGCTCTCATCGAGAAGTTCGTCACCAGAACCTTCGAGGCGGGCGAGGTGCTCATCGAGCTGAACGAAACCGCCGCCGGATTGCACCTCATCGCCTCCGGCGAGGTCTCCGTCGTCCGCGAAGAAGGCGGCGAAACCCTCGTGCTCGCCGCGCTCGGCCCGGGAGACATCGTCGGCGAGGTGTCGCTCGTGCTCCGCAAGCCGTCGACCGCGCGGGTGATCGCGAGACACCCCACGCTCACCTTGCACCTGCCGCGCGAAGATTTCCTCGACCTCATCCGCGAGCACCCGGCCATCCTCGCCGAGCTCTACGATCTCGCGGTCAGGCGCGACGAAGAAACCAGCACGATCGTGGGCCAAGAAGCCCTAGAGGTCGACGACACCGTGCTCGTGTGAAAACACGCCCCGCCGGGCTCGTTCCCAGGCGACCGTCGACGCACCATCCCCCATGCGTCGTTGCCGCATGTCGGCGCCTGCTTGCGGCGGACCGGCGGCCGCTCGCCTTCTTCCCACGGGGGTACCAGACCATCGTTGCGCGATGAAGATGCCAGACCGAGCTTCATGGCGCCATCATGGGCCTGCCCGTGTGGCTCGCGCGTGGACGCACGGAAAACTGATCGCGCCTTGATCATGACGCGAACGCGTCGGGCAAGCGCTACCCGCCTGTCGAAGCGGACGCGAACTCGCCCAGCGGGCGGTAGCAGAACACGAACCTGCCGCCGTCGATGTCGATGCGAACCGTGGCGCCCCTGGACTCCGCATATTCGATGTAGCCGGGCACATCGCAGCGATCATGGCATTCGCTCGTGTGCGCCGGGCTCTCGAAGTCCTCGTCGCGATCGTACCAGGCCAGCAGCAGCGGCTCGTCGATCAGATCCGCCGCGCGACGGTCTGCCAGCCGACGCGCCTCTTGCCAGCTCGTTGCTGGATTCCGTGTGTCCAGGGCAACAGATATCATCATGGAATCGTGGGATCATGGATGCGCGCCGGGCCGCGTCCGTTGCACCGCGCAAGCGTTCGATCACGCCAGCGCTTGCTGGACCAACGCCATGGCGGCCCACGCGGCCATGCGCTGGATGCGCGACCGGTCGCCGGCAAACACCCGATGTCTCGACAGCGTCCCTCCCGGCCACGCCACCGCCCAGTGAACCAGCCCCACCGGCTTGTCGTCCGTTCCTCCCGTCGGTCCGGCGATGCCCGTGATCCCCACGCCGACGTCCGCGCCGGTGACCCTTGCAACGCCCGCAGCCATCGCTTCCGCCACGGGCTGGCTCACCGCGCCGTGCGCCGCGAGCATCTCGGCGGGCACCCCCAGCAGGGCCGTCTTCGCCTCGTTGGCGTACACCACCACCCCGCCAAGCAGGTAGTCGCTCGCTGGCTCGCTCGTCAGCAAGCTCGCCAGCAGACCACCCGTGCAAGACTCGGCCAGCGCAAGGCGATAGCCTCGCGCTCGCAGACGATTCGCTGTCGCTCCCACGAAGGTGTCGTCGTCGTGGCCGTACACGATCGACCCGAGCCGCGCTTCGACCACCTCGGCAGCGCGGCTCGCGAGCTGCTCTGCGGCGACGTGGCTTGCAGCGCGGGCCAGCACTTTGACCTCGATCTCCGGAAAGCTCGCCCTGTAGCCGAGCGTCACGCCCGGGAACTGGTCCTCCACGCCCTCGAGCATCTGCCCCACCGTGGACTCCGGCTGACCAAAGGTCTTGATGCGGATCTGGTGGGTGGTCAACGGCGCAAGGGGCCGGAGCATGGGCGCCGCGTGCACCTGCCACAGGTGGTGCATCTCGGCGGGCACCCCTGGAAAGAACAGGACAAGCGCACGGCCGATCCGCATGGCGAATCCGGGGGCCGTGCCCACCGCGTTGGGGAGCACCGTGGCGCCCGCGGGAAAGTCGGCCTGCTTGACGTTGCTCGCAACCATCACGCGGCCCAGCCGTTGGAACCGATCGCGGATGGCCTCCACGGAGCCTGGATCGCGCACCAGCGGCAGCGTCGCTGCCATGGCCGCGGCCTCGGCGGTCAAGTCGTCGGTCGTGGGGCCCAGCCCTCCCGTGCACACGATCGCATCGTGCACCGCCGCCAGCCGGCGGATCGCGGCCACAACCCGTCCGCGGTCGTCGTCGACATCGACCATCTCGGTGACGTCGAAGCCGAGGGACGTCAGGTGCGACGCCAGCCAGGTGGCGTTGGTATTGACGATTTCGCCCCGAGTGATCTCGGTGCCGATGCAAAGGACCGCCGCGCTCATGAGGCGCCGCAGAATAGCAAAGAGACGCCCCGGGAGCGATGGCGCGCGGGATTGCCCGACGCCTGCGCCTTGGCCGGGCCGAAGTAGTGATATACCTCGAACGGTCGAAGGCAGCAGGTTTGCCGGCGGGGGCCGTAGCCCTGCGACGCTCAGGCCGAACTTCACCTACCGCATCCGGAACCGTCAACGGGTGACCGTTCAAGGCATAGCAAGTTGCGTTCAAGCTGCGTCATGAGGGATGTCACGCCATTCGATGCCTCGCGCGTCGCCTTGGAGGCGTCGACGGCAGGACGGACATCCTTATTCGATGGGTCGAGGACAGGACGACCGGCCTACGACGAGGTGTTGGTGCACGTGCGCAGCAGCGCCGTCGTGGGCTTGGACGAGACGGGACTGCGCCAGGACGGCGAAGGCACCGGGGTTTGGATCGCGCGCACCGACACGGCGTCGTTGCTCCGGGTGGAGCAGACCGTCCTCGGAGAGGGCGACGATTCTATCACGGTTGCCAGCACCAGAGAGCCACTGTATGTCCCAACATCAGATGATTAGCGTGTCTGTCGATGACGACGCGTGAATACGCGCCCCGATCTCCCTGACTGCCATGGACGTGCGCCCTTCGGTGATGCTCGTTGTCCTGCTTTTCTTCGTGACCACCGGCGCCATCGCCGGGGGCATCGTCCCGTTCTTGGTGGCTCGGGGCGAGGCCAGCGGGCACGCGAGACCGGTCAGCTACCTCTCCACTATCGCGGAGGTAGCTGTCTCCCTCGCCGGTCTCAGTGTTGTTGGTGCCTGGTTGAGTCCTCGACTCACGTTCCTGCCTGGGAGCTACTTTGCGCGAAACTACGATTCGTATCGGTTCCTTCTCTGCTCAACGCCGTTGCAGAGCCAGGCGGTCCTAGGGCTTGTGGTAACCATCGTGGTCGGCGTGACGACGGCGATTCCGGCGCTCGCGTGGAGCTCGCGGCGGTGGTGGCTCATCGCGGCGGGCGCCATCTTTGGATGGGCATGCCTCTACGCACTGCTGCCCTTTCATCTTTCCGCACCGGATTTCGACGACGTGTTCGTCGTCGACAAGCTTGCGTGCGCCATTGAACCGGATTGGAACAGCAACAAGCCGCTGTTCAGCGTCTTCGACTTCGTCTATCGGACGACGACGCTGTTCGGGTCCGGCTCGGATCCCTTCATCGGGTTCGCGATCAACGGATGGTTCTTCGTGCTCAATGAGGTGAACCTCCTGGTGATCCTGCGTCGTTCTGTGGGCGACCGGGTGCGCGACGCGCTCGGTTCAAGGGCGGCGACCATGGCAGTCGTGCTCGCGGCGGCGAACTTCGGACTCCTGTTGCTGTCGCACACGCTGGCCTATGAGTTGGCGGGCGCCACGTTCGTACTCGGGGCGTTGAACCTCGTCGAGCTCGTCCGGGAAGGGCGGACGCTTCGGCACGTGCATGCGCTGATCCTCCTTTCGCTGTGCTCCTTCGGCATCGTGCTGCAGCCCGCGTCCTATCCGCAGTTCTCCGCTGCGTGGATGATCGTGTGCCTGCATGCCGTGATGACGCTATGGCAACTCCGCGCACCCCGGCACAGCATCGTGCTCGGAGCGGCGCTTGTCGGCGCGAGCATGGGCGCATTCTTGCTCGCCGAGCACAACGAGATCATGACCGTGTTCTTGCGTGGGCGCTGGACCGCGGGTGCGGTGTCGGTCGTCATCGCTCTGCTGGCCGCGGTGCTCTGGGTCGGTCGATGGGCCTTGCGATCCGGGCTGGTGGCGCGATGGCGGTCCGACCCGCACGGCAGCGCATCCACGCAATCGGTGCTGCTTCTCTACGGATCGGCGGGCCTCGGTCTGTTCCTCTTGCCGAATCAACTCAACATCAATCCGCTCGACACGCACTGGCTCTTCGCTGAGAACCACGCGCGCTACAGCGCGCTGGCCTACCCCTTCATCGCGTGTGGCCTCGGATGGTTTGCGTGCCGACTCGCCTAGAGTCGATCACGGATACGCGCGCTGGGCGCGATCGCCCTCGCCTATGGTATCTGGAACCTGCCTTACGTCGCGAGCTTCTACCTGCCGTGGTTCCCTGATTATCGGCAGTTCGACGCGGGAAGCGTGTTCCAGCGCAACATGCGCCCGATCGCCAACCTTGACCGCGAGCTGCCGAAAGCTCTCGATGCGCCGGTCCTGTACCTGCCCATCCCCCGCGACCACGGCGATCACTACCTCGTTCGTGCCGCACGCCCCGCCGCCGCGGTGGCAAGTGCCTGCGATCCGCACACGCGCCGCGCGGGGATGCTCCTCGTCGTTTCGCGAAACACGCTCAGCGTCTGGCAAGAGGAGTTCCCCTCGCCGAGCGCGCGGCCCGCGTTGCCGGTCCGAGGTGGCTACCGCGATCTCCGGGATCGGTCCTGGGAGGTCCAGGTGTTCGCTCGTGACCGGATCGACGAACGTGCACTGGAGCGATGGTGCGGCGCGTTGGAGGCGGCGTGGGACCGGCAGTATCTCGGGGGTATCGGTAGCAAGGGTCCGTCGCGCTCCGAGCGTGGACCGGGTCAGCGGCGCTGAACGGCGTGGACCGGCCGGTACCGACCGAGTCGGTAGCGAATACCCACGTCGAGCGCGCCCGTCACGCCCCTGACCAGATCGCCCGGACCGACCTTGGACGACCCACCGATCCGCCTGCCGTAGACCGTAGGAATCTCGACGATTCGAAGGTCGCTCGAGAGCCACACAGCCATCATCTCCACGAGGTACAAGGGAGTCTCGTAGCGCGGTCGGAACTCGAGCAGTAGCTGCGCTGCGCTGCGGGTGTAGAATCGGAAGCTATTGCTGTAGTCGCGGATCGCACGCGACATCAGCGATCGGAGCAGGAGGTTGTAGGCGCGGCTCCCGAGCCGCCGCACGATCGGTCTGTCGAGCACGCGCGACCCTCGGACGTACTTCGATGCGATGACAACGTCAGCTCGCAGGGAGTCAAGCGCCTCATATCCGACCAGCAGCTCGTCGACCCGATTGGCGCCGTCTGCGTCGAAATCGACGAACGCGCGGTGCGCCGTGTTGGTCAACAGCCACTCGATGCCCGCTCGCGAGGCAGCGCCCCGCAGGCATCTGCGTCCGGGCCCGCGGTGCCTCTGGATGAGCTTGATTCGCCCGTCCCGCGCCGCAGCACGCCTCACGAGTCCACGCTCCCGTCGGTGCTTCCGTCGTCGACCACGCACACCGAGTAGCTGGCTCCTTGCAAGCAATCAGCGATCTCCGGCAGCAACACCTGCAGGCTCTCGCATTCGTTGAGGACGGGCATACACACGCCGAGGTCGGGCTTCGATGACGCCTTCATCCGCCGATCCTGACGATCTCGACGTCGTCCGCGCCGGGCACGTACCGCCACGGATCGAGCACGATCGAGCCTCGCTTAAATGGGAAGTCGCGAAAGCAGGCGTGCCTGGTTGCAATGAAGTAGCAGAAGGGCCCGCCCGAAGGTGGGGCAGAAGCTTCGTCGATGTAGGGGTCCCAGGCGCGGACGTGATGTCCGCGCTCTTCGAGGATGGCTTTCAAGAGCAGGGACGGGCTGCCGGTCTGAATGCTGCTCTCCGGTTTGAAGCCCTTCCCGAGCAACACGATCTCGCGTCCGGCAGCGTGATGCACGACCAGATCGGCGAGCCACTCCGTGCCGCGCTCGCGTTGCATCATGATCGCTTCGAACCAGTCGAACGAGAGGCCAAGGCGCTTCGAGAGGTGGCTCAGGGCGATGTTGTCGCGCGGGTGACACGGGCCGCCGTCGCCCATCCCGCCGCCCAGGTACTTCGGCGAGATGATCCGGTCACGGCAAAGCTTGAGAGCATCGAGCACCACATCGACATTCGTGCCGGGCAGCCGGTGGCACAGCTCCATCGCGGTGTTCGCGAAGGCGATCTTGGTTGAGATGAACGTGTTGTACAGCACCTTGATCAGCTCCGCGTTCTCGATCGTGGTGTGGAACACGGGCGTCGTGTGGATGGTCGAGTAGAACCGCCTGGCCACGTCCACCGCAACCGGATCATCGGCTCCGAGCAGCACCATCTCGGGTGACAGGAAATCGGCGATGGTCGTACCCATTGCAATGAACGCCGGGTTGTAGCCCGGCGGGTGTGTGGACCGAGCAACGGGACGATCTCGCGGCGAATCGTCCCCGGCAGCACGGTCGAAACAATCAGCACGACCCGATCCTCTCCAACGCGCTCCACCTCTGCCACCAGCTCCCGCACGCCGGCCCTGAGAAACGAGTAGTCGAAGTCGACGCGTTCCGCCGGCAGGCGGGTTACGCCCTCGAATCTCGACGCGTGTGGTGTCTGGATCGTGACGAAGATGAGATCGGACGAGCGAACAACTTCGGGGAGGGGAGCCAGCGCGATGCGCGTCGACGCGAGAAGCGGCCCGGCTCCGTCCTCGGGATACATCAGCCGGCGGGACCGAAGCACATCTCTGACCTCAGGCGAATGGTCGCTCCCGATGACGCGGTGGCCCTTGGCCTCGATCGCCAGGGCCGTCGGCAAGCCGAGCTTGCCGAGCCCGACAAAACCTACGTTCACCTGATCCCTCCACAATCGAACGATGGAGACACGCGCCAAGCCGGCATCGTGCCGCGCGACTCCACCTTTGGAGATGCGTTGCCCAACATCACAAGACTCCTTCGCGTGCCGCGCGACTCTCGGATGCGAAAGCGTCCCCGCAGCACCGCAAGCCCCTACTGGCAAGGGATGAGTGGTAGGCAAGGGTTGGTGGGACTGCCCTGCTGCGGTGGGACGGGTGGCAGTTGGATCGTGGAGTACAGACTATTCAGCGGAGTGGGATCGAGAAGAGTGTCGCGTGGACACACGTCACCGGTCGTCAGGCTCTGCGTCGGTGGACTCGAGCACAGGTCGATCGCTTGGAATCCCTGACCACCGCTGGTCTGCTCCATGCTCCAATGCAGGTGCGGACCGAAGCTCCCAGTCTGGGGCTCTGCGGTCACGAGCCGGCCGACGATGTCTCCTTTTCTCACCCTCTGCCCGACTCGGACGAGGATCTGCGATACTTGCTGTACGTTGACCGGATCCACACCGCCATTCCAGGGTCCCCTGCTCGGCTCGAACGCGAGCAGCGCAGCCCACTCCGCGTTGTAGCGAATCCTCATGGATACCGCGAAGTTCTGGCTCGTCGGGAGATCGCCGGTACCGACGTAGAGCACGGTGCCATCCACGGGCGAGACGACATCGTGCAAGACGTACTCGTTCGCGCTCGCGGGCCAGTCGCTGAACCCGAAGTCCAGACCATTGTGCCGGATTCCACCATCGCAGTGATTGTACTGCTGACCCTTGGTCACATGGGCCATCTCGTAGCTTGGAATCGGGAGGCCCGCGGTCGCGGGCGACCCAACGGGTTCTGGGAGCTGCGGGAAGTTGAAGAAATGGGCGACGCCCCCCGGGCTGGGGAAGCTGAGTGCGATACCGATATTGTCGGGGTGTGCGTCGGCGGGACCGTTGGGCCCGAGATACCAGTCTTGCGCAGGGACGATATCTGTCGCATTCGAGGGCGGGAGCACGGAACTCTCGTACCGACGCGGCGGCGACAGGCTTCGATCCAGGAACAGTTCCGCATGGGCCCCCAGAATCTGGAACACCGCCGCTATGTCATTCGCCGCCGCCGGACAATAGTACAGCGGGGGGCCGCCCTGGTACATGTACCATGTGATTTGGATGCCCTGGATCCTGCCGTTCGCATCCGTGGCAACGTCCAACCGGGGCGTCAGCCCGGCATGGCGCCCGAAGTCGCCCCCGACGGCACTCATGCCTTGGGCCGTTTGCCAGGCTGCCGCTGGTACCCGTCGCCCAGCCTCCCGTGCATGAGGAACGGCACCGGTGCGCCTAGCGCGCCCCGCTGTTCCCCAACGGGCGACGGCTCCTCCGCTTGGCATGCTACCAGCCCCATCACGCAAACGAAAGGAAGTCCGAAGATTCGCGGTTCCTTCATGGCGTTCCTCTCTCGGGCTTGGCGTGGAGGCCACCGACGCAGAGCATCTGTTCGCCGGTCATCTGCCGCAGGTTCGAGGATACGCGGGGGGCGGTGAGCGTCAAGCCCGAATCCTGTCCAGGGGTGCATTTTCTTGCTCCGGGACCCAGTCGAGGCGGAAGCCCTGGGAGTGGTCAGGGACGGCGGCCGAGCCCAGCGCTCGCAGGCTGGATCGACGACCTCGCCACCGTGGCATCCACCACGCGCCCGTCCGATGCGAGCGGGCACGCGGTGGCCGTCGCGCCTCAGCGCAAGCCCCCTGTCATGGCGCCTAACGCCTCGCGGTCTTCAGGCGGCAGTGGATCGAGCGGTAGACGCTCCCATGGTCCTGGATTGAAGAGCGCCGTGCGCAACGCCAACTGTCCGATTTACGCATCGATGGCTTCCGGCTGCTCGGCCGGGGCCATCAGCAGGCGCTGCGTGTCGCCGGCTTCGAGCGCCTCGATGCGTGGGCATCCACAACCGAAAAGCATGCCATGCTTCGGTTTGCTCCGTCCGACTCCAGTCGGGTCGACTTGACGCTTTCAGCGGGACTCACGACGATCGCGCGGTCGGATAAACGACGGAGCCGGGCGCGAGCCGTTTGAAAGCCGTCTCGCTGTCGAGCGAACGCCCCCGCTACGGCTCCCGGTCGTAGCAGCATCGCACGCCGACGTCGTCCCATCGCAATTGCGGATTGCGGTCTTCGCTTCGCCACGTGCGAAGGCCGGTTGCCAGCGAGGTTCTCCACGATCCGCCGCAGGTGGTTGGATCGCCGTTCGGTCCAACGACCCACTCGGCCACGCCGCCCGCGAGATCGAGGATGCCCTCCGGCGAGGCGCCGTCGACATGAATGCCAGCGATATCAGGCCCGGTGGCGCCGAAACCGCAAGGGCCGGACGCCAGTCCCCACGATGCCCTGCGGCAGACCGCACCCGTGTCGCCCCAGGGATAGCGGCGTGAATTGGGGCCCGACGCTGCGAACTGCCACTCATGCCGGGTGGGGAGCCGCCCTCCGGCATAGCGGCAGAACGCCTCTGCTTCGAGGAACGTGATGCCCCGGACCGGCCGTCCGGGCTCGTCGGGGGCGAGGGCAGCGCACCGGCTCGCCTGCACGCAACCGCGCCAACGCGCCCAGGTGACCTCCTGCGCATCGATCCAGAACGCGCGATCGACGGTCACGACCTCGGGCCGCACCAGCCCCTGGGCCTCCCAGTCGCCGGGGCCGATGCGCAGAATCCCGGGGCCGACCCGCACCGTGTGAGGATCCGCCACGCAGCCGTCGTCGGTGAGGGTCATTCCGGCGGGGCACCATGCGGGCCTGCCCGTGCACGACAGCCCGTCCCCATGCTGTCCGGGGGAGCAGCAACGGGCGGCATAGGCCACGAAGCCAGCCGGGCAGCGTGCTGGCAAGCTCGCATCCACACCCGCGTGGAGCAGCACCCAGATGCCGGCGCCGGTCAGAGCCGCGGCAGGCACACCCCACCAGGCGCGGGAGGCTCGGGGCGCGGTGCTGGTCGGCGGTTTGGGCGAGGCGGTCAAGACAGGGCAAGCATACGCTCGATCGGCAGCAGCGCGCGCGTGCGCAGATCTTCCGGCAGCTCGATGCGCGGCTGCAGGTCGCGCAGGGCCAGATAGATCTTCTCGAGGGTGTTCTTCTTCATGTGGGGGCACTCGTTGCAGGAGCATCCCGCGTTGTCCGGCGGCGCCTCGAGCAGCGTCTTGCCCGGTGCCGCCTTGCGCATCTGGTGCAGGATGCCCGGCTCCGTTGCGACAATGAACGTGGTCGCGGGGCTCGTGGCGACGAACCCGAGCAGCGCCGTGGTCGAGCCGATGAAGTCCGCCATCCGCAAGATGGGCTCCTCGCATTCGGGGTGGGCGACGAGCAGGGCGCCGGGGTTGCGCTCTTTCAGGTCGACGATCCGCCGCTCGCTGAACGTTTCATGGACCACGCACGAGCCTTGCCAGAGGATGAGGTCGCGTCCGGTCCGTTTCGCCACGAAGCGGCCGAGGTTCCTGTCCGGCGCAAAGAGGATCTGCTTGTCTTGCGGCACGGCGCGCACGATCTTCTCCGCGTTCGACGACGTGCAGATGTAGTCGCTCTGGGCTTTCACCGCCGCCGAGCAGTTGATGTACGAGATGGCGACCGCGCCGGGATGACGAGCGCGCCACGCGGCGAACGCGTCGGCAGGGCAACCGTCCGAAAGCGAGCAGCCAGCCTCCAGATCGGGCACCACCACGATCCGGTCCGGATTGAGGATCTTGGCGACCTCCGCCATGAAGTGCACGCCGGCGAACACGATCACGTCGGCCTGCGTGTTGCGCGCTGCCTGCGATAGCTGCAGCGAGTCGCCGAGGAAGTCGGCGATGTCCTGGATGTCGCCGGTCTGGTAGTAGTGCGCCAGCAGCACGGCGTTGCGCGCTTTCTTCAACCGGGCAATCTCGGCCTCGAGGTCGATCGACGGGTCGACCGTAGTGGATGCGTTGTTGATCGCCATGACCGTCGATCTGTAGAGCCGCCGCGCCTGGAGTGCCAGGGATTAAGCCTCGGTCGACGGGCCCTTGAGACAAATCCGGGTGGCAGGAGCCTCCAGCGCTTCCGGGTCGATGTCGGCGCATCGTGCATCCGCTGATTGCGTTCGTTCGAAGCCTCGCACCGGCGCCAAGTGGGGCGCCCCGCATACCCAAGTGGGGCGCCCCGCATACCCAAGTGGGGCGCCCCGCATACCCAAGTGGGGCGCCCGCGCATCGCGAGCCGAGGCGTGCCCCGGAGGCGGGCAGGAAGCCCGAAGCCGACGCGCCTTTGACTTGGACCCGAAGCGACGACGACACCGCCCTCGCGCTCCGCTCGCCTGGGCGGGGCAGCAAGCGCCTTGCCCCAGGACAGGGACCTCTGGTCTGGCACTTGGCGGCCCTTTGTTTTTTTTCGTCTTGTCCCGTCTTCGGGCTGGCGTCGCCACCTGCTCGGGTGCATCGTTTGTCAAACGGGCTGCACCGCGTCGCCGTCCCGGAGGTCGTGTTGAGTTCCTCTGCCTCGTCCGAAGCACAAGTATCCCTGTCGCTGCACACGCTCCACCGCCCTCTCGCCAGCGTGCCCCAACGCCTGTTCGCGCTGGTGCGCATCCTCAGCGAGGGCCCCGACCCCGACACCGAAGAGCAACCCGTGCACCTGACGGTCGCGCTCGATCGGTCCGGATCGATGGAAGGTTCCAAGATCTACGCTGCGCTCGCCACGCTCGACGCACTGGTCGAGGAGCTGGGCCCCTCGGACCGCTTCGCGCTCGTCTCCTTCTCCAACTCCGCCGAGGTCGTCGTGCGTCCGTGCTTGATGTCCGGACCCGCCAAGAACCTCGTCCGGTCGTCCCTGGCCGGCGTCCACGCCGATGGCGGCACCGATCTGTCCGGCGCCATTTTGCTGAGCCTTGCCCTGTCCCGCGACGACAAGGCGTCCGGAGCGCGCCATGTGATCGTGCTGACGGACGGCGCGCCAACGACCGGCGTGACCAACGACGACCAGATCCTGAAGCTGACGGGAACGGCGCTGGGAGGCGCCACGCTCAGCACGTTCGGATATGGCGACGACGTCCGGTCCGAGCTGCTCGGAAAGCTCGCTGACCTGGGCAAGGGCAACTACCACTTCGTGCCCGGGACCGAACCGCCCGTGGATGCGTTCGCAAGCGAGCTCGGAAGGCAGCGCGCGCTGCTGGGCGTCGAGGTTTCCCTGTCGCTTTCCCTCGGCGACGGCGTCAAGCTCGTGTACCTGCCGTCGTTCGTGCAGAAGACCGGCGCGCGCGGCAACCAGGTGGACCTGTCTTTGCCGCCCCTGCTACCCCGCGACACCCGGTCGCTTGTGGTGGGCCTCGAGGTGGATGCCTCGGCCGTGGGGCTCCAGGGGCGATCTCCCTGGCTGCAAGCGCATCTTCGCTACCGGTCGATGCACGACGGATCGCTGTGCGACGTGCACGGGACGCTGGTGCCCGTGCTTGGGGACGAAAAGGGCGCCGTGGTGCAGGACGTGGCGCGTGAGCTCATCGTGCAGCGCGCCGCGGAACTCGTGCGGGAAGTGGCGCACAAGCCGCAGGGCGAGCTGGAGGCCCAACTTGCCGGTCTGGTCGCGCTCGCCGCCGAGGCCGGGCTCGACACCGACACGCATGTGGCGAATGCGCTCGCGATGCTCCGACGCATGCTGGAGGGCCTGCGCCACGAGGGTTCGCGAAAGGTCGTGACCGTGCAGGCTGCCTCCGTTGCGCGAGGGATGTATCACCGAGATGTCACGTCCATCCCGATGGTGCCCGGCTTCTCGCGTCCAGCCACGGCCAAGTACTCCGGCAAGATCAAGCAAACCATGTTGGTGCGAGACGACGACCCGAACAAGCCCGGTGGCGACAAGCATTGACCGGCACGAAGGCCTTGCCCGAGCGTCGTGACCCCACCCCGGGTTTCGCGCTACAGTGACACCATGTCCGATCGTGCCAATCGTGGCTCTGGAAGCCATGCCGCGGTGTTCCTCCCTGCGTCGGAGCCGAGGCGCCGTATCTACTCGTTGGTGGTCCACGGTCGCGAGATCTTCCTGCACACGGGCACGCACACGCTGGGGCGCGCGTTGACCTGCGACATCGTCGTCAACGATCGGCTCGTGTCCAGAGAGCATGCCCGCATCGTGGTGCGTGACAACTCCGCGATGCTGGTGGACCTCGGCAGCACGAACGGCGTGTACCTCAACGAAGTGCGCATCGAGGGCGCCGCCGCGCTGCACGACGGCGACCTCATCGTCATCGGGACCAAGGAGTTGACCGTTCGCGCGGTGGTATCGGACGACCAGCGCACGACGAGTCCAGACGAGTCCGGTGTACGGTCGGAGGAGGAGATTTCGGAGGTCATCTCGCGTGACACGCCGCCGTCGTCAGGGCGCATCCGGATGGCGAATGCGGACAGCGGGCCGACGGAGCAGGCCGACTCGGCGCGGGCCGTCGCGCGGATTGGGGCCATTCACGCGCCGGACGCGCGCTCCGACGATGCACCGCGGAACACCGAGAAGGCCGACGCGCTGCTGGTGCTGGGGCGGCTGGCGGACCGCGCCATGGTCATGGGCAACTACGAGGGCGCGGAGCTCGTGCTCAGGAGCCACCTCGAGGCGTTGCTGGCCGCGGCGCGCAGCGACGTCGCGATCCCCGATGCGCAGCGCGAAACCGCTTGCCGTTATGCGCTGCGTCTGGCCGACGCGCTCCGCCGACCCGCATGGGTCGACTATGCCGTCGAGATGCACCTGATCGCAGGCAAGCCGATGAGTGAATGGTGCACCTCGCGCATGGTGCTGATCATGCCTGTCGTGCCGGGGGTCGACGCGGAGCAGCTTTTCTTCTACCAGCAGATGCTCAAGGGGAGCCTGGCTGATCTCCCGCCCGAAGAACGGTCGCGAGCCGAGCAGATCATCGCTTTGCAACCCGGCCGCTGATCCCCCATGGTGCGCTGGTGACCGCCATGGACGAGGTTCCCAGGTTCCAGACGCGGCGCCGCCTGGTGGGCGTGCGTTTGGGGCGGTACGTGCTCGGGCCTCGTCTGGGCGCCGGCGGCACGGCGTCCGTTCACCTCGCACGGCTGGCGGGACCCGGCGGCTTCGACCAACTCGTGGCCCTCAAGATCATCCACGAGCACCTGCTCGACGAGGGCGACTTCGTTCGCATGTTCATCGACGAAGCAACGCTGGCCGTGCGCATGGATCACCCCAACGTGGTCCGGGTGTTCGAGCTCGGCCGCGAGCAGGACACGCTCTTTCTCGCGATGGAGTATTTGCACGGCCAGCCCCTGTCCAGCGTGATCGAGAAGGTTGCGCGGCTTGGCGCGCCCATGCCCTACGACCTGGTAGCGTGGATCGGCGCACGGGTGGCGGACGGGCTGCACCACGCGCACGAGCTGGTCGACGACGCGGGCAACCGGCTGGGCCTGGTGCATCGCGACGTCAGCCCGCAGAACGTGTTCGTGACGTACGACGGGCAGGTCAAGCTCATCGACTTCGGCATCGCGCGGGCCGCGGGGCGTCTGGCGCGCACCACGGTCGGACGCATCAAGGGCAAGTTCGTGTACATGGCGCCGGAGCAGGTCCTCGGGCAGCCGTTCGATCATCGAGCCGACCTGTTCGCGCTGGGATCCACGCTCTACGAGACCGCGCTGGGCACCCGGCCTTTCCAGGGGGAAGACGAGACCGACTCGCTTCACCGCATGCTCTTCGAAGGCGTTCTCGACCCGCGTTCGGTTCGGCCGGACTTTCCGCCTGAGTTGGCCTGCGTGCTCGAGCGCGCGATGGCGACCAATCCCAAGGACCGCTACCAGACGGCGGCGGAGATCGGGCGCGATCTGGACGCCTGGCTGGCGACCATTGCCCATGCGGAGCCGCGCGCAGCGCTCGCGGAGCTGGTCACCAGGATCTTCCAGGCCGAGCATGACGAGCAGAACGACGCCATCGCGGCGTTGCGAAAGGTCGTGCTCCCCGGCGAAGCCGCGCCGCCCGGCGCGCGTACGCCGATCGACGAACGCACGACCGATCCGGCACCGGACCGCACGGGCTCGCACACCATCCCCGTGGCTCCGCGCACGCGGCGTCCGGCCATCGTGGCTGCCGCGATCGCCGTCGTGGTCGCGCTGGGCGCCGGCGTGCTGCTCGCAACGAGGTCCACGCCCCGCGCGCCCCCGGCCCCCGCAGCCTCGACCTCGGCCGTCACGCTGGACATCAGCGTGCAGCCACCGGTGGACGCCGTGATCACCGTGGGCGGGCGGGTGGTCCCGGATCGTCCGGCTCGCGTCTCCCTGGCACGCGGCGCCGGCCCGGTCGACGTGGTCGTGGCAGCGGACGGGTTCATCACGGCGCGGTTGCAGGCCATTCCGGACCGTGACCAGGTCATCGTCGTGCCGTTGCTTCGCGAGCCGGTGGCGCCTCCGGGCGAGGCAACCGACGCGGGGCAGGCGGCGCATGACGCGGGTGTCCGAAGCCCGGGAGCCGCCGTGACCGTTCCTGCCGCGCCGGACGCGGGATTCAAGCCCTCGAGGCCACCAGGCACCCAGACAGGCATCATCACGGAGTATCCGGAGTAGGCCACGTCTGTGCGCAGCGTGCGAGCGATGCACCGAAGGCTGCGCTCGTCGTAAGCAAGGCGTTGGATGACGGCGGCATCGTCGCGCGGCATGCGTGGCGTGAGCAATCTTCTGCAGCGCATGTGGGACGCTGGCGCAGCGCCACGAGCGACGCAGCCAGTTGGCGCGCAGGGGCCGCGCGCACCGGATCGCGCTTGGTGCTTCCCGGTTGCCGCGGTACGCTGCGCGCATGGCTTGTCGTGGCGCGGTCACGCTTCTGGCGACGGCGATGCTCATGGTGCCGGGATTCGCTGCGAGCGCGCAGGATGCCGCCCAGCCGCCGTCCGACCCGTGCGCGAGCCAACCGGCGGTGTGTGGCAAGAAGGAGTTCGATCAGGGCGTCGCCGCGTATCAGAAGGGCGACTTCGCCTCTGCCGCGCAGCATTTCCGGCAGGCCCTGGCTTATCGGCCTCACCCTGTCGTCGCGTTCAACCTGGCGCTGGCCGAGGGAAAGCTCGGCCAGTGGCGCCAGGCCGTGGCGCGTCTGGACCTGGTGCTGCACGACCCGCAAACCAGCGAGAAGCTCAAGGCCAGCGCCGCGCAAGAGCGCGACAGCTTCGCCGCCAACCTCGGCTCGGTCACCGTCGACGCCGTGGACGCCAAGGGCATCGAGGCATGGGTCGACGGCGAGCCGCTGATCGGCGCGCCCCCGCGCGTCACCGTCGATCCTGGCGTGCATCAGGTCAAGGTGGTGGTCGACGGCCGCGTGGTGATCGACCGGCCGATCGGCGTGAAAGCGGCGGAGCACGTGCGGTTGGCGATCACGCGGGAGCGGGAGGTCTCGGTGGTGATGCCGCCCGAGGAGCATCCGCCTCCGCCACGGCAGGAACCGGAGCGAAACGGCGTGGATCCGATCTGGTTCTACGGCGGCTTGGGGTTGACCGCGGTGCTGGGAGGCGTGACGACCTGGAGCGCGCTCGACACCCGCCGTGCCTACGATGACTACAAAGCGGCGCTTCCGACGCTGCCGCAGGAGGATATCAATCGGCGGGTAGACGAAGGGCACCACAAGGAAGACCGAACCAACGTGCTGCTGGCGGGCTCGCTGGTGGCGGCAGCGGGCACGGCGGTGCTGGGGCTGCTCTTCGTGGACTGGAAGGCGTCGTCGGGCCGTCCTACGATGGGGCTTACGCCAGGCGGCGTCGTCGTGCAACGACGCTTCTGACCGACCTTGCAGGGCGGGGTGCTGGTGGTTCGGCGGGGATTGCGTTAGATTGCAACCATTCGATTCCATGGGTTCACCCAGCCATCCTCCCGACCGTCCTCCGATCGGCGGGCGTCCGTCCGCGCCGGTCGATTCGCCGATGTGGCGGCTGAGGTGGCGGGGACGGACCATCGTGCTTGGCGAGGAGCCCACGTTGATCGGACGCAGCTCGCAGTGTCAGGTGCAGGTGGACGATCCGCTGGTTTCGCGTCGTCATGCCAGCCTTCAGGTGTCCGGCGACGCGCTGTTCCTCGAAGACCTGCGCAGCGCCAACGGCGTGTTCGTCAACGGCGAGCGCGTTCGTCGGCCACGGCGGCTGCTCGATGGTGATCGCATCCTGGTGGGCAACGACGAGCTCGTCGTGGTCAAGGCCGGCGTGTCGTCGGCGGCGTCCGACCAGACCGGGGAATTCGAAGACGAGCCGCGAACGCTCGACCCCGAGGCGCGCAGCGACGTGCACGACGTCGTGCCGGACCGGCTGCGGGCTTCCGGTGGGGCGTATCCGACGGTGTCGGGCGTCACGACGGAGAAGGCCGAAGCGTTTACGATGCTGGGCAGGCTGGCGGACCGGCTCATCTCGGAGGGGCGGCCGGATCGGGCGGCGCACGTGCTGGCCGACATCCTCCGGGAGGTGCTGGACGCCGCGCGCACGGGATTCGACATCTCGGAAGAAGCCTACGAGCAGGCGTGTCGGTACGCCATGAAGCTCGCCGAAGCGACCCTCGACGGCCGGTGGGTCGACTATCAGGTGGAGCTGCACCTGGCCTTGCGCGAGCCTCTGCCTCGGGCCTCGATCCGTGCCATCGAGGCGCTGACCGCCCGCGGCGTGGCGCTCGACCTCGCGATCTTCCAGCGCTACCAGGACCAGGTCAGGGAGCTCAGGACCGTCGCCAAGCCTGCAGAGCGAGCGCTGTGCGACCTGTCGCTGCAGTTCGATCCGCGTGCGCACCCACGAAGCTGATCCCATGCCCGATTCGACCCGGCGTCGGCCCACGCCCCTGCGCAAGCCTCCTCTGGTGCCCCAGGTGACCACGCTCTGGGACTACCCCTCGCAGCACTATGGACGCGAGGAGCAAGGCAGCCAATCGTATCGCGGCGCGACGCCGTCGTATGTCATCTGGAACGTGATCCATCGATTCACTGCACCGGGCGCCAAGGTACTCGATCCGTTCTGCGGCAGCGGCACCACCTTGGATGTGTGCAGGGATCTCGGGCGCGAGGGCATCGGGTTCGACCTGGCGCCGGCGCGGGACGACATTCGCCAGGCCGACGCGCGCAGCCTGCCCTTGAAGCAGAGCAGCGTGGACCTGGTGTTCATGGACCCGCCGTACGCGGACAACCTCACGTACTCCGACGACCCGCGCTGCATCGGCAAACTCAAGGCCCACGGGCAGTATCAGCGGGCGATGCGGCTGGTGCTCGCGGAATGCGCGCGTGTGCTACGTCCGAACGGTGTCATGGCCATCTACGTGTGCGACGTATGGCACAAGAAGCACGGGCTGCTTCCGCTGGGTTTCGAGCTGTTCGAGCTGGCGCGTGGACAAGGGATGGTGCCCATCGACATCGTGTGCGTGACGCGCCACAACCGGACGCTTCAGATGGGCAACTACCGGCGTGCTGCCGACGAAGGCGGGTTCCTGCTGCGCGGATTCAACTATCTGTTGCTGTTGCGCAAGCCGGACAAGGGCGTAGCGCGGGAGCCGGCGGGTCATATGCCGTAGCGCAGGCGCTTCCGATAGAGGGTCGTGCGGTGCATGCCGAGCATCCGGGCAGCCTCGCCGTGCGCGTAACGTGTCTGCAGCAGAGCCGCCTGGATCCGCGCTTTTTCGTCTCCGAGTAAGGCGTCCGGCGAGAGCACGGGCCGCGGCGCAGCGGCGGAAGCGGGCAGACTGTCGACGGGCATGGCGAGTGGCGCGCTGTCGCGTGAGGCGAGCCGCGTCGGCCGGGGTTGCGCGCGCAGCTCCCGCGGTAGGTCATCGGCATGCGCAACCGGTCCTTTCGCCACGACCGACACGTACTCCATCGCGTTGGCGAGCTCACGCACGTTGCCGGGCCAGGGGTAGTCGAGCATGAGGCGGAGCGCGTCCGTGCCGAGGCGGATCTTGTCGCGTCCTTCTCGTTCGGCCAGCCGTTGCAGGAAATGCTCGGCGAGGGGTTCGACGTCTTCCATGCGTTCGCGCAGGGGAGGAAGCCGCAGCGGGACGACCCGAAGGCGGTAGTACAGGTCCTCGCGGAACTGGCCGCGTTCGACCATTTCGCGCAATGATCGGTTCGTGGCGGCGATGACGCGAACGTCGACCTGGATCGGTCTGGTTCCGCCGACGCGTTCGAAGGTGCGCTCCTCGAGGACGCGCAGGAGCTTGCCTTGCAGCTCGAGCGGTAGCTCGCCGACTTCGTCGAGGAAGATGGTGCCGGAGTGTGCGACCTCGAATCGTCCTCGCTTCTGGGTGACGGCGCCGGTGAAGGCGCCGCGCTCGTGGCCGAAGAACTCGCTTTCGAGGATCTCGGAGGCGATGGCGGCGCAGTTGACGGCATGGAAGGGGCCGGCGGCGCGTCGGCTTCGCTTGTGGATCTCGCGGGCGACCAGCTCCTTGCCCGTGCCGCTCTCGCCCTGCACGAGGATGGTGGCGCTCGAGGGGGCGACCTGATCGATGAGGTCGAAGACCTCGCGCATGCGCGGGCTGCGGGACACCAGCGTGCCGTACGCGAAGCCCTGCACACGCAAGCGCTCGCGCATCTTTCGCTCCTCTTCCCGCAGGTCGCGCACCAGGAGCATCACGCCGCCCGGATCGTCGGGCAGCTCCAGGGGAGACACGGTGATGGATAGAGGGACGGACTGCGCGCCCACCCCTGAAACTTCGATACGAGTGCGGCTGACCGGCGTTTTCGAGGCGCGCACATGCTGGACGATCCGGGCCACCTCGTCCCCCGCCAGGTCGGCGATGGACTTGCCGAGCGACTCCTGCTCCGCGACGCCGAGGGCGGCCTGGGCCGATGTCGACACGAAGCGGACGGTGTCGTTGGCGGACACGCCGACGATCCCCTCGGTGACGCTATCGAGGACGCTTTGCAGGAGGGCTCGTTGACGTTCGGCGGCCTCGCGGGCTTCGTTGGCGGCGCGTTCCTTGGCGTTCCACGCGGTGACATCCCTGAGGACCTCGATGCCGAGCACGGGCGCGCCGGCGTCGTCGCGGATGACGGTGGCGGTCTTGAGGACCTCGATGCGCTGGCCGTCGCGGCCTTTGAGCACGAGCGGGACATTCTCGAGGTTGCCGTACTCGAAGACGCCGCACTTGTGCTCGCAGACGTTGCAGTGCACGGCGCGGAGGCAGTGGCTGCCGACGACGTCGTTGCGGGGGTAGCCGGTGAGCCGTTCGGCGGCGCGGTTCCAGTAGAGGATGCGTTTGTCCGGGCCTACGAGGAAGACGGCGTCGGAGAGCAGTTCGACGACGGTTTCCCAGAATTTCGTATCACCACCGAGCATGAGGCGGACCTTGGCGATGGCCTCATCGGGGGCGAGGCCTGGGGGCGGGTGGAGCAAGGACCGCGCCTGCAATTCGGGCCCAGATTTGCTGCGTTCACGATTCATTGTGCATCATCATGATGCAATACGCATCGCAAGTGGCATCCAATGGTTGCATCTTCGCCGGGATGCCGCAACCACAAGTTGCGTGGTTTGTGCGTTTCCACGATGGCATCAGAATTGATGAAGGGCCCCGGCATGGGTTCCCCGGTTCCTCTCTCACGACGTCGCTGGCTGGCCTTGAGCGCCGGCACCCTCGCCGCCGCCACCGCCGCTCGGTTCCATCCCCTCGGCGACACCGACGCCCACGCCGCGTCCGGCCCCCTGCAGGACCCCGGCACGGATGGCCGGCTCGTGCGGTCCGTGTGCGAAGTCTGCTTCTGGAAGTGCGGCATCCAGGCCCATGTCCAGGAGGGGCGCATCACCAAGATCCAGGGCAATCCTCTGCACCCCCTGTCGAACGGCAAGCTTTGTCCCCGTGGCACCGGCGGCGCCGGGCTCGCCCACGATCCGGACCGGCTCGTACGCCCCTTGATGCGCGTGGGCGAGCGGGGCAGCGACCAGTTCAAGCCCGTTTCCTGGGACGAAGCGCTGGGCCACATCGCCAGCAAGCTCGACGACCTCAAGAAAAAGTACGGCTCCGAGTCGCTCGCCATCTTCAACCACGGCGCCGGCGCCTCGTGGTTCGTCCACCTGTTCAAGGCATTCGGTACAAAAAACTTCGGCGCTCCGTCCTACGCGCAGTGCCGCGGGCCGCGGGACACAGCCTTCGACCTCACCTACGGCGCGGAGCCCGGTTCTCCCGAGGTTCTCGACATCGCCAACACGCGCTGTCTGGTCCTGCTCGGCTCGCACCTGGGCGAAAACATGCACAACACCCAGGTCCAGGACTTCGCCCGCATGGTCGCCCGCCACGCCGACCTCATCGTCGTCGACCCCCGGTTCTCCACCGCCGCGTCGAAAGCGCGCACCTGGCTCCCCATCCGTCCCGGTACCGACACCGCGCTGCTGCTCGCCTGGATGCATGTCATCGTCCACGAGGGCCGCTACAACCGCGACTACGTCGAGAAGTACACCTCGGGCATCGACAAGCTCAAGGAGCACCTCACCAAGTTCACGCCTGAGTGGGCTGCCGCCGAGACCGGCCTCGATGCAGCCGTCATTCGCGACACGGCACGCCGTCTGGCAGGCGCAGCCCCCGCGGCGATCGTGCACCCGGGGCGCCACACCACCTGGTACGGCGCCGACGACACGCATCGCGAACGCGCGATCGCAATCCTCAATGCGCTCCTGGGCTCCTGGGGATCGCGCGGCGGATTCTTCATTCCGGCCTCGCCCAAGCTGGCCCCCTACCCCACGCCCGCCTACCCCGAGGCGCGCGCGGCCGCCGACCGCCTCCCCGGTGAGGCTCCCTTCGCCCTCGAGCCGCTGTCCCAGGGCATCCGACGCGCCACGATCGACGGCAAACCCTATCCCATCAAGGCGTGGTTCGTCTACGGCAGCAACCTGATTCAGGCGCTTCCCCAGCGTGAGGAAACCATCAAGGCGATCCAGGCGCTGGACCTGCTCGTGGTGGTCGACGTCCTGCCCGTGGAAATCGCCGGATGGGCTGACGTGGTGCTTCCCGAAGCGTCGTATCTCGAGCGCTACGACGACCTGCTCAAGCTGTCCTGGCACCGCGGCGGCGTGGCGCTTCGACAGCCCGTGGTGGCCCCGCCCGGCGAGGCGAAGCCCGGTTGGTGGATCGCCCGCCAGCTCGCCCACAAGATGAATCTCGGACAGTACTTCCCGTGGACGGACATCGAGGAGTATCTCAAGGACCGCTGCGCCCGGTCCAACCTCGATTTCGAGCAGCTCAAGCGCGACGGAATCATCCTGTCGCCGCCGAAGCCCACCACGCTGGAAGACGGGCTGACGCTGACGATTGCGACGGAGTCCGGCAAGATCGAATTGTACTCCGAGAAGCTGGAGAAGGCAGGGTTTTCGCCCATGCCCGAATTCCGGCGCCCCCCCGCGCCGCCGCCAGGATACTTCCGCCTGCTGTACGGACGCACCCCTGCCCAGACTTTCGGGCGTACTTCGAACAACCGCCAGCTCGGCGAGCTGTCCCACGGCGACCGCGTCTGGGTCAACGCCAAGGCTGCCTCGGACCTGGGCATCCACGACGGCGACCGGGTCGTGCTGGTCAACCAGGACGGCATCCAGAGCGCGCCGCTGCGGGTGAAAGCCACGGAGCGGATCCGCTCCGACTGTGTCTTCATGCCTCACGGCTGGGGGCACACTGCCAAAGGGCTTCACTACGCCGTCGGAAAGGGCGCCGACGATTCGGCGCTGATCCATCGAATCGAGGTGGATCCGGTCATGGGGGGCACCGGCATGCGCGTGAATTTCGTCACCCTGCGAAAGGAGGCGTGAGCCATGCGTCGCGTGATGGTCATCGATACGTCGCGATGCGTCGGCTGCGAAGCCTGTGTCATCGCTTGCAAGAACGAGAACCGAGTCCCCGAAGGCAAGTATCGGGATTGGGTGACGCAGGAAGCCCGCGGCGAGTTTCCGAACCTGTCCCTCGAAATCCGCTCCGAGCGCTGCAACCATTGCAGCGACGCCCACTGCATCACGAACTGCCCGACGGGCTCGAGCTGGTACAACGACGACGGCACGGTGCAGATCGACCGATCGAAGTGCACCGGTTGCAAAGCTTGTATCGCGTCGTGCCCCTATGGCGCGCGCTACGTGCACCCTGACGGATTCGTCGACAAGTGCAGCCTTTGCGTGCACCGGCTCGACCGGGGCCAGCCCACCGCCTGCGAGGAAGTCTGTCCGACCGGCGCGATCGTGACGGGTGACGCCGACGACCCGGGCTCGGAGGTCGCCAGGCTGATCCGCCGCGGCTCGCTGCACGTGGTCCATCCCGAAGCCGCAACCCGTCCCAACGTCTACTACATTCGCTGAGGAACCCCCCATGCAACCGCACGTCGAACTGGATTCCACGCGAGCGCCCCTGCTGGAAACCGGCCACCTCTTCTGGGGATGGGAAATACCCGTCTATCTTTTCCTCGGCGGGCTCGTGGCCGGCCTGATGATCACCGTCAGTGCCGTGATTCTCCGCTACGGCAAGGAACGTGTGACGAGCGCGATGAGGCTCGGGCTCCTGGCGGCGCCGGTGCTCCTGTCGCTCGGCATGGGTGCGCTGTTCCTCGACCTGACCTTGAAGTTACATGTATTCCGTTTCTACCTGACCTTTCGACCAGCGGCGCCCATGTCCCTGGGCTCCTGGGTGCTGATCCTGGTCTATCCCGTCCAGGCGCTGCTCGTGCTTGCCCTGCCCTGGCACGCATTCGCCTCCCGGCTGCCCGCCCATGCGCTGCTCGACCGCGTCCGATCCCTGGCGGAGCGCCTGGTCCGGCCTCTCGCCTGGGCCGGGCTCCTCGGAGGAATCGCGCTGGGCGTCTACACCGGTGTGCTGCTCTCCACCACCGTCGCCAATCCGCTGTGGTCGAGCTCGTCGCTGGGCTTCCTGTTCCTGGTCTCCGGCTCCTCCACCGGCGTGGCCGCCCTGATGATGGCCGAGCGCGATCACGACACGCAGGCGATGCTGGCCCGCGCGGATGTCGCCTTGATCGTCGCCGAGCTGGCCGTCATCGCCGCCTGGATCATCGGGTTGGCGACGCAAGGCCCGCTGTACCGCGAGGCGGTGAGCGTGGTGCTGTCCGGCTCGTACGCGCCCATGTTCCTGGGCATCGTGGTGTTCGGAGGGCTGCTGGTGCCGATGGTACTCGAAGCGATGGCATTGCGCGGCAAGGCGATGCACTCGCGTTTGGTGCCCGCCCTGGTGCTCGCCGGTGGTCTGCTGCTCCGGTTCGTGATCGTCTACGCGGGCCAGGAGGTCCGTTTCTTCAGCGTTTGATTCGATGGAGCGCGCGATGAGTGATTCGACCAGACATCAAGCAACCGTGGTCCAGAAGCCGCTGTGGGATCCCTACCTTGCAGGGGTTGCGCTGGGGCTCGTGCTGCTCGCAACGTTCCTGGTCTTCGGACGCGGGCTGGGCGCCTCGGGCGCGATGGCCCGGTTTGCGGGGCTTGCGGCGCACCTCGTGGCACCGGGCTGGGTGGAAGCCAATCCCCACCTGGGTGGGTACTTCGCCCATGGGGCGCACTGGTGGGACGACTGGTTGATCTTCGAGGTCGTGGGCGTGGTGCTCGGCGGTCTGTTCGCGGGATTGACCGCGGGGCGATTCAAGGTCGAAGTGGAAGCAGGTCCGCGCATCACGCCGAAGACGCGCCTGCTGTTCGCACTGGTCGGCGGCGCCATCACCGGCTTCGGCGCCCGTCTCGCCATGGGTTGCACGAGCGGCCAGGCGTTGACCGGCGGCGCGACCCTCGCGCTCGGAAGCTGGGCATTCATGATGAGTGTGTTCGCGGGAGCCTATGCGCTCGCCTGGTTCGTCAGGAGGCTATGGACATGATGCCGATTCACCCCTCCACCTGGGTCGGATATACGCTCGCGGTCCTCTTCGGCTTCGCGTTCGGCTTCGTGCTCGAGCGGGCGGGCTTCGGCAGCGCTCGCAAGCTCGCGGCGCAGTTCTACCTGACCGACATGCGCGTGCTGAAGGTGATGTTCACCGCCATCGTCACGGCGCTGCTGGGCCTGACGTTCCTGCGCGCGGTGGGCGTGCTCGACTGGGACGAGCTGTACGTCAACCCCACCTATCTGGGCCCGCAGGTCGTCGGCGGTCTCATCTTCGGGGTCGGCTTCGTGATTGGCGGCTATTGTCCAGGCACCTGCGTGGTGGCCGCCACCACGGGCAAGCTGGATGCCGTCGCTTTCCTGGTGGGGATCGGAGGCGGCGTGATCGCGTTCAGCGCTGTGCTGCCCAGGATCCAGGGATTCGCCCAGGCAGGGGGCGAACGACGTTTTCTTTACGATTGGCTGCACCTGCCTTACGGCGTGGTGGCCATCGGCGTGACCCTGATGGCGCTGGGCATGTTCGTCGGCGCGGAGCTCATCGAGCGCAAGATGGCGAACCGGACCCGGAGCGCGGCCAAGCCCACGGAACCAGCCAGCGAGCAAACCCAATCCGCGTGAGGTCGAGGATGGACCGCAAGAGTCTTCGCAAGTCGTTGCTGGTGGCGGCAGGGATCGTCGCGGTGGCCGGCGCCGCGCTCGGCGCGCGTGCGCGCTCGAACGACACGGTGCTCATGGCGAGCGCTGCCCCATCCACCATCGAGCCCTTCGCGCTCGCCCAGGTGCTCAGCCAGGCTCCCCCCGACATCGTCGTGATCTCCCTGGACGATGCGCGCCACCCGCTGATCGGTGCGGTGCCGTCGTCGATGTACGGCGAGAGCGATGATGCATTCGTGGCATCCGCGCCCAAGGCGCGTCGCATCGTGTTGGCCGGCAAGGACCAGGTGCGGGTGGACCGGGTCGCGCGCAGGCTTCAAGCCGCGGGCCGATCCGTCGCGGTGCTGGCGGGAGGCATCGATGCCTGGGACAAGGCGATGGATGCGGACCCGGCTGCTCCCGCGGACACGGCGGGTGCGGAGGCCTGGGAAGCATACCGGGTCAACGTGGCGCTGCGCCGCTACTTCGGGGACGCGAGCGCTGCGCCACCGCCAGCGGCTGCGCCCCGTCCTGCCGCGGCGCCTGCCGCCCCGGCCGCGCCCAAGAAGCGCGAAGGCTGCTGAGCAACCCCGGCGATTCCTGTCTCCGATTGCACAACGCCGCCCCCGCAGGCACGATGCGCCCTGATGACGTGCATGGCGCAACGCGGGAGTCTCCCATGAGCGTGTCACGACGAGCCTGGCTTTCGGAGCTCTTGCGTGCGGTGTCGACGTCAGCCACCGCGGTTGTCGGCTTGCTGGGGATGCGCGCAGCGATCCCCCCGGCCACCCGCCCGGGCGTCGTACGATGCGCGTCCTCGGGGGATCGGGTGTCCATCGTCGATGATGCGTTGGTGGTTCGCCGCGGGATGGTGGTGCGGGCGTTTTCGCTGCGGTGTCCCCACCTTGGATGTCGTGTGAGGTTGGACGGCGACGGAAAGGGGCTGACATGTCCGTGTCACGGCAGCCGCTTCGACCTCGACGGCAATCGAGTGCACGGTCCTGCGACGCGCGGGCTCACGGAGCTGCAGGTCGACCTCGCGCCGTCGTCCGGGTGAGCCACCCGCAGCTTGCGCCGTGATGGCAGGCGCCGTCCGGATCGAGGTCGGAACCCGTGGGCGAATCCGCGAGCTGCTACCCTGCGGTGTCGGTTGGTCTTGCGCCGTCTCGCGTGGCGTGGAATCGTCGCACCACCATGGCGCTCACGTGTGCGAGCAGGATTGACCGGGTGGTGGGGGACGCGCGAAGCCCGTCATGCCCCGGGCCGTGGACCTGCACATCCCAGCCATCACGGTGGGACCTGGCCGAGATGACGGGCGGCGGGGGCGGCGTGCTCGAGCGCCTTTCTGTAGGCGAGAACGAGGAGGGGAAGGGGAGGCTGTCGCCCACGGAAGGCGTCCGGATCGCTGCCCGGGATGGCATGGCGGGGTTCGAGGCGGATCGGGCCGGTGACCCCACCACGACGGGGACGCGGGCGTGCCGCATCGACGCTTCGGCGAACGTGGTGTTGCCGTGACGGTGGCGACGGCAAGCAGCCGCTACTCGCGACAGGAGCGATTCCAGGGCATCGGTCCCGACGGACAGGCCCGCATCCGGGCGTCGAAGGTCGTGGTCGTCGGCTGTGGCGCGCTCGGCACACACAGCGCGAACACCCTGGCGCGCGCCGGTGTGGGAACGATCGTGCTGATTGACAGGGATCTGGTCGACGAAACGAATCTGCAACGTCAGGTGCTGTTCGACGAAGACGATGCGCGGCACGCGATTCCCAAAGCCGTCGCCGCCGCGACCAAGCTCTCGCGCGTGAATGGCGAGTGCCGGATCGAGCCTGTCGTTGCCGACCTCGCGCCGTGGAACGCCGAGCGGTTGCTCGATGGTGCCGACGTCGTCGTGGACGGTTGCGACAACTTCGAGACGCGCTATCTGGTGAACGACGTCTGCGTCCAGAGCGGCAAGCCATGGGTCTATGCGGGGGTGACGGCGAGCTACGGGATGACGGTTCCCTTCGTTCCCGGAGCGGGGCCATGTTTTCAGTGCGCCTTTCCGGAACCTCCGCCTCCGGGGGCGGTGATCACCTGCGAGACGGCGGGCATCATCGAGCCCATCGTGTCGGTGATTGCTGGGGCCCAGTGCGCCGAAGTGCTGAAGCTGATCGTCGGCGCGCGCGAGCATCTGCGGCGCAAGCTGCTGCACGTGGACCTGTGGACCGGCAAGATCCTGGAGGTTGGCCTCGGCGATGCGAGGCAGTCGTGTCCGGCGTGCGGCGAGCGCAGGTTCGAGCACCTCGCGGCGCAGCGTGGCGTGCGGGCGGTAGCGCTGTGCGGAGGCGCGGTGCAGATTTCGCCACGCGAAGAGACACGGGTGGACCTGGCTTCCCTGGCGCGGAGTTGGGCGCCCCTGGGCCCGGTCCGCGCAACGCCCTACCTGGTGCGGGTGGTCGTCGAAGGGCACGAGCTGACGGTGTTCGCGGACGGCCGGACGATTATCAAAGGTACCGGCGACGAGGCGACGGCGCGATCGATTCACGCCCGCTACGTGGGAGTCTGAGGCGGGGTCGGGAGGGTAGAGCGAAGCCTCCTGGCGTGGCGCCCCTGCGCCGCACCGCGGCGCGGAAGGCGGGGGGACGCGTGGCCCTCGGCGTTCGCCCCGCGCGTTGGGCCCTACAATGCGGAAATCAGCCGTACGAGGTCGACTTTCTGCAGCGTCGAAGCAGACGGGTCTCCCTTGTTGACTTCGACCTCAATCCGGTAGCGTTTGCCTACCTGGAACTGGTCGAGCATGGGAGGATGGGCGGCCACCTTCACCCCGGCCGCGTCTCCGGCCGCGACGTCGTCTGCCACCGTGATGAACTCACCCATGCAGGGCTTGCACGACGCAGGCGGCGGGCATGGCGGGCACGGCTTGATACCCACGACCCATGCGTCGAGCGTGTGGTTGCCTGCGGTCGGTTTGCTTTGCAGATCCTTGACCGATTCGGCGCCGGAAGCCGGTGTCGGAGCGCTCGGCGCCGTGGGTGCCGGAGGCGTTTCCGAGTTGTCGGGCGGCGTGACGATGACCGTGGTTTCGGAGTCGGACGTGTTGGGTGCGGTCTGCTTGCCGCCGCAGCCGGCAGCAGTGGGCAACAGCGACGCCAGCGCGACGATCAACGCTGTTCGGAGATGGCTCGTGGCTGTTTTCATTGGATTGTCCCCCGTTTCCTGACGAATCTGTTTTGGACGACGCCTTTCCGTTCGAGACTTCGGGTTGCCGTGGCCGTGTGTCGGCGCCTCGGGCGGCCCTGTGGATGCCTCTTGGAGGCGACCCAATCTACGGTATGCTTCGTGGCAGCGCAACCATGGCAGGGGGCTCGGGGGGTCATCCCGTGCGCCTGGGTTCGCCTCGCCCATACCACACGCCACGAACCGGAGCCGAGGGAAGGCGAGTCGGACGGTACCGCGGGCACGCGTCGGGGCGTTGAAATCGTGGCGGACGACCTCGAAGTCGCGCTTGGGGGGTTCGAAGACGCCCGGGAGGGGTTCGAAGACGCCCGGGAGGGGTTGGAAGAGGGACGGCAAGGGGGAACGTACGCGTGGAAGCGGCCCAGGAGCCGCGAGCAAGGGGGATCCATGGCTCGACGTCGTGGCAACCTGGTACCTGCGCGACCCCCGGCGGCCCGCGCTGATGGCGGCGCGAGCGCAGAGCATGGCAGAAAGAGCGTGCCACCGTCCTGGGCGTGGCCGACTACCAAGCACGAAGCCCGATGACGACGAGTCTTTGATTCGCCCGGACCACCACGACGTCATCCTCCGACGCCGACGACCCACGCTCCACCGCCGACCCGCACGCGCTTGCGCACGCCCTCAAAGCATGCCGACGGGCTTGATCGGGCGGCTCGGATCAGGTGGCGGAGCAACCATCAAGCGCATGGGCGTGCGCAGGCGGGTGGCGGAAGTGGCGGAAAGGTGGCGGGCCGCCACCAGGCCCGTTCACGCGAGAATCTGCCGCGTTCTGGCAACAACAGGCGCCCGGTTCGTCCCGATCGGCTGGCGAGCCGCCACCTGCCAGCGATGCGGATCGCTGGTTTTTCCCTCCGATCGAGGCCACCCGGGCTGGCGCGCGAATTGCGTTGTCACGCGCCCATGATTGACGCCTTACTCGTTGCCGGCCTGGCTCTGCTCGCAGGGCAGCTCGCCTGCCAGGAGCCCTTCGCCGCGTCGGCGACGCTGGTCTGTGCCCTGTGGCTCGCGCGGCCTCGCATGCGCACGTCGACCATCGCACTCGCGTGCCTGGCGCTCGTCGCCGGAATCGCCCGCACCGCGTGGGCAATGCGCACCGACGATATCGAACGGGCGGCTGTCCGGTCCACGTTCGGTGCGCCGGCGCGCTGCGCGGGACAGGTCACGGTGGCCTCCTCACCGACGCATGTCGGAGATCGGTATGCACTGCTCGGCAGGGTCGAATCCCTCGCCTGCGACACCGGGAGCACGGCTCCGCCGGGAACGATCGTGCGCCTGTATGCAGCCGACGACGACCTGGCCCGTGGCGACCGCTTGGAGCTGGTCGCCACGCTGGGCGTGCTCGAGATATTCCGCAATCCGGAAACCCGTGGGGCCGGCACGGCCGCTATCCGAAGCGGGGCCATGCTCAGCGGGGGTATCGTCGAAGCTCGTGTCGTGCAGCGCGCGCGGTGGTCCGGCGCTGCCTGGATCGATCGGCTGCGCACGCTGGCCCGTCGAAGAATCGAGGCCACCTACGCGCCCGATGCGTCGCCCATGGCGAGAGCGCTGGTGCTGGGCGAGTCGGACCTGCCCGACCAGGACGCCGAGGCGTTTCGGATCTCCGGCCTTTCTCATCTGCTCGCCGTGTCCGGGACGCACATCGTCGTGGCGGTGCTGGGCCTGGTTCGCCTGCTCGACCGCGTGCTGCTGCGCGTCGAGCGGCTCGCGGCGTCGGTGGATGTGGGACGGGTATCGGCTGCCATCGGGATACCGCTGTCGTGGTTCTACGCGGAATTCGCGGGCGGAGGCGGCAGCGTTCGCCGCGCTGCGTGGATGACGACGGCCGCGCTCGCCGCACGAGCGCTCGCCAGACGGCCGGACGGCACACGCGCGTTCGGGCTGTCGTTGCTCGGCGCCGGCCTGGCCGACCCTCTCGCGGGATTCGATCTGTCCTTCGGCCTCTCCGCTGGAGCCACGGCGGGCCTTCTCCTGCTGTCTCGTCCTCTTGAGCAGCGCATGAGAATCCTGCCCAAGGTGTTTTGGCCGCTCACGCAGCCATTGGCCGCCACCGTATCCGCCACGGCATTCTGCGCCCCCTGGCTGGCGGCGCTGGCGCCTACGCTCTCCCTCGTAGGGCTGGTGGCCAATCTCGTGGCGGTGCCGATCGGGGAGGCCATCTCCCTGCCAGCCTGTCTCATCCACCTGGTGCTTTCTCCGGTTCCACCTCTCGAACGTGGCGTCGCGCTGCTGGGATCGGGCTCGCTGCTTGCCGTGCGCGCGATCGCACGAGCCGGGGCCAAAGTAGCTTTTCTCGCCGTGCCCGTGCCCAGGCCGACTGCCTGGCAGCTCGCCGCTCTCTCGGTGGGCGTGCTCGCCGTCGTGCTGCGACGTCCCCGGGACCGGAGCCTGTCTCTGCTGGGATGCGTGGCGGCACTCGTCCTTCTCGAGATTGCCCAGGTGAAGACCGGCAGACCGCGGGGGACGCTGCGGGTCAATGTCCTCGACGTCGGCCAGGGCGACAGCATCCTGATCGACTTTCCCAACGGGCAAGCGATGCTCATCGACGGCGGCGGCATTCCATCCAGCCCGGTCGATCCGGGGGTACGGGTCGTGGCGCCCGTGCTTCGGGAGCGTCGACGGTCGCGGGTCGATCTCGCGGTGCTTTCTCACCCGCATCCGGACCATGTGAAAGGGCTTGCCTCCACGCTGCCTCGAATCGCGGTCGGCGCCTTCTGGGACAGCGGGTTCGGCGCCGCGGCGGGCGCGCCGCCCGAGTATTCCTCGCTGTGCGCCGCAATGCGTAGCGCACGCGTGCCCATCCGATCGCCCGCCGACCTTTGCGGCAAGCGGATCGCGATTGGAGGCGCGACGCTGAGCGTGCTGGCTCCTTGCCCATCCATCGACCTTTCGGCGTCGGCCAACGACAATTCCTTTGTTATCCGAATCGCGTTCGGCCGCACCAGCGCCATGCTCATGGGCGACGCGGAAGCCGCCGAAGAAGCCCGGATCCTGGCCTCGGGCTTCGGGGAACTCCACGCCGATCTGCTCAAAGTCGGCCATCATGGGAGCGCGACGTCATCGACCGACGCATGGCTCGACGCCGTGCGGCCGAGCGTGGCAGTGATCACCTCCGGCGTGCGCAACCGCTACGGACACCCCGCTCCGGAGACCCTTCGCAAGCTGGCCGCACGAGGCACCAGGGTGTTCCGATCCGATCTGCACGGCCAGATTAGATGGGAATCCGACGGCACGACGACATCCGTGCGGACCTGGGCATCGCCATGAACCGGTGACGACATTCGCTGCGCACTCACCTGCCGGCGCCGCGGCACGCGCGCGCCCGCCCGCTCTCGAACTGGCCCAGGCTTGCCCGGAAGTCGAGGTAGATCGGGTCGTCGTATCCCCCGTGGCAAGGCAAACAATCCCCCACCCGCAGGATTCGCGATCGCTCGGCCTCGTCGAGCAGCCGGGCCTCCTCGCGCGTCGTGTTACCTTGCGACGGATACGTGGCGCGTGCATCGCTTGTGTGGCAGCTCTCGCAGACGCGCGCCTTGCTCGTGGTGTGGGGATCCAGAGGAGCCCAGAAAACGCCTTCGACGCGACGGCCAATCCCATCGATGGACAAGGTCATGCCCTCGACGAACGGCGCGATCTTCGAGCGCGGACCAAGGGCGAGCAACGGCGGTCCTCCCCCGTTCGCTCCCGCGGTTTCCACCCACTCTCCCGGCGTCGGCTTCCCACTCAGGTGGTCGACTTGTACGCCGCCGCGCAGCTCGGTGTGGCATCTCGCGCAGCGCGGCGCCCACGCCGCGTGGCATGCCTGGCAGGCGAGCCGCTCGTGCCCGCGCAACGTGTGATACGCCGCCGGCTTCCAGGGCGGAATCGCCCGCTCCTCACCACGATGTTGCAGCAGCATCGTGCCCTTCAGCGCGTCGGTTCGCCACAATGGCGTGCCGCCGCGGGTCGTTCGCACAGCCGTCGACAGCCCGGTCCGACCAGCGCGGCTCCACGACGCTCGCAGCGCTTCTGCCACCCGAGCCCGGTCCGGCGGCACAGCCACGTTGCGAGGCGGAGCATGGCAATCCTCGCAGGCCACGTCGACGGCTTCATGACCATGGCCGTGCACGGCGCCGTCACCCATCACGTCGCGTTCCGTGTGGCAATCGATACAGGTCATTCCCGCTCTGGCATGTACGTCGGGCTCGACCATGGTGAACGGCCGTCCATCGGGCAGAACGTCCGTGCGCCGGGGGTCGGCTTGCTCGACCTCGAGCTTGCCATGATAGGACAGGGATATTCGCCCGCTGCGGCTATGGCATCCCTCGCACCGCGCTTCCGCGATGCGCGCGGTCACGTCCGGGTGCACCCGGCCGGTGGACGGCCCGGTCTCGACGGGTGACCCCAGATGGCACGCCGTGCATCCCCCGCCACGGGCAAAAAACCCCTGGTCGCCGGGCTGCGTCTTGTCCAGACCGAGGTGACAAGAGGCGCAGAGCTTGCGGACGTGCGATTCCGCCGGCGTGCGAGGCTCGGCCGCGGCATCGAGCGAACGCAGGTCGTCGTCCGGCATCGTCTTGGGGGTTGGCCGCTCGCCGAACACGTACCGGTCCACGGCGAGGATGCCGGGTACCCCGGCCATCAAGCTCGTGTTCACCCTGCGCAGCTCGTCCGGGTGGCATCCGGCCTGCCCGCATGTGCGCGCTGCGACAGCGAGTCCGCCGCCCAGGACCACCATGCCCTTGTGGGCCGCTTCGGCGTCCAGCGCAACCGGGTCGCCGAGATGGCAAGGGCTGCACCCGACAGCCGAGGGCTCGTGGGCCGGGCCCAACCCTCGCGTGTCCGCGTGACAACGAAGGCAGCCCTCGGGAGCACTTCGGCCCGTCACCGCGATTTCGGGCATCGGCTTCCCGCCGTAGGTGAACGGACCGCGGGCGATCAACCCAGCCACGACCGCCAGCGGCAACAGGGCGCCAAGCATCGCGCGGGGGTCGACGCTCATGTGCGCACCGCCGCGATCGTGAGCGCCATCGCCGCAGCCACGGCCACGGCCAGCACCCCACGCACCCCTGCCCCGACACGGCCCCTCGCCACGGGCAACGCCAGCATCAGCGCCAGCATGGAAGCAGGCGCCAGCAGCCCCGCTGCCCACGCGGGCAAGTGCTCCAAGGCAAGCCGGAGGCCACCCATGTACCAGGGGCCGTACAGGCGGCCGCCCGGCGCTGCGCCCACGAGATCCGGGCGCACGAGCAAGGCGACGATACCCGACAGCCCGAGCGCAACCCCCGCGCTCGGCGCGTCTGGAGCGAGCTTGCGCACGTGAAACACGGTAATCAGCGCCAGCGCAAGGGTCGCCGAGGTGGCGTGGTGGGCCGCCAGCACATGCGCATTACCTTCCGGCCCGCCGACGAGCCACGCAGCCCATGCCGCCCCTGCCCACGGTATCTGAGACAGCACGCCGTGCAGGACCGACGCGACACCTTGCCCCTCGGCATCCAGGGGAAGCGCCCGGCCGCCGAGCATCAGATACAGCGTGACAGGCAGCGACGCGACCAGCACAGCCCAGGTCGAGGCGGGCGTGTCGCGGTACGACCTTCGAAGCACATGATCCGCCGTGTGCGCGAGCAGCGCCAGGAGCGACAGGTGCGCGGACCAGGCGTGGACGCTTCGCACGAACCAGCCAAACGGGCGACCCGTTTCGAAGGCAAGCGTGGACAGCAACGGACGCCCCGGCTCGAACCCTGCAAGCAACGCAATTCCGGACACGACGCACACCGCGAGGGCGCCGAGCGTCAGCGACCCGAACGGGGGAAGACCCGGTATTGTCAGGCCCGGCGCCGTACGCGGCGCTGCGTTTCCCGAACCCGTCTCGGATTCTTCTGGCGTCTGGCGCTCCGCGCGATCCTTCATAGGCAGGCGGACATCCTAGCATCATCCGCGAAAGGTGCCCCGCCCCAAAACGCAGAGCTGCGCGCGGTGGCAGCCGGATTGCCACGTTCGGCAAGGACACGACCAAGGCAAGGGGCCGCGCGAGACGAACCGGATGCGCCCGCCGCGGCGGCTTGTTCTAGAATTCCGCGTGGCCCGGAGTCCTCGGGAACGGGATGACGTCGCGGATGTTCGACAGCCCCGTAGCGTACTGGATGGTACGTTCGAAGCCCAGCCCGAAGCCCGCGTGAGGCACCGTTCCATACCGTCGCAGGTCGCGGTACCACCCGTAGGATTGCTTGTCGAGCCCGAGCTCGTCGAGCCTGCGATCGAGGACATCAAGCCGTTCCTCGCGCTGGGATCCTCCGATGATCTCACCGATGCCGGGCGCGAGCACGTCCATCGCGGCCACCGTCTTGCCGTCGTCGTTGAGGCGCATATAGAATGCCTTGATGGTTTTCGGGTAGTCGGTGACCACCACGGGGCGGCCCACCAGGTCCTCCGTGAGGAAGCGCTCGTGCTCGGACTGCAGGTCCAACCCCCAGCCCACCGGGAACTCGAACTTCTTGCCCGACTTCTCCAGGCGCGATATCGCGTCCGTGTATGTCATGCGCTCGAACGACGACGACACGAAGCGCTCGAGCCGGCTGACGCAGGTCTTGTCGACGCGGTCCGCGAAGAACTTCATGTCGTCGGGGCGCTCGTCGAGCAACGCTCTGAAGATGTACTTGAGGAACGCCTCGGCGAGGTCGGCGTCGTCGTTCAGGTCGGCGAAGGCGATCTCGGGCTCGACCATCCAGAACTCCGCCAGGTGTCGGCTCGTGTTGGAGTTCTCGGCGCGGAAGGTCGGGCCGAAGGTGTAGACGCGGCTCAGCGCCATGCAGTAGGCTTCCACGTTGAGCTGGCCCGAGACCGTCAGCCACGTCTGCCTGCCGAAGAAATCCTGGGAGAAGTCGATGGATCCGTCGGGGTTGCGGGGCAGATTGGCGAGGTCGAGGGTGGATACACGGAACATCTGCCCGGCGCCCTCGCAGTCGCTGGCGGTGATCAGCGGGGTGTGAATCCAGAAAAAGCCTTGCTCGTGAAGGAACCTGTGAATCGCCATGGCGAGGGTGTGGCGGACACGGGTCATGGCGCCGATGACATTGGTTCGGGGACGCAGGTGGGCCACCTCGCGCAGGTACTCGAGGGAGTGAGCCTTGGGTTGCATCGGATAGGTTTCCGGGTCATCCACGAAGCCCATGACGCGCAGGGAGGTGACCTTCAACTCGACGCTCTGGCCTTTGCCCTGGGAGGGAACGAGCTCTCCGGTGGCCTCGATCGAGCAACCCGCCGACAGCTTGAGCACATCGGAGGCGTAGTTGGGAAGGTCCGCGGGCGCGACGAGCTGGATGGCGTCGAAGCAGGAACCGTCGTACAAGGCAATGAAGGAGATGCCAGCCTTGGAATCACGGCGGGTCCGGACCCAACCACGGACCGTGACGGTGGTGCCCGGGGCGACATCGCCCCGGAGGATGGTGCGGATGCTGTGAGCGTTCATCGGCCGGTTGCGTGGACCGGATCGGGTGGCGTTGTCAAGCGTCGTGCGCGGCCGGGGATGCGTTCGGTCCATCTGGCTTTCGTTCGACGGACCGCCGAGTCCCCCGAGAGCTCATGGCGGCTCCCGGAAAAGCAGCAAGAGGCATCACCGCAATCGAGGAACGCACACAGGGAACGGCTGCCTTCGCGTGGAGGGGTCGGGAGTAGCCAACGGAAGCTCGGGCTGGGCCTCGCAGGTCAGGCGAAGACCACCGTCTTGTTGCCCGCGACCAGGATCTTGTGCTCGAGGTGCGCGTAGATCGCGCGGCTCAGCACGACCTTCTCCAGGTCCTTGCCCTTTCGGATCAGATCCTCGACGGCATCCTTGTGGCTGATTCGGACGACGTCCTGCTCGATGATGGGTCCCGCGTCGAGATCGCTGGTGACATAGTGGCTCGTGGCGCCGATGATCTTGACACCCCTGGCGTGTGCTGCGTGGTAGGGGCGGGCACCGGCGAACGCCGGCAGGAACGAGTGATGGATGTTGATGATTCGATTCGGATAGCGAGCGACGAAGTCGGCGCTGAGCACTTGCATGTAGCGCGCGAGCACCACGAGGTCGATGCCGTGCTCATCGAGGAGCGCCAGCGCGGCGGCCTCCGCCTGGGCGCGGTTGTCCTTGTCGATAGGGATGTGGTGGAAGGCAACCCCGAACCTCGCGGCAACGTCCTGCAAATCGGGGTGATTGCTCACGATGAGCGGCAGTTCCACGTTCCACTCGCCGCTGGTCGTACGGGCGAGGATGTCGTGCAGGCAGTGGGCCTGCCTGGACACGAACACCGCCATGCGGTGCTTCTCATCCGAGAACATGAGCTGGAAGCGCATCGAGAAACGGTCCGCGATCGGCTGGAATTTCTCGACAATGTGCTCCCGCGGGATCCAGAACCCGTCGAGGGTCCACTCCACTCGCATCAGGAACGTGCGTGTCGTCAGGTCCACATGCTCGTCGAGGTGGACCACGTTGCCGTTATTGGCGAACAAGAACTGCGACACGCTTGCGACCAGGCCGGTCTGGTCCGGACACGAGATGAGAAGAACCGCAGTGGGGGATGGCATGGTGTTTCCCGTAGACAGAAGCGGCGGGTCGGGGCTTGTCCGCCGGCGGCGCCTGACCGCGACGCTATAGCTCGGGAGGCGCAGACCGTCCACCGGCAGAACCTGCCGGGGGTGCATGCCGCCGGACCCGATCCCAAACGAGGCGGACCTGGTCGTGACGGTGGACGATCCACGCCCATGGTCCAGGGTAGCAGGCATTTCAATCAACGGCCCGCCAAGTCGCCTGAGACTCGTGGCGGAGAGAACTAGCAACATGCAACACCGCAACACAGAAACTCAAACGGGGAACGGTTGCATTCGCAGCACCTTCGGCGGCCCGCCATTCCGTGTTCGCGTTCGGGTCGCGCGTTGCTCGTTGTCAGGCAACTTGGCGGCCCATTGAAAATATGAGGGGACGGCTCAGCGAACTGCCACGAGGGAGCCACTGTCCCAACGGAACACGACCGTGTCCGTGTCGTCGCCCATCATCGAAGTCGAGTAGGCAACTTCAACGGCGGGCTTTCCCTCGTGCTCGACCCACGCCACCGATAGCATCCTGAACGAACCGTCCGGGGCGGGCACCCTGACCGGCCTGGGTCCCGTCGGGCCGCTCACCACGACATGGGCCTCTGTGAGAGTACCTTGGGTCAGCGTTATGGTGAGCAGGTCGTCTTTCCCATCGCCGTCGATGTCGCGCGCGACCTCCTGAGGGTCTTCATTCACGACCTGGAGCACGCCCTCGTCCGTGGCGAGGATTCCCACTTCGTAAGCGTCTCCCATGGTATCGGGCTCTGGCTCCATGGTGTAGTGCGCATACAGGAACGCGCCCTTCCGTTCCTGCGTCACCTCCGCCCGAAGCTCCGGTGCCAGCCCTGCCTTCCATGCCTCCACGCGCTGCTCCGCCGTCATCTTCCCTTGTGCTGGCGCCGTCGACACGGAGGGCGCAGCGGGAAAGCGCCCCACCATTGCGCTCCAGTTCGCCATGTTGCCGCAGCCGATTGCGATCCCGAGCCCTGCCGGGACCGCTACCGCGGCTATCGTTGTTCTCGCCGACATGAGGTAACCTGCCTTTCTTTCCTGCAACCGCCACTTACCAGCTCGCGGGCGCCACCGGCTCTGGTTCCACCACCCGAAACTCGACCCTTCGGTTTTTCGCCCGTCCCTTCTCGCTCGCGTTGGAGGCGACCGGACGGTCCGGTCCGAAGTATATCCCGCGCAATCGCGCCGCTTCGATCCGCTCCCGGACCACCAGGTAATCGATCACACTCTTCACCCGGTCGCGCGACAAGCGCATGTTCATCTCCCGATCGCCGCGATCGTCGGTGTGCCCCTCGATGCGGATGACCGCGAGTCGGTCCGGCACCTCGCGCATCACGCGCGCCACGTCGCGCAGCACCTCATGCGATTCGCCCCGGATGGTGGCCTTGCCCGTATCGAAGTGGATGGCTTCGTCGATTTCCACCCCGCGAGCCGTGAGGCGCGCGTGCCCGTACGAACGTGGGCAGCCGTTCTTCCTTGGCTCCGAAGTCCGCAGCCCAGGCTCGTCGGGGCACCGATCCGCGCGGTCCGCCACGCCGTCCAGATCCCGGTCGGCACAACCGTTCTCCCCCTGGTAGGTCGAATACACTCCCGGCTCGTCGGGGCACGAGTCGTCACGGTCGATCACGCTGTCCTTGTCGCGGTCTTTTCCGATGGCGAAGGCGAAGTGAACGCGCACGCCACGCTGCGCCTGGAGCAGCAAGGGAAGTCGAAACGCTCGTCCCGCGATCCTCCCGCCCAGCATCGCCTCGATCCGTCGCCCGGCGTCGTCTCCGCTCTCGACCACTTGAAACACCTCCACCCAGCCCCGATACGTTCCTTCCATGGGCTTGCGGTTTCGCGGCGTGAAAATGTTCTCCACGTTCTGCTCCAGGCAGTTGGAGCCAAAGCTCCCGAGGCAGTCGACGTCGAGCGTGAGCCCCGCCGCCCTGCCCTGCCTCGCCCCGAAGAACACGTGCGCCCCGTCGGGCCCGATCACGTGCAGGTCCAGGTCGTCGCCCGTTTTCCAGGCCAACGTCCACTGCAGCGCACCGCTCTGATACTCCACTGCAGCGCACCGCTCTGATACCCGCAGCCTACGTCGTACAGGCCGTCGCAGTCGTTGTCGATCGCGTCGTGGCACACGTCGTTTCCCGAAGGCTGACAGGCGAAGGTGACGGCGGATCTAGCTTCCTGGTCCCCGTGCCAGGCGCCGTCGAACTCGTGCCGGTCGGACTCGGCGAGCAAGGCGCGCGCGCGCGCCTCGCGGGCCTGGGCGATCGGGGCCAGGTCGACGGTGCCCACGGTCGACCCGACAACAATCATGTCCTTCATGGAGTCGGGCACGGACTCGACGATAATGGGCGAAGGGGCGGCCGAGGACAGCTCGGCGTCCGCCGGGATGGTCATTCGCAGCTTTCCGTCTTGGTCGACCGTGCCAGGCGAGACAGCCGGCGCGCCGCCGAGGCGCAGGCGCAACCCGGCCGGGGCCGCGCCGTCTGCGCACGCCACGCGGTCGGTCCCACGAGATTCGTGGATTCCCGTTCCAATGTCTCGCTGCGACGTTGTCTTCGCGGCGTTGAGCCCTTTGATGCCGAATGCGCCGGTCAGCCCGCCGGCGATGCCGAGGCCGAGCGCAATCGTCTGGTAGTCCTCTTGCTCGCTCGAGCAGGTTTGCTTACCCTGGTCGTCGGTCGTGCACGCTTGCTGGTCCGACTGGTTGGGGGCCTCCATCAGGTAGTAGCCGGCGCCTGCGAGCAAGAGCGCTCCTGCGGCGATCAGCACGCCGTTGCCAACCTTGTCGGGCTCTTTCCTGGTGACTGCGCGAAGCGTGTAGCTCTGCTTGGTCGCGCTCACGCAGCCATCCCTGGCCCATGTCACGGTCCCCACCACCTCGTCGCCCTCGGCAACGAACGTGGCCGACAAGGGCGAAGGATTGCCGGGGGCGGCGACACGCGTCTTGGAGGTGTGTCCGGGAACCTCGACGGCTTCGAAGGTGGTTTTCATACAGGACGACGTCAGCGAGGCCAGGGCGATGGAGGCCGCGGCGACCCGCGCCGCGCGCTCCGAACGGCCCGGCGCCGTTCGCACGCGCCCCCCCGACGAATCGCGTGCTCGAATGTTACATAGGGGGGCTTCGCACGATCGTGATGGACGATGACCCATGTTCTTCTCCTTCCCTTGTGCCGTCAGTCGACGACGGAGCGGGCGATTGTGCGCGTGCCGCAGACCTTGGCTCGGGGGCCCCAACTCCTTCGCAAGCAGCGTGCCGTATGCCGCTGCCTTGGGCCCGAGCCCCGTGAGCGGTTGCTTGGTGGCTTGCGCAGGCGCGACTCGGTCAGGCGCACTCGTGCGGCTGCGTTCGCGCGTCCTGGGCCAATGCGCGAGACGGGATCGTCCAGGGTTCGACACGCTTCGTCCAACCGTGGACAGAGCCGCTCCTGGCGCCGGTGTGCGAGTTGCGCCATAATGCTGGGTCTTGAGCATCACAAGACGCTGGCGCGCTGCTTGCGTTACGAGAATGTCCGCGAAATCGAGCGCGCGGTTGCATGTGCGCCTGAGGACAGGAAGGTTGTCAAGCATGACGGTCGGAGGTTGCACGCAGGGCTGGGGCGATCCGTGGCGATAGGGGCTCTGGCCCCTCGTGGCGTCGCTCCTCTTCGCTTGCGGAAAGACGGAGTCGCCCTCAGGCGACAAGACTGTCGAGGCTTCGGCTCCCTCGACACGACCCCTCGCTGTCGCACCACCCTCCGTGGGGAGCGTCGCGCTGCCCACGACGGCTAGCGAATCGCCCGCCGCGCCAGATGCCGGTGCATGGTCGACGGACGGAATCAAGACCATCGACCCGACCTGCAAGCAGCCATGGGTCATCCTGACGACCGCGCCGCCGCGCACGCCGGACGGCGCGAAGCCTCAGTGGGTGTGGATACGGCAGGCTCTGCTCGCGAACCGGGAATTCCAGCCGGTGGGCGTCGACTCCACCGCCTGCGATGGGTCGCTGTGCTTCCCGAAAGCGGCGGGGCAGGTGCACTTCGCCACCTTCGACATCAAGAGCACGGACGGCATCATGCTGGTGGCCACGTGCAACGACGGTGGCACGTGCAACCGGCTCGCGGCGATGTATAAGGGAATCGTGCGGACAGCGAAGCCGCAGCTTGGATGTGGCAAGAAGGTGCCCAATGCGGCCGGGGAGGGGACTCCGACGAGTGTTTGGTCGTCGGCCGATCTGCCAGGCAAGGACGACGTGATCGCACAGTGCGCCCGGCTTGCGGCGTGCATGATCACGGTCGACCGCTCGACGCCCGGCGATCCCGGCATCGACTGCCAGAGGGCGCCATCGCACGACAAGCTCGCGTGCGCGAGGAAACCGAACTGTGCGGACGTCATCGCTTGTACGAAGGAGTGACGGCCCGAGTGCTGAAACTTCCCCCGGAGCCGCCGGAAGGAAGCGATACCGTGGTATTGCGTGCCATGGCAGGTCGTAAGCATGCTGTGGCCCGCCCTCGTCGCCGCCCTGCTGCCGCTTGACCTCGCCACCATGATCGAGCGTTTCCCTCACATCCTCGAGCGGTTTGCCGCGATGCAGATGGACGTCGCCAACGTCGCCGACCGTGATCGCTCGCGTCCTCGTCAAATCGCCAACTTCCGATCACGCTTCGCCTCCCGCATCAGGAGGGCAGTCTGAGGTGCTAACAGCGATGAGACTTGCCCCGGGCCATCCGTTGGAGACGCCCCGGTTGCAGATCCGCGACTAAACAGCCTCCGAGACTCGTGGCGGAGAAAACGAGCAACATGCAACACCGCAACACAGAAACTCAAACAGGGAACGGTTGCATTCGCAGCACCTTCGGAGGCCCGCCATTCCGGTTTGCGTTCGCGTCGCTTGTCGCGCGTTGCTAGTTGTCAGGCAACTTGGCGGCCCATCGATCCGTTTGACACGCGCCGCGACGTGGCCGCGACGCGCTGGACGTCCTGCGGCGTGCGCGGTGCTGACGCGAGATCCCCCGGCCATGCGGTGCCGACCGCCAGCCGCTGGCACTCGGTGCCCGGTCCGACCACTCGTCGCAACCGATTCCGCCCCATTACCCGCCTCGCATTCCGCATCCCGTATTCAGCAGTTCCCTATCGGGCGAGGCCGCCGCGGTTCACGGTGACCGCAAATCAGGCTCGGACGCGTGTCTACCCGGGTAGACGTCCATGTCTACCCGGGTGGACGTGGAACGCGCCGTGAGCCTGGCGGGACATCGAACGAACGTGGAGGAGGCAAGTCGCTACCTGGCAGTTGCTGCTGCGGGTCGGCAGGGAGCGTGGCGCGGTCGGTTTCGTCGCGACAGGGTGCTGCGCAGGAGGCAGGTTCCGCATCCCGCACGCCCCCGGTTCCCACCGCGGTGCCTCCCGGCTCGCGGTTGGGTGCAACGTCGGTGTGTTCGACCGGTCACGGCCTCCGCGTCCCTTGTGCGGCGTGCCGGGCGACGGGTGCATTCCGTCGGGACGGGTTCCAGGCGCCCCGAAGCCGGTCGTGCCGGTCGACCAGGCATGTCCATGACCCACGACCATCGCCGGACTCGCGGCGCAGCCCCTGCGTGCGGGTGCGGCGTGGGTCGTCGTGTGCAGGGAGGGCGAGAGCGAATCCAGTGGACCGAACCGTCCCATCTGCCTGCATCAGAAGCCATCGCGGCCTCGAACCATGCACGTGCGAGGCGCGGCCGCCCGCGTTGCGCAACGTGGCACCCCGGCCGCCCGGCAACGCGAGGCTTCCGGGCGGCCTTGCGCAACGTCCTCGAACCGCTACCATCCAACGTCTCACCCGAGGTCGCCCATGCCCGCTTCGATCGTCCCCTTGTTGACAGCAGACGCCATCGCCCGCCGCGTGCGCGAGCTCGGCGAGCAGATAACCAGGGACTACGCGGGCAAACGCCTGGTGCTCGTGTCCGTGCTCAAAGGATCCTTCGTGTTCGCGGCCGACCTGATGCGGCACATCGACCTGCCCCTTCGCACGGACTTCCTTGGCACTCGCTCCTACGGCGAAGGCACCGAGACCACGGGCGTCGTTCAGATCACACAGGACCTGTCCCGCCCCATCGAAGGCGAAGACGTGCTGATCCTAGAAGACATCATCGACACCGGGTTGACCATCGCGCACCTCATCGACCTGCTCCGGACCCGGCGGCCGGCGAGCATGAAAGTCTGTGCGTTGCTCCACAAGCCCGCACGAGCCAGGATCCCGGTCGAAATCGACTACCTCGGCTTCACCATCGAAGACCAGTTCGTCGTGGGATACGGCCTCGACTGGGCGGAACGGTACCGCAACCTGCCGTACATCGGAGTCGTGCAGCACCTGTAGGAGAGTCATGTCGAAGCGCCTCGAGATCCTGGAAAAGCTCACATCATCCGGTCAGGCGGATTCTTTCGCGTGGTACGCGCTCGCGCTCGAGTACCGGTCCGCCCACCGTGTCGACGACGCGCTCCGCGCGTTCGAGACCTTGCGCGAGCGATACCCGGACTACGTACCGGGATACCAGATGGCCGGCGCCATGCTGGCGGCCGAGGGCCGGGAGGAAGAGGCCGCGATGTGGCTCCAGCAGGGGATCGAGCGAGCCACCGCCGTAGGCAACGAGCACGCTCGCGCAGAGATGCGAGACATGCTCGCCCTCATGGGCCGCTGAACGGCCGGTGCTATGGCAACGGCGAGTACGTGGCAGGCGCCGCCCCACCGGTCAGATCGAATTCGTAGTACTTCGTGTAGTCGGGATCCTTGCTGTTGGCGAAGGAAGTCGACGGCACCGCCGCGTAGCTCCATTCCCCCCCCGTCGTCTCGTTCAGCATGCACAGGTGGACCTTCACGGTGGACGGCGACCCGATATCGACGAGAGGAACGCGCATCTCGACGTAGTCTCCCGACCGGTAGACGTCGCCGGTGAAATCCCAAGTGGCGTCGACCCAGGCCGTGCCATTGTACATCTCGGCGTTCGTGTAGCTGTCGTCGGCTTTCCAGCGAAGATGGTACTTCGCGCTGAAAGGCAGATTCGGCTGCTGCGATTTGTATGGCTGCCCCACCGTCGTGCCGGGCGTCCCTCCGATGTATAGCAAGACCCACATGTTACCGTTGTTCGACGCGACGTCCTGCCCTTTCATCGCAACGTAGAGGTAGGTCGAATCCCACGCGAAGTAGCCCCAATAGCCGGTCGCCGACGACTCGAAGGTCTCGTTTGCGTTGAAGTCGTTGTTACCGTCGATCGTGATGGTGTGCGCGTAGACGGATCCTCCCGCACCGCCGGAACCCCCGGTCCCGCCGGAACCCCCGGTCCCGCCGGAACCCCCCGTTCCCCCGGATCCGCCGGATCCGCCGGTTCCACCGGTTCCACCGGAGCCTGCGGCTCCGCCCGAACCTCCGGTCCCTCCAGCACCTGCGGCTCCACCGGACCCCGCGGTGCCTCCCGAGCCCGCGGCCCCGCCCGTGCCGCCAGCCCCCGCTCCTCCGCCACTTCCGGCGTCGCCACCCGTCCCGCCATTGCCCCCAGCTCCACCATCACCCGCAGAACCACCGTCGCCGCCAACACCGCTCGCACCCCCCGCGCCGCCCGCATGATTACCGGTCCCCGCTCCACCGCCGTCTCCGCCCGACCCGGAAGACCCGCCTGTCACCGTTCCCCCGCTGCCCGCTTCTCCCGCCGTCCCACCAGCGCTGGCGTCCATGGTGCCGCCGCTTCCGCCGCTCGCTTGCGGACCCGATTCGCCAGGCGCCCCTTCGGCGCAAGAAAGCAGCGGCAACAACGCCAGGGATGACAGAAGCACGCAGCCATGGACACAACGCATTGAACACCTCCGCGGCGACAAGAGCCTATCTCGGAGACAGTAACTTGTCGACCGCCGGTAGCAGCCGTGCAGGGTCGACCCACGCCCCAGGGTCCGAGTCAGACGCCGAGCCTCTGTTCACGGGTAGCCCCCTCCGTTTCCCTGGCAGCTTCGAGGAGGCGGCCCGAGACCAACCAGGCGCCGAGGGCCTGGTTCTGGATGGCGGCGAGGGCGCCCGGAATATCCGCGATTCGTTTCACGCGGGCGGGTTCGGTGGCCGATGGACGGTAGACGAAGCAGCCGCAGCAGGCGGCGCGGTGGCCCAGGGTGTCGACGACGACAGGGGAATGGGAGGTGACGACGAGCTGGCTGGGCGTACCACCGGTGCAGCGATCGTCAATGACGCGCAGCAGTGTGGCGAGCAGCGTGGGATGGAGGCTGTGCTCGATCTCCTCGAAGAAGTAGAAGCGGGCTGCCTCGGGACCCGCAAGGGCAGCGAGCATGGCGAGCATCCGAAGCGTGCCGGCCGAGGCGCTGTGCGCCGAGATTCGCTCGCTGCTCGCGGTCACACGCTGAATGAGGACGCGTCCTGCCGGGTCCGTCGGAAATTCGATGTCGGTGACGTCGAGAGCCGTGCTCTGACGGATCAGCTCGATGAACAACGCTTTCTTCTTGGCGTCGCTGCAAGCGGCAAGGATGACGGACGACAGGTTCTCGCCATGGTCCCCCAGGGAGGTCTGCCCGGGAAGGGACGGAATGCGCATGGCTTCGGTGGAGAGATCGAGGAAGCTCATGGATTGCAGGGCGAGCAGTGCGCGCGTGGTCCACCGCAAGACATCCGGATGCTCCTTGCTCACGCGCTCCCGAATCTGGGACAATACCGGCGCGTTGGCGACGAACGTGAGTGACGGCCCGCGTCGGCGGAACCGGCCTCCCTTGGGCAACCGAACCGCAATCTGGAAGCCGTCTTCCTGCCTGGGCGGCTCCTCCGCGGGATGCGAGTCGAAGACGAGCATGTCACCCACGTAGAGCGACTCGGCGCGTACCCGAGGACCTCGCCGCGTGTCCTCGTAGCCGACCTCCACGGCATACTTGACCTCGCTGGTCTCGCCGGCGGCGTCGACAGTGAAGTGGGCCTCGATGCCGAAGCCGTCGGTGCCGTGTCGCGCGGCTTCCCTCGGGCCACCGCGAATTCCCTTCCAGGTCAGCCCCGTGGATTCCGTCCACTTGCCCCCCAACACCTCCATCAGGCTCAATCCGCGTGCAATCCCGTGGAGCACGCGAAGAGCGTCGCGCACGTTGCTCTTCCCCGCGGCGTTCGGCCCCAGCAGCACGGTGAACGGGCCGAAGGGCACGGTGACGTCCTCGAAGCTCTTGAAGTTGGTGAGGTGAAGCAAAGACAGCATGAAAACCCGGATTCGCGCGATATCGCTGACCTGGTTGACGCGCGGCTAGCAGGGGTGGTCGAGCCGGAAGGCCCCCTGCAAGCTCCTGAGCGCTGCGATCTCATCCGCTGCATGGGTGGATGCCACCAGATAGGACCGGACCATCCCCCTGCCGCTGGCGAGCAACTCGGCAGCTTCGGCTGGATCGTCGTGCTGAACCGTCCACTCGATCACGAGCAATCGCTCGACACCGTGACAGCGGACCGCGCCGGTGATTCGATAGCCGCACAGCGGGCCGGCTTGCTCCGCCTGCCCTCGGGGCAGCACCCTGGCAGCGCGCCTTGGAGCGAAGCTGTCCGCGGTGAATCCGTCCGCGACCGCCGACGCCTCGCAGGACCCGGCGTCCGACAGCCGCTGGACTCCCGCACGCACGGCAGCGGCAATCTCCCTGGCAAGGGACGGCGCACGCTCCAGCAACGCAGGCGGCAGGGCGCTCAGCTCGACCTCCCGGCCGCGTCCCGGGTCGCCGTCGCAGCGTACTCGTCCTGTGCCACCGACGATCGGATCGCGAAGGCCGGCGCCCAGCAGGCAATCGACGTCGGCCACCTCTTCGGCGTCCTCCAGCAGCCTCCGCGCATCGCGACACCAGGTTGGTGCGAACCACGCGACCAGCGGGCCGATCATCCTGTGCGTGTCACCCCGCTTGCGCTTCTCCCGAACCACCAGCAGCTCGTGCTCCGCATCGACGTCGACGACCGTCCAGCGCGTGATGATGTGCATCGCTTCAGCCTCGACACCGAAGAGGGCCTGCCCCACCGCGGCGTGCTCGATGGCGCTGCTGGCCAACAGACACACGGCCTGGCCGCTCTCGATGACCTCGATGTCGGCCCCGGTGTGTCGCGGAGCAAAGGAGCCGCGCGTTTCGCTGCGCTCGGGCGCAAGCGATCCCAGCACCCCGGCCCGCTCCTCGCTCCCGTCGTCGTCGCGCTCCCATGCGGATAGATACTGGAAGGCCAGATAGTCCCACGCGGCGCGCGTGGCCTCCAAATCGTCGGGCGACTCGCCGCGCGCTCTCCACCGCGACATCAGGTCGCGGTCCGTGTCGGGACGAGCATAGAACTCCAACGTCTCCCGAGCGTCACGGTCCAGATCGCCCCAGCCGACCTCGAACGGAATCACCGCGGCGAGCTGGCCGGCGCCTTCGAACAGCCGCACTTCCACCCGGAATTGCTCGGGCCCAAGCGTGCGCACGGCAAGGTCGAGGATCGGAAATCGCCGATAGGACAGCGCCCAGGCGACGATGCCTTGCAGCTCACCGCTCCCAACCGCTCTGTCCAGCGCCAGGAAGTCCTTGTAGGGATACTCGAATACGACCATGCAACAAGCCCGCAATGTGCGGTGGAAATGCCTGCACAACGACACGGATCATGGCTGGCTGTCACCGGCTCGCGTGGCTTCGGTCGACCCCGAGAGCCGGCGGGCGACGTGATCGACGCCGTTGCGGAAGACGCGAACGCCGTCGCCTTCGGCCGGCAGCCTACACCGAAGCTTGCGGCGGGGCCAGGACGGATGGCTGAAACCGTACAGGAACGCGTCGGGGTGAGGCATCAAACCGAGAAGCCGCCCCGTGGGGTCACAGACTCCGGCGATGGCGTGCTCCGACCCGTTGGGGTTCGCCGGCCATGACTGCGTCGGCTCTCCGCGATCATCAACATAACGAAGCGCCACGAGGTGGTCCGTTTCGATCCGCTCGAGCACCTCCCGGCTGGCCGCAATGAACTTCCCCTCGCCGTGACGCGAGGGCAGATCCATCCTGTCGATGCCTCGGGTCCACACGCACGGCGAAGCCGGCTCCGCGCGCACCGTGATCCAGGCGTCGCGATAGCCAAGACGATCGTTGGCCGCCAGGGTCGCCTGCTGCGTGGCGTAACGACCGTCGACCGCAGGCACCAGGCCGAGCTTCACCATGGTTTGAAAGCCGTTGCAGATGCCCAGCACCAGGCCGCCTTCCTCCACGAAACGCAAGAGCGCGTCGAGGGCGCGATACCGCAGCCGGTTCGCGTAGACCACGCCTGCACCAAGGTGATCGCCGAAGGCGAAGCCGCCTACCAGGGCGAGGATGTGATAGCCCGCAATGCGACGGCCCCGCGCATCGTCGAGCACGTCCGCAATGTGGACCCGATCGACGTGGGCGCCGCACATCCGAAAGCCCTGAGCGGTTTCCTCTTCGCAGTTGAGGCCCAGACCGGTGGGCACCAACACCCGCACCTGGGCGCGCGCGGCTTCGAGGTCAGACGGCATCGAGCGTCTCCTTCCAGGCGGCCTTGAGCCCCAACACGTCCGCGTCGACAACGACCCGGTTGCCATGCCGGACCACGAGACGAGGCGCGGCGGTCACGGCTCCCACCCTCGCAAACGCGCAGCCATGCAGGCACGCTTCGAAGGCCGCAACGCGGTCCGGAGCGACGCTGACCACATAGCGTCCGTTGGATTCGCTGAAGAGCGCGGCAGGCCAGGCCAACGCGCGCAGGTGGGGGTCCAGGTCCAGGTCCACGTCGAGCCCCAGCTCCCCACCCATGGCCGTGCGCGCGAGCGCCACCGCCAGTCCTCCGCGCACCGGCGAGTGGCACGACTGCAGCAGCTCCTCGCGGATCGCTCGCTGTACCGCCTCGTACAGAGGGACCGTCTCGCGAGGGTCCACCCGCGGCACCGCGGTGCTTACCAACCCGAGTTCTCGCATCAGCTCCGACCCGCCCAGCTCGTCGCGCGTCACCCCCAGCACGTACACGACCGCGCCGGGCTCCTTCACGTCCATCGTGACCGCCAGGGTCACGTCTTCGATGACCGCGATCACGCTGAACAGCAGGGTGGGGGGGATCGAGATCTTGACGCCCCCCATCGTGGAATCGTTCTTCATCGAGTCCTTGCCGGAGATACAAGGCACACCGTATGCGTCGCAGAACTCCGCCAGCGCCAGGGTGGACCGGACGAGCTGCGCCAGCTTCTGCCGGCCGTCGGGTGTCTTGTCGCTCTGCACCGGGTCCGGCCAGCAGTAGTTGTCCAGCCCCGCCATGTGGTCGAGGCGAGCGCCGGCCCCTACGGCCTTGCGCACGGCTTCGTCGATGACCGATGCAGTCATCCAGCGCGTGTCGATGTCGGAGTAGAACGGGTTGACCCCCTCGGATAGCACGATGCCCCGCCGGCTGCCGTGGCGCACCAGGAACACCGACGCATCCGAGGGCACGTCGCTGCGTGCGCCGACGAAGGGCCGCACGACCGTGAGCCCCTTGACCTCGTGGTCGTACGAGCGACACTTCTTCTCGTTCGACGCCAGGTTCGGGCGACGCAGCAGCGCCTCGAGCAGCCGGCCTGCGTCGAGGTCCGGCGGCAGGACGGGCTCGGCGCGCACGGGCGGATTCCATTCGGCGGTGAGCCGCATCTCCGGGACACCCTCGTGCAGGAAGTCCAGCGGGAGGCACGCCGCGAGGCGATCGCCGTAGCGCACGACGAGCTCGCCGGAGGCGGTGAATTCGCCAAGGTCGGTGGCTTCGACTTCGCGGCGGCGCGCCAGGTCGAGGAGCTGCTGAAGCTTGTCCGGCGGCACGGCCAGCGTCATGCGCTCCTGCGCCTCAGAGATCAGGATTTCCCAGGGGTCGAGGCCGGCGTATTTCAGCGGCGCATGCGCCAGGTCGAGCATGGCGCCGCCAGACAGCATGCACAGCTCGCCGACCGAGGAGCTCAGACCGCCGGCGCCGTTGTCCGTGATCGCGCTGTACAACCCGAGCTCCCGCGCCTCCGACAGAAAGTCGAACATCTTCTTCTGCGTGATGGGATCCCCGATCTGCACCGCTTGCACCGGCGACGACTCGTCGAGCTCCGCCGAGGAGAACGTCGCACCGTGGATGCCGTCCTTGCCGATGCGCCCACCACACATGACGATCCGGTCACCCGGCCGCACGGACTTGACATGCGTCGGGCGCCCCGCCGATTCGATGGGCATGCGTCCCACCGTGCCGCAAAACACCAGGGGCTTGCCGAGGTAGCGCGAATCGAACAGCTCCCAGCCTCGCGCGTATGGGATCCCCGACTGGTTGCCTCCCTCCACCACCCCACGGTGGACACCGTCGCGGACCCTCCGCGGGTGCATCAGCCCTTGCGGTACCGGTCCGCCGTGCCTGGGGTCCGCAAAGCAGTAGCCCCAGACGTTGCACAGCAGATCAGAGCCGAGCCCGGTGCCGAACGGATCCCGGTTGACCCCCACGATCCCCGTCATCGCCCCGCCGTAAGGGTCCAGCGCCGACGGCGAGTTGTGGGTCTCCACCTTGTAGACCACGTGCACCTTTTCGTCGAAGGCGATGACGCCCGCGTTGTCGTGAAAGACCGACACGAGCCATGTGCCACCCTGCTCGATCTGCCGCCTACGGATCCGATCGGTCGAGTCGCGGATGCAGGTCTTGAACAGCGAGCGAATGCAAGTGGGCGGCAGGCCGGGCTCGGTGTACTCGATCGTTGCGTTGAAGATCTTGTGCTTGCAGTGCTCGCTCCAGGTCTGCGCCAGGCACTCGATCTCCACGTCCGTCGGATCTCGCGGGAGCCCCCGATCGGCGCGCCTCCGCGCAACATCCTCGCGAGCGAAGTAGCCCTGAATCGCCTTCATCTCGTTGAGCGACAACGACAGGATGCGATCCCTCGAGATGCGCAGCAGCGCCTCGTCGTCCACCTGCAACGAGATCGTCTCCACGACGGGTCGGTGCGACGTCCTCACCGCGGGGACCGAGCGATCCGGCGCCGTCGCGAGATACCGGTCGCTCGCGGTGACCTCGAAGCGTTCAATGAGCGCGTTGGCGAGCAGACCGCCGGCGATGGCGTCGGCCTGGGCCCGGTCCACCCCCGAGACGAAGTAGATGCGCGAGGTGTACACCGCCGCATCCGGCGGCATCGGCCGGCCGATCACGTCGCCCACCAACGCCAGGGCGCTCTTGCCCACGGCGTCGGTCACCCCCGGGCGAAAGCCCACCGAGATCGCGAAGTCGAAGGGCTCGGGCGCGAGACGACCGATCGCGCTTCGCTGCGTGACCGGGTCGGCCACACGCTGCCGGACAGCGTCCGCCTCCTCGTCCGACAGTGTAGCATCGATGAGATACACGTCGAAGCTGCGGACATTGTCGGCGGGGATGCCGAGAAACGAGCGGATGGTCTCGAGCGTTGCAAGCCCGCGGGGATCAGGGAATCCCGCGCGGTAGCCGACCTCGATGCGAACGGTCATGCGGGGCGTGGTAGCGGAAATCCTCTCGGGGATCGAGGGCCATCTGGATCGCGCCGGATCACGCCGTTCATGCGTGCGAAGGAGCGGTGGAACGTCGCTCGCGGACGCAGGGCTTGGAGCGCAGGACCGCCAGGGCGAGAAGCGCGCTGACCACGATCACATGCGCCAGGGCGGCCATCCAGGCGCCGCGAATGCCTAGGCCCTGTCGCTCGCCGAGCAGCCACACCAGCGGAATGAAGACGAACAGCCCAGAGGCGAACATCACGGCGGTCGGCACGGCGGTCTGGTTCGCGCCGCGCAGCACCCCTTGCACCACGATCCCAAAGCCGTCGAACGGCTGGTACACCGCCGCGATCAGCGCGATGGACCCGCCCAGCACGATGACCTCCGGCGTGGAGTTGAACGCACGTATCAGGGGAACGCGGAACACGGCGAGCGCCACGCCCACCACGCTCATGTACAGCACGCCCACCGTCAACGCGCTGTAGGCGCTGCGGCGCGCGAGATCCCGTCTTCGCGCACCCATGTATTGCCCCACCAGCGTGGCCGCGGCGTGCCCCACGGCAGCGGCTGGCATGAAGCACAGCCCCGTCACCTGAAACAGGATCGCGTGCGCTGCGAGCTCTTCCGACGGCCTCGTGCCCGAGTACACCGAGAACGCCGTCCATGCCACCGCCTCGAACAGCCACGCCAGTCCGATGGGTACCCCCATCGTCAGAAAGCGACGCAGCAAGTCCCGCGAAGGCAGCCTCCAGCGCCGTGACCCATGCGCGCGCGAGCCGCGCCCGAACCAGTAGACCCCCACGTACAACAGGCACTCCGCCAAGGACGCCAGCACCGTGGCGACCGCCGCACCCTTCACGCCCATCGGCCCCATCCCCCCGAGCCCGAAGACCAGCACCACCGCAAGCAGCGCGTTGATCACATTGGCCGTCAAGGATACGACCATGGGCGTGACCGTGTTGCCGATGCCCCGCAGATAGCTCGTGAGAACGAACGACGTGAGCACGAGCGGCGTGGCGAGCACGCGCACGTGGATGTACGTCTCGGCCAGCGGGCGGACCGCGTCGGTGACGTGCATGGCACGCAAGCCGGCCGGTACCATGCCGCGGGCCAGCAGCACGAGCAGGGTCATGGGCACGACCAGCACGAGACCCGCGCGTACGTTGCGCGCGATGTCCTGGCGTTCGGCGCCGAAGTCCTGGGCGACCAGAATGCCCGTCACGGTCATGGTCCCGGTGAACAGGCAAAGCATGCTCCACCAGAGCACGCCGCCGAGCCCGACCGCGCCCTGCTCCACCGTGCCCACCCGCCCCATCAGGAACGTGTCGACGACCCACATGAAAGACTGGCTGAGGTTGGCGATGACCAGCGGCGCCGCAAGAACGGCGACCTCCCGGATCGTGCCGGATCGATCGTGTACGCGGAACGAGGGAGACGGGTCGGGCATGGGAGGTCGTGGGACTACGCCCGGTCAGCGGCGGCCTGCGAGACACCTGTGCACGAAACGCCGAATCGTATCGTAGTATTCGTCGCCGCCCACCACCTGGGTGTCGTTGTGGTGCGCCCCGCGGATCGCAAGAAACTCCGCCGGCGGATCCGTCGCGTCGCGAAGCCGCTCACCCATCCAAAAAGGGATGATCTCGTCGCTGGTGCCGTGCATGACTAGCCTGGGGATCCCGATGCTCCGGGCCTTCGACAGGTTGTCATAGCGCGTCCGCACGATCCTCGACAGGCCAGGAATGGGGTACATCACGCGCACCACGTCCGGCACGCTCGTGAAGGTCGCGTCGGTCACCACGCCCGCGATCTCGGGATGCCTGCGGGCCAGCTCGTAGCTGACTCCGCCTCCCAGCGACACCCCGTACAGCAGAACCTTGCGCGGATCCGATGCACGGCGGATCGTTTCGGCCAGCATGGCCTCGCCGTCGCGATAGGTGCCCTCTTCGGACGGCGACCCCTCGCTCCTGCCGTAGCCGCGATAGTCGTAGAGCAGCAAGGCCAGACCGCGTCGCACCAGGGGCGCGACGCCAGCGGAGCGATAGGAGAGGTTGCCAGCGTTGCCATGGCTGTACAGCAGCCAGGCCACGGGCGGGGTCGACGGGACGACGGCCCAACCATGAATTCGGAGGCCGTCGGACGTGGTGACAAGGACGTCATCGAATGCGAGGCCATGGTCGGCAGGGGAGTCGGCCAGGGTGCGTTGGGGAAAGTAGATGAGGCGCGTTTCGAGGGACATGGCGAGCACGGGCAGGGCGAGCAGCAGGAGGGCGACCAGCGCCACGGCGGCAACCCTGCGACGAGACCACCTGAGCATGGGAGAGCAGTAGAGCACGGAAAGGTGTGGGAACCGAAGAGATCCCGTGCGGCGAGGAGGCTGGCCCGAACGGGGCGCGGCCGCTCGCTCCCTGTTCCATCCGTGGGCAAAGCAGACTAAAGGGGGAATGCCCTGTCGTCGAGAAAGGGCCGGAGGTTTCGGCAAGCGGCGTAGGGGTGGCCCGAACCAGGGCAAGGACGGCGGAGGACCGATGTCGAATCAACCATTCCGACCCTATGTTGCAGAGAAGACCACGCTGCGCGAGTTCTCGATCGCGGCGGTGTTGCTCGGCCTGGTGATGACGGTGATCCTGGGCGCGGCGAACGCGTACCTGGGGCTCCGCGCCGGGATGACGATCGCGGCGACCTACCCGGCGGCGATCATCGGCATGGCCGTGCTGAAGCTGCTGAAGGGGACCATTCTCGAGGAAAACATCGCGCGAACGGTGGGATCGATCGGCGAGTCGATCGCCGCGGGCGCGATCTTCACCATCCCCGCGTTCGTCATTTCCGGCTCGTGGCAGAACTTCGGATCCGTCGAAGCCTACGTCAGGTCCAGCGCGCTCATGATCGTCGGCGGCCTGCTCGGCATCTTCTTCGTGACGCTGCTGCGCCGGGTGATGGTCAACGATCCGGATCTGCCGTTCCCCGAGTCGGTGGCTGCGGCGGAGATCCACAAGGCAGGGCAGACCGGCGGTGGCGCCGCGAAAAACCTCTTTGTCGCGATGGGCGCCGGGGCCGTCGTGTATCTGCTCGGTGCCCTCAAGGTGTTCTCGGCGTCCAAGGAGTTCATCATCAACGTCGGCGAGATCGGCAAGAGCGTCATCCGCCTCGGGATCGCGAAGACTGCGCCCACCCTCAAGGCCGGCGGCGTGGCCACCTTCTCCGGCCCCGCGGTGAGCCCCGCCTATCTCGGCGTCGGCTACATCATCGGCCCGGAGCTCGGTGCGCTGAACTTCGCCGGCGGATTGCTGGCGTGGGGCCTGTTCGTGCCCCTGTTCATGTATACCCTCGGACCCGAGTTCATCGCCAACCACGCCCCGCACGACGCCAGCGGCGTCGCGCAGCCCCTCGATTGGAGCGCGCAGGCCGTGCTGGTCTGGAAGTTCATCGTGCGCCCCATCGCCGTCGGCGGCATGCTCGTCGGCGCGGCCAACACGCTGTTCAAGATGCGCAAGAGCCTCGCCACCGGCATCAAGCGATCGATCTCGGACCTCAAGAAGACCGCCGCCGGACCGAGCGGCTCCCCGGGCGACGGCGACGAACAGACCGGACGGCTCGACCGCGACATCAACATCAAGCTCGTGGGCCTCGGCCTCGTGATGGTCGTGCTCGCGATGGTGGCCGTCTACTTCTGGTTCTCCGGTAACATCGTGGCATCCGTGGTCGCGGCCGTGGTCATGGCCATCACCGGCTTCTTCTTCGGTGCCGTGTCCGGTAACCTCGTCGGTACGATCGGGTCGTCGAACAACCCGATCTCCGGGCTGACCCTCTCCACCCTGATCATCGCGGCACTGCTCATGGTCGTGATCGGCGTGTCCGGCCCCACCGGCGTGGTCGCCGTGCTCGGCGTGGCGTCGGTGGTCTGCGTGTCGTCTGCCGTGGCCGGCGAAATGCTCCAGGACCTGAAGGTCGGACACCTGCTGGGCGGCACGCCGTGGAAGATGCAGGTGGGCGACATCCTCGGCGTCATCGTGGCCGGCGGCGCGATGTTCTTCCCCCTCTATATCCTTCACTCCGCGAACATCGCCGAAGGTGGAACCGGCTTCGGCGACAAGGCGCTACCAGCCCCGCAGGCGGGCCTGATGGCAGGGCTCGCCCAAGGCATCGTCGGCGGCGAGATGGCCTGGCCCCTGGTCGTCGTCGGGATCATCATGGGCCTTTCCCTCGTGATGGTGAAGGTCAAGAGCCCCATGCTCGTGTCCGTCGGCATGTATCTGCCTCTCGAAACCACGTTCGCCATCTTCGTCGGCGGCATCGTCCGGTGGATCACCGACCAGGTAGCCAAGAAGCGCCAGCTCAACGAAGCGCAGCGCGCACGAACCGAAAACGCCGGCGTGCTGGTCGCGTCGGGCTTGATCGCCGGCGAGGCGCTCATGGGTCTGGTCGTGGCCGGCTACGTTTTCTTCAAGAAGGGTGGGCTCCCGCCGCTGGACTGGGCAGGATCCGACTGGCTCGCCATCCTCGTCCTGATCGGCCTGGGCGCCTTCCTCGTGCTCAAGCCGCTCGGCAGCGCAGGTCGCCCCGACGAGCCTCCCCCGCCGCAGGCCGTGGCCTGACCGCCGGTTCATCCGACGGCTCAAGGGCTGTTCAACCGAAAGGTGACGGACTGATAGCCGCACATCCGGGCGGTCGCTCGAAGCTTCGGCCGGCGCGGTGGAGTAGGTCATCAGGTGGCTGCTGATCGCCCAGACCGGACTCGTCGGCAGCGTGGCGGCTTCGGCCCTGCTACCTCGCTGGTATCGGCGGCATCCCCGGCACCTTCACCGTGCCGTCCTTGCCCACCTCCACACCGCCGGCCTTCACGCCGTCCTTGCCCACATCCACGTTGCCGGCCTTCACCCCACCGTCCGTCACCGTGACATCGCCCGCCTTCACTCCATCCTTGCCCACCTCCACGTTGCCAACCTTCACGCCGCCGTCGGTGACCGCCACGTCGCCCTTCGCCGGCTTTTGCGCAGCCGCCCCCTCCGCAGGCGACCCCGGTGCTCCCATCGCCGCCGACGCCGCCGTCGACGACCCCTCCGACGCCGTGCTTTCGGTCTTCGAACAAGCCGCCAGCATCGCCATCGAGCCCAACACGAAAAGAACGCGAGTATTCATGATGCGCTCACCATAGCCGATGCTTGCGTCGCCGGGAATCCGCCTCGTGATCCATGGCCTCCCGTCTTCGCTTTTCATCCGCCGTTCATCCCGCACAAGAGCTTGCGTGTCGTGATCGGGGTCGCCTATCCTCGCGATTGTTCTTCTCCGGCCCTCCGACACGCCATGACCCGCGCTCTCCTTCTCGTGTTGCTGCCCGCGGCTTTCCTCGCAGTCAGCCCCTTCGCGCTCGCTCAGCCAGGCGTGCATGCATCGGAGCCGTCTTTCGATCCCGAGATCGTGCTCGCCACCGGGCGTACGCCCGACACGCCCCCCATGCCCGACCGCCACGTGGCCCAGCTCCACGGCGAGTACCAGATCCGCTACCTGCGCCGGAGCACGCTCCCGCTGATGCCCTCGCCTTCGGACCCGGACGCCGACTCCCTCGGCCAGCGCGATGCCATATTTCATTGGCTCCGCCTGTCACCGCGTGTCGACCTGTACGACCAAATCGCGCTGATTGGCCAGGTCGATTTGCCCCACGGCTACTTCCTCGGACAGGACACCCGCTACGTCGGCGCGGCCTTCGAACCGATGGACCGCAAGGACGGCTTGCGTGTCGACCTGCGCTGGGCCTTCGCCCAGATCATGACACCCGTGGGCCTGCTGCGCATCGGCCAGCAAGGTTCTCACTGGGGAACGGGCATCCTCGGCAACGACGGCAACCACCCCCGGTTGTTCGGCGACTATTCCCGGGGCGGCATCGCGGAACGGATTCTGTTTGCCACGCGCCCCCTGGGCAAGGACAGCCCGCTGGCCGTCATCGCCGCGGGCGAGCTCATCTACCGGGATGTGCAAGCCGACCTGATCGACGGGGACCGCGCATGGCAGGGCACCCTCGCTGCCCTCTACGGTGATGAAACCAACGAGGTCGGGCTCTATGGCGGATTGCGCAGGCAGCGCCGAGATCGCCAGTCCATCGACGCGTTCACGCCCTATACCGAGTCTCTCGACGTCGTGGTGCTCGACTCGTTCGCCAGGTTTGCCCTGCCGACGCCGGAAGGGTCCGGGTTCGTGTTCGGAGAAGGCGAAGCCGCCATCGTTGCAGGCAGCACGAACTACGTGCGCACGCCCGAGCTGGCGGCGCGTCGCGAGGACGAGAAGATCCGCTCCTGGGGAGGACAGATCACCGTCGGCTACGCCCGCGTCGCGCACGACGAGGACCGGCGCTGGGGTGATCTGGTTCTGTCTGTCGAGTGGGGGTATGCGACCGGCGATGCGGACCCGAACGACGGTGTCCAGCGACGGTTCAACTTCGAGCCCAATCACAAAGTGGGGCTGGTCCTGTTCGATCATGTGCTGGCATGGACCACGGCGCGCAGCGCGGTGAACGCCACCGATCCTTCGCTCGTGCAGCGGCCCAACCCGGGGCTGCAGTTCTATCCGTCCAACGGCGGCGTGTTCGGCGCGACGTATCTGTACCCCACCATCGTGATTCGTCCGAAACGCTGGCTCGACCTCAAGGGGGCCGCCCTCCTCGCACAATCCACCGCGGACATGGTCGATCCCTATGAATTCGGCGTGCAGGGCCGCATCGCCAACGCTCGTGGCGGCGACCCGAAACGCCATGACCTCGGCCTCGAGCTCGACGCCGGCTTCGAAGTCAGGATGGCCGTGGCGCAGGGGGCGACGCTTCAGCTCGGCGCCGAAGGTGGCGTGCTGTTTCCGGGCCACGCCTTCGATGGCCCCGGGGTAGCGATGGCTTCCACCGGAGTCCAGGGGCGCATGCCTACCCAGTCCATCGGGTTGTGGCGGCTGGGCCTGCAGTATTGACGAGGTGAACGCGGACCGACAGCAGGAGGGGACTAGTGAGGAGGTTTGGCACGTCGGCGGTGTGCGGTTGGATCGCGGTCGGGGCAGCGGTGGTGTCGGCGTTCGGCTGTGCGGTCGACGACGCTCCCGCTGGCCTGCGAAGGACTCCTGCGGGTGACGGAGCGCTCGTGCGCTTCGACATGTTTCACAAGCCGCTGCCCGAGATCCCGCTGCCCAACAACCTGGCGACCTGGCCCGACCCGACCAGCCGGACTGGCCTGCGCATCAATGCGTCGCTGCTCGCCGGCACCGATATCGAGCGCAACTCCCGTCGCAAGATGGACCAAATCGAGGGATGGGCGACGTTCGGTCCCATTACCGTGGCGTTCGACATGCCCGACAAGGAGGCGGGCGCCGCCGCCCTCGACCTCGACAACGTCCGACAGCGCCACCAGGGCGATGACTACGATCCTGGGAACGACACGGTGTATCTGATCAACCTGCGCACCGGGATACCCGTCCCGCTGGACATCGGCGAGGGCAGCTTCGATTACACGCTCCGCGACAAGCGTGAGTACTGGCCCAACGACCCGAGGCGGTCCGAGCAGCTCCTGATGTTCGAGACGTACGACGAAGCGCCGGGCATGCCCGCTGCCACGCCTTATCATCCGTCGCTCGACACCGACTTCGACGGCGTGCTCGATCGTCCGAACCTCGACGACCCGGCCGCGTGTCCGCCGCCGCCGGCCAACCTCGACGACTCCGACGCCGCGCAGGCGCCGCGTGATCGATGCCTCGCCAACCATGCCCTCACCTGGTACGAACGCGAAACTGACACGCTGCTGGCAGCGCCGGTCATCCCCCTCGACGAAATGACGGAGTACGCCGTCGTCATCACGGACCGCTTGCGCGATTCGAGGGGGCGGCCGGTGCGGTCGCCCCTGGACTTCGTGTACCACCCCATGCAGGAGCGGGGGATCGCGAGGTTGCGCGACGTGTTGTCGGAGCCGTCGCTGCAGCCCTACTACGGCGACATCGCCGGCTCGGGCCTCGAGCATGTGGCCTTCGCCTGGACCTTCACGACGCAGCCTGTCTACGACGACATGAAGCGTCTGCGCGATGGGCTCTACGGACAGGGCCCGTTTGCCTGGCTGTCGAGCGCGTTCCCGGCGGAGCTGAAGCTCGAGCGCGCGGTCGGTCGGTTCAATCGCCAGGAGCTTGCGCAAGGAGCCGACGACACCGCGCTCCGATCCGATGCCGCTTGTCAAGGCAAAGCCGAAAACCTGTCCATCGTGCGCTACCAGGACATCCAGAAGGACATGAGCAGCCTGCTGTCGTCGCTCGGCTTCGGCGGCGGCATTGGCGACGAGATCATGGCGTCGTTCGAGCGCAACGTGGCCTACATCGCCGTGGGCAGCTTCCAGTCGCCGTTTCTGCTCGAAGACGGCCCTCAGGGCACCGACCCGGGCGCCTCGTTTCGCATCAACTTCACCACCGGTGAGGGCGAGGTCCATTCGGATCGGGTCAGCTTCGTCGTCGTGGTTCCCAAGACCACGGACAAGATCCATCCTCCGTTCCCCGTTGCGCTGTACACCCACGGTTCGGGCAACATGGCCCTCGAGTCCGTCATCTTCGCCGGCAACCTGGCGCGTCATGGCTTCGCCACCGTCGCCATCGACGCTGTCGGTCACGGCCTCGGGGTCAACTGGACCCAAGAACTTTTCCTGCGCAGCGTGCTGAAAGGTAACTGTCTGGCACCGGTGGGCGACGCGCTGCTGCAAGGGCGCGCGCGCGACCTCGACGGCGACGGCGTCGGCGATTCGGGGGGCGACCTGTGGACCGCCTACTTCTTCCACACCCGCGATGTCGTGCGCCAGACCGTGCTCGACCAGGTCCAGCTCATCCGGATTCTCGAGTCCTTCGACGGCAAGCGCATCGGCCAGGACTACGACGGCGACGGCACACCCAACATCGCGGGCGACTTCGACAAGGACGGCATCGTGGACATCGGTGGTCCCGACGCGCGCTACGTCGTCTGGGGATCGTCCTTCGGCGGCATCGTCGCGAGCGTGCTCGGCGCAGTGCACCACAACGTGGTCGCGACGGGATCGAACGCCGGGGGTGGAGGTCTGGTCAACATCGGCGTGCGGTCCAACGAATCCCAGGTCGTCAACGCCATCTCCCTGGGCTTGATGGGACCGTTGATCGTCGGACGCCGCGCGCAGGACTACGACCAACCCGTCCAGACGAAGTGCGCCGAGGACCAGATCACCATCCGATGGATCGTGCCCGACCTCGACCGGAGCGCCGAGATCGAGATCGGCTGTGTGGACGCCAGCGCCTTTGGACCCGGTGGCGGCACCGTGCTCGTTCGCAACGAGACCAACGCAGACGTGCGCTGCGCACGGTCCGACGACGCGGGCAGGTTCCGGGTTCATGTGCCAGCCAGCCGGGGCGACCGGATCTCCATCGAGCTGTACTGGGTCCCCGATAACGTCGTGTCGTACAAGGGCTGCGGCGTCGTCGATCCCGCCGCGCTGTCCGCCCGGATCTCGACGTGGCAGTCCGGTTTCTGGCAGTACGGCGATGTGGACCGAGACGGCCGCGAGCTGTGCCTGCATCCGCAGGGCTGCCAGCGCTTCCACGCCGTGGCGTACGGTGTCGGTACGCCTCTGGTGTCGCCCGTCGACGGCTTCGGGTACATCCGTCAGACACCGTCGTTCCGACGTCTGGTCACGCTCGGGCAGACTGCCGTCAACGGCGCCGATCCGATCAACTTCGCGCCCTACTATGGGCTGAAGACCATCGTTGATCCCTGGGGTCGTGCCGCTCCCACGCATGCGTTCTACGAGATGCCGACGGCGGGAGACTCGACGGTGCCGACGTATTCGGGGCTGTCGCTCGCGCGAGCAGCCGGCGTCATCCCCTTTCTTCGACCCGACGCCGCGGCCGCGCAGCCCGCATGGGCGGACTACGCCACGCCGGCTGCGCTCTACGACGCACTCGGCGGCAGGACGCCGAACCGCGTCCTCATCGACAACCACGTGATCGAAGGCGTTTATCGCCTCGCCCGCAGCCCGGCTGACCAGACCTGCAGCCCCAACGAGCGGCCCCTGTCCGATACCACGTGCCACGCCGCCTGCGCCTCCTCGGGCGACTGCAGGTTCGAGCAGGACTGCGTCGGTGGGGTCTGCCAGCGAACCATGAGCACCCAGCAGTGCATGGAGGCCGTGTTCGACCCCGACGTGCTCGACGAAGGGCAGTCGCGCTACGGTCAGCAGCGCGCGCCGGTTCCCCTGCGGCTGGCGCGCGTGGCCCGTCCGGTGGCGGACAGCAGCCTCGACCAGATCTGGGCGCCGCGCTTGCTCGGCGTCCCCTACGCGTCGAGCGACGAACACGCATGGCACGCCTCCGAGCCCACGAGCGCGGTGGCTACCGTGTACATGGTGCCGTGGGGCCAGCACCTGTTCAACGTCACGGACAGGTGCCGCAGCTTCGACATGGCCCGATACATGATCAACACGCTCGGGCACTGGCTCGCCACCGACGGCCGCGACCTGTACTACCTTTCGCATCCGTCGTCGCATCGTTGCCAGCAAGACGACTCGTGCCCGTACATGATGTGACCGGTGGGATCGCCCCGGCGGATCGCGCTGGTTCGCACGCCGCGCGCACGTTCATACATACCGGCGTCCGGTTGGCGCTCGACCGCTTCCTCGAATCTCGCATTGGGTTGCTGCTGCCCGAAGTCGCGGTCGAGTCCGTGGGGGACGCCTTGGATCTTCCGCCGTTCGTTCGGCTGGACTGTCGGATGCGAGCACCGGCGCTTGCGCTCCGAGCCATCTGCGTGGGGCGTCGTGGTAGAGGTATGACTTTACACGTTTGTCTGGATACGAATGAAGGTTGTCCGTCAGTCAGGAAATCACCAGCCGGTGTTTCCTACATTGCCCCCCGAGCGGGCACACGTTTGCTTCCCAGCCATGCTTTTTCTGGACGTATCGTGTGGTTGCCTGTAGATTCGCACCCATGAGGGATGGCTACGAACGGGGTGTTCGGACACTGATCGGCATTTCGATCGTCCTGGCGCTCGGTGCCGCTTCGGTTGGCTGCGAAACTGGCGTGGTGCTCGGGGCAGCCTGTCGACGAGACGATGAATGCATCACGGGGGTGTGCGTGGGGGGCCTGTGCCGCCCCCCGCTGCAACTCGGCACGAGCGTGGACGCAGGGGGGATCCCGCCGGAAGCGTCGACGCAGGACGCGGTGGAGGAAGGGGCGCCGGACGCGGAGCCGGATGCCGAGGTGGACGCCGAGCCCGACACCGGTCCGGACGCGGAACCCGACGCGCCGGAGGACGCGCCGGAGGAAGCAGCACCGGACGCGGAGCCCGACGCTCCCGAGGAGGCGGCCACGGATGCGTGAGCGTGTGGCGCGGGGGGACTGCACGCGCCTGCGCGGTGCGGGCGCGCGCGTTCGTCGGCGGACTTGACCAATGGCGTCGTTCCCATCGTGGTCGGGAGGGAACGGCGTGGCAGCTCGGAACGAATCGACCGGGAGGAGAACGACGGTGCGGCGTCAACGGATGACACGGGCCACACTGGCCTTCATCGCAGGGCTCGGAGTGTTGTTCTCGAGTGCCCCTGCCTGGGGTGACGCGCGAACGGAAGCTCGCGCCTACTTCCGCAAGGGCATGACGATGATCTCCAACGGCGAGTACGGGCCGGGGATCGATGCGCTCAAGCGAGCGTACGAGACGCTTCCGCACCCGAACGTGCTTTACAACATTGCCCGCGCGTACGGCGAGATGGGCGACCTCGAGAACGCGATCACGTACTATAAGCGGTACGCGGAGACGAACCCGCCGGACAAGGACGAGGTCGTCGCGGTGGTCGCGGCCCTGGAGGCGCGCCTCGATCGGCAGCGCGCAGCGCTGGCTGCAGCCGCGGAGAAGTCGCCGGCTCCTGGCGCGACCGGCCCCGCAGCTCCCGCTGGCGCGACTGGTCCCGCCGGCCCGGCCGGCGCCACGGCTCCGGAGGGGCCCACCGGTCCATCGGGCCCGGCAGGCCCAGGACCTGTCGGACCAACCGGGCCGGCTCTGCCAGGCGTACCGGAGGCGCCGCTGCCCACTGTCAAGCTCGGCGCACCCCCGACCGAAGACGTCTACGAAGAGGCAACGGTGTCCGCCTCCCGCGGCGGCGCAACCTCACCGATCGACGCACCCAACTCCATCACGATCATCACCGAGCAGGACATCCGTCTGTCGGGCATGACCAAGCTGGGCGACCTGCTCCGGCGCGTGGCCGGGATCGACGTCATGGACCAGTCCAACGGTTACGTCGACCTGTCCATGCGCGGCTTCAACCAGCGCCTCGCCAACAAGCTCCTCGTGCTCATCGACGGCCGCAACGTCGGCCTCGACTTCTTCGGATCGACCTTCTACGAGTCTTTCCCGATCGACGTCGACCAGATCGACCGCATCGAGGTCGTGCGAGGTCCGGGATCGGCGCTCTATGGTGCAGACGCATTCGCGGGCGTCATCAACATCATCACCAAGGCCCCGGGTACGGGGAAGAACTTTGCCAAGATGGGGCTCGGCCCGCGCAACGAGGGCTATGGATCGCTGCGCGTGACAGGCCGCAACGAAAACCTGGCCTACCGCATGTCGGCCGGATACACGCGCCTGAGCCGCTGGAGCCGTACGGTTGATGAGAAGCGAAGAATCGACCTGCAGACCATCGAGCCCGACCAGAACCTCGGTGCGGAGAACGTTCGCATCGACTTCCAGTCCCAGCGCCGGATCGCCAAGAACGTGAACCTCGGCATCTCCGGTGGCTACTCCGATTCCTTTAGCGACTTCTACGCCATCGGCGTGTTTCGTGGCTTCCAGATGTACGAGCGCACGGGCTATGCCATGGTCAACTTCCAGGCCCACCAGTTCTCCCTGCGCAGCTACTACAACCTGGCGCGCATCCGCAGCAACCACTTCACGACCAACTACCTCGGCCAGTCGCTCTATGGCGGCACGCTGGCCATCGACGCCATCGACACGGAGGCGGTGTTCGCCGACCGGTTCGACACCGGTTCGCTCAAGCACGCCATCAACCTGGGCATCAACCACCGATACCGATTCGTCCAATCGACCTTCACGGACACGAACCCCGAGAACTTCGTCGGCTTCTTCGGTCAGGAAGGCATCAAGGTCGCGCCGCAGCTCGAGTTCGTCGCTTCGGCTCGTCTCGACTACCTGCCCTACACCAGGAAGTGGGAGCCATCCCCGCGCATCTCGGCGCTCGTCCACCCCTCCGAGCGCTCCACGATCCGCGCGTCGTTCTCCACCGCGTTCCGTAAGCCCACCTCCCTCGAAGGCTACATGAAGCTGGGCGTGCAGTCGTCCAGCGGGGCGATCGAGGCGATCAACGATGCGTCTCGATCCAAGGTCAAGCCGGAACGGATCCTGACCGCCGAGCTCGGCTACATCAACCAGGATCTCGACTGGCTCGCGCTCGACACCGCGCTCTACTACAACCGCGTGTCGGACCTGGTGGTGCTCGCCCCCAACCGCTACATCACGCCTTCGGACGTGCAGCGAGGCGACCCCGTCTGGGACAACAACACGGGTCGGTACATCGCCGCGTTCTCGTCGTTCGCCAACCAGTGCGCGGCGTTCAACGTGCTCGGCGGCGAGATCGGCGCCCGCGTGTTCCCCGCCGAAGGTCTCGACATCTTCGCCAACTATGCGAACAACAACGTGTCGGCCGACCGCCCTGCCGGATGCGACATCCCCGATGACCAGCGCACCTCCAAGCACAAGATCAACGCCGGCGTCCAGGTCCGCAGCAAGCCCGGCATCGACGGCGAAGTCTCGGTCAACTACGTCTCCTCGCAGGTCTGGTCCGAACGCGTGCTCGACCCCGCCAGCGGCGACGTCGTGTACCGGGACTTCCCGCTCGACGACTACCTGCTGCTCAACGCGCGCGTCGGATACCGCTTCTTCGAGGACCGCGCGGAAGTCAGCGCCATGGGATTCAACCTTCTGAACAAGGAGCACCAGGAGCACCCGTTTACGCAGTACGTCGGACGGCGCTTCATGGCGTTCGCTCAGTACAATTTCTAGGGGTAGAACCATGCTGATGCACACTCGCTCCCTGCTGCTCGGTCTGACCGCCGTCTTGCTCACCGGCGCCTGCGTGGATCCCCCCTTCAAGCCCATCGAGAATGAGTACCCACCCAAGGGTGTGATGCGCGGGACCGTGACCTACTCGGGACCCATGCCCTGCTCCGAACAGGGCCACATCGTCGGCAACGTCCAGATCCTCGTCTTCAACGTCAACCTCCTGCCCCCGCCCGACGGGCTCGGCTTGTCGGCCCATCGCATCACCGCGGTCCCGGGAGACGTGCTCTTCGCCGATGCGGCGCCGTCCATACCCGTCAACCCCGACGGCTCGCGAGCATGTCCGCCTGCCGGCACGACGGTGACCGCGACCGCGACCTTCGAGGTCGGTCCGATCGACCCGGGCGTCTACCAGGTGCGCGCCTTCTTCGACTACGACGGTGACTTCAGTCCCGCATTCAAGATGCGCAACATGGTCACTAGGGGCGACGTAGGCGGCGGCGCCATCGCCAACATCACCCAGGTTCTGCAGGGCAAGGAGAGCGTCCGCTACCAGGAAATCCCCATTGGTGTCCTGCGCGACGGTGTTTGGACAATCCCCGACGAGGGATTCGTCGCCTCCAACGTGGGCGTGACGATCTCCGGCGCCGCGGTCATCCCCACCCAGAGGCCGTACTTCCACGTCTCTGCGATGCAGTACCCCAAGACTTCCCCGGAGGACACGCTCCCCGCGCCCATCGCGAACCCGCTCGTTCCGGAGGATCCCTCGCAGCCCGATCCCATCCTGATCCCGGCGGACTACCACATCGCCGACGCCAACAAGGCCACCATCCACGAGTACCTCTTCAAGATGTCGGTCCAGGGAGGCATGCCGGGCATCGAGAACGACGCCGCGGTCAAGGAGCCGTTCCTGTTCCACACCGCGACGCCTGGCGAGCTGTTCCTGTCGAGCTACGACGCCGACCACAACGGCGTCATTAACGGCAACGACCACATCACCGGCAGCACGGTCCGGTCCATCGGTCCCATCGTCAGCTTCACCAAGCTCGACCGCGCGCGCGACCCCGACAACCTGTGGAGGATTTCCCAAGCGACTCCTCGTGTCCTGTCCTCCGGCATCACCGTCGAGTCCGGCGACACGCTGCTCGTCGCGCTCGGCAAAAGCTTCTGTGAAACGCCCGACCCGAACGAGAAGAACAAGACGTGCACGAGCAACGCCGACTGCACGCTCGCGACCTGCGACCCGCAAACTCATCTCTGCTCCGGCTGCAAGCCGAAAGACAAGCTCGTCGACGCCTTCGACGTGTACATCCGCCCGAGCGCGGTGTGTCTCGCGGATGCGTCGAATCCCTCCAGCGCGACCGTGATTGTGACGCCATTCCTCAAGGACATGACCAGCGCGCAGAAGGACATCATCGACCAGGAAGCGACCATCAACGACATTGCGGTCCAGCTCCGCCGCGACGCTGCCCAAACCACCATTGCCGAGCATTGCCTCCCCCCCGGGTACTACGCGATCAACGTGATTTATCCGTCGACCGGCCAGGCGTGGACCCTGCCCAACGAGTCCGGCGTCTGCATGCCTGGCGAGCAGTACAGCCTGGTCAATGGTCTGCCTGTCTGCGGCGTTCGCGCCAAGCTCTCGTCGCAATTCCTGTACGTGCGCTTCGGCGACGCCAAGGATCCCGCCTACTGCAACGCGAAGCGCAAGGGGCGCAACGAGCCCGATCCGTATCGCGACACCTGCCTGACGCCTGAGGAGCGTGAGAAGTACCTCGAGGGTACTCTCTGGGGTGGACCCCCCAATCCATTGCCCTGAGCCGTCGTCCCGTCAGGTTGCCAACTCATTTCCATCCGGCCGGGTCGCTTGCGCGACTCCTCCCCGCGCGCCGATCATGGTGCCGATGTCGTGCACGACGCGCGCGGCTCGGAAGAAAGCCACCGACGCGAATCCGTGGGCGAACGCGGTCACCCACGGCGGCGTCTCGTGCGTGTAGTAGGTCCAGCACTCGCGCGTGGTTCCCCAGTATTCGAGGAACCATCCGAGCGCCGTGCCCATCACGAAGAGGGTGACATCGCGACGCGCGGTGCGCGTGCTGATCGTCACGCCCAGCATGATGCCGAGCACCACGTGCGACGACGTGATGTGCCACGAAGGCGTCATGAAGCGGAGCATGAAGCCAATGAACACGGGCAGGCCGAGCCATGCCACGCGCCAGAGCCACGTCATGCCCGCGGGAAACGCGCGGTGCATCACGTAGGCGAGCCGCTCAGTGGCGAGCGCCGCAACGGGCCATGCCGGGATGATCCACAACGGCGGACGTTCGTTCGTGAAGTACGTCCACAGCTCGGTGGTCGTGCCCCACCACTCGATGAGGAAGCCACCGCACGCCCCGACGACGATCAGCACGAGGTCACGGCGAAGCCGGAAACGCCACGACAGCGCCAGCGTCATGAACAGCCACAGGCCGGCCAGAAGAGCGTCGAAGGGCTGGTTCAGGTCCACCAGGTCCCACCAGCCGAGGGCGACCGCGATGGCGACGATCACGACGCCCAGCACAGGGACTAGGCTCCAGCGCGTGAAGCCGCTCTTGACGAATTGCCGCAGATGAATGCGCGACTGCCAGAACGGTACATGCTGGCCCTGCGATTCATCCATGATCGTGGCCTGTCGGAGCGGGTCGGCGACCATTCAGCCCGTTGTACGAGAACGCGCGGCGCGCCGGTCCAGGAGCAGCAGGATCGCCGGAAGCAGCAGCACAGCCGTCGCGAGGCAGGTGATCTCGCCCAGCACCGCCACGACGCCGAACGAGAAAAGCGCCTGGCTCTTCGCCATCAGCAGCGACGAGTACCCGATGATCGTGGTCAGCGAGCACATCCCGACCGCCCCGCCGGTCGACCTGATCGCTCCGATCACGTCGCGGCCACCGTCGAGGCGATACCGCGACATGACGTTGACGGCATAGTCCACGCCGATGCCGAAGGTGATGGGGAAGCCGATGAAGTTGGCGAAGTTCAGCCGGATGTCGAACAGCATCGTGCCCCACACCATCCACAGCACGCCGACGATCAGCGACGCGAACACCAGGAGCGTTTCGCGGCGGAACCGAAATGCGCCTACGATGAGGGCGATGACGCCGCCGATGGCGACGAGCGTGGCCAGGGGGCCATCGCGCAGCATCGATGTGGTGATGTCCGCCGAGATCAGCGTCTGACCAGCGATACGTGGCACACGGCCATCGGGCCCGGGGAATCTCGCGGCGATGGAGCGAAGCTCGGCGGCCATCTGCACCAGCTTCATGCCTTGCCAGGTTTCCTTCGCGAGCTTGGGATACAGCAGCACGGCCTTGTCGATCGTGCCGTCGTGCTCGCGCATGGCGGTCACGAAGCTCGCAGGCAGATCCTCGGGGCGAACGGGCCGGAGTCGGTCGTCACCGAGCATGCGGTCGACCAGCGCGCGCTTGTCCTGCGGGATCTCGGCCCGAATCTTCGGCGTGAGCGTCTTGCGGATCGCCTGCGCCTCCCGGATCTTTTCCGCCTGCTGCTGGGGCAGAACAGTATCCACGTCGCTGATCGAGGCGATGATCTCCGACAGCGGCGGGCGGTCCTTGGCTTCGCGCAGCGTTGCGGCCATCGCCCGCGCCTGACCGGGCGAGTCCGTCATCACCACCAGAGGGGTGAGATAGCGCCCGAGCACGGCGTCCATGCGTCTTCCCCAGTACCCCTCGCCGGTCTGCCAGGTGTCGCGGCGGCGCATCTTCGAGTAGTCGGTCTCGAGCCGATCGCGTCCGAAGCCGCGGCTGCCGATGATCGCGGCGATGGTCACGATCGACCCGACGATCACGACGAGCCCGGGCTTGGCGGAGACGATGCGGGCGACCCAGCCGGTGAAGCTGAAGTGGCGGTGGTGGATGGGGCGTGGCGCTGCCGACGGTTTGCTGTCGAGCCAGGCGAGCAGCGGCGGGACCAGGAGGAATGTCGTGGCCCAGCACACGAGCATGCCCATTCCGCCGATCACGCCGAACTGCCAGAACCCGCGGAACTGGGTGACCATCAGCGATCCATAGGCGATGCCGGCGGCGGCGGCGGCGGTGACCGTGCCCACGCGCGTGGAATGAACCGCCCAGGCGAGCGCCTCGCCTACGTCCGCTCCGTTGCGCCGCTCTTCGAGGTAGCGGGCGACCAGGATGATGGCGAAGTTGATGCCGTTGCCCACGATGATCGAGCCGAGGAACGCGGTGTTGGAGTTGAGCTCAAGCACGCGGAACGGCGGGACGCCCGCGAGGGTGAAGGAGTACGACGTCGACAGCAGCAGAGGCACGATGATCGCGGGCACGGCCCGCCACCAACGGAAGTAGACGACGAGCGTCAGGATCACCAAGGCGATGATCACGACGCTCGAAAACGTCAGGTCGGTGACGAGGGCGGAGAGCTCCTCGACGCGGATGGCCGGGTCGCCCGTGAAAGCGTATTGCATCCCTGGTGCGTAGTTCGCGGGGAACCCCAGGTCGCGGGCGTCGGCGCGGATGCGGTCGAGGAGCTTGCGCGCTTGCTCAGATCCGGTCGAGTAGCCGCGGATCTCTACGAGCAGCACGGTGGCGTGCTCTTTCTCGCTGGAGAAGCGGCCGTTCGGAAAACGATTGCCCGTCGGCGCCTTTTCCTTGTACCGCTTCTCGATGTCGGAGAAGTCCAGCGCTGGCGCCGGCTCGTCGTCGAGGTCCGCACCCATGGCGCGGGTGGCCTCCCAGTCGCGACGGGCCTCGATGCGCTTGCGCACTTCGACGAGATCGTCGAGGTTGGCGTACAGTGGCGCGTGGTCTTCGAGGAACGCGCGCTCCTCGCTGATGCCGGTCCGCACGGCGGCGACTTGGTCGGGCGGATAGGCCCGAATGCGCTCGGCGAGATCGTCGGCGAAGCGTTCGGCGGCGGGCAGGTTCTCCGCGGTTCCGGCGTCGATCACGACCCCGAGGAATTGGATGCCGGGCATGCGGGCGCGCAGCTCCTGAAGCGCTGCGACGCTGGGCGCGGACTGGGGCAACAGCAGCTCGAGCTCGCTGCGCAGGCCGATGTACAGGCGGGCAGTCCGCCAGAACGTGAACACCGCGAGCAAGAGCGCGGCCAGCCACAGCCAGCGGCCGTGACGCAGCACCCACCGGACGTAGGCTCGGGTGCGTTTCGAAGGGGGGCTTGGAGAGGCGGACACGGATCATACCTCGACGCGGTGCAGGTGCAGCGACGCGCCAGAGTACGTCGCACGCCTCCATGTGCAAGCGCGATGTGCGTGCGAAGGCAGGGGCTGGCCGGAGCTCATCCGCGTATTAGCTTCAAACCCTCTTCAGACACCTGCACGGTGGCGAAGTCGTAGTCCGCGTCGGTCACGCCGCGCCGTGTGACCTTGACGAGACCGCGGGCTTCCAGCTCCCGGACCGCTGAGCAGATCTGCACCGTGTCCACCGGCACCTCCGTCGTCGAAGCGAAGATCCGCTCCAGCACCTCGTTGCCGTCGAACGAACGCCAAGCGTCGCGCGCGATCGCGCGAAGGACAGTCACCGCTTCCATCGAGAGCTGAGCCATGGCCGAACGCCTGCTTGCGGCACTATCATAGCGGCGCAAACCCGTTCTTGCTATGGCGTCCCGGCGGCCACGGACGCATCCGACGATGACCCTGCCCATTCAGAGAAAGCGACGACCTCAGGTCACCGTGATCGGCAACTCGCATGCCTCCCCGGAGGCTGCCGCCGTCGCCGAAGACGTCGGTCGGCTGTTGGGCCGCCTCGGGTGCGTCGTCATCTCTGGCGGCGGCACCGGAGTCATGGAAGCGGTGTCCCGAGGCGCTTCCCAGACAGGTGCGCTGACCATCGGCATTCTCCCCGGTGACCAACTCGCCCACGGCAACCCCTGGCTCGATGTCGTCATTCCAACCGGCATCGGTTACGCCCGGAACTCGGCCAATGTGCTGGCCGCCGACGTCGTCATCGCCATCGGCGGGTCGTCCGGCACGCTCAGCGAGATCGCCTACGCATGGTTGTACGACAAGCCTGTCATCGCGTGGGCCGGGGTCGGCGGCTGGTCCGAGCGATTGGCCGGCGATCAGCTCGATGATCGGCGTGCCGATCGCATCGAGCGTGTCGCGACGTTGGCAGACCTCGAGGGTCTGCTGCGACGGCTGCTGCCGCAGCTCAATCATCACGAAGCATGACCGTGGACGAGCCGAGATCGCTTCCAGGGCGCGTGGACGTCGCAATCGTCGGCGCAGGGCCGGCTGGCATCGCCACCGCGGCGTCTCTGGTGCACCGCGATCCTGCCTGGGCCGATCGCCTCGTCGTGCTCGAACGAGCCCGGTTCCCCCGTGACAAGGTCTGCGCCGGTGGCCTGGGTGCACGTGCCGACCGTGTCCTGGCCATGCTCGGCCTGCACGCGGACGTGCCCTCGGCGCCCATCTATGGCATGTGCCTGCGCCTTCCGCCCGGAACGCGGACAGTCCGTGCCGATCAGCCCATCGGACGCGTCGTGCGCCGCTTCGAGTTCGATCGAGCGCTGGTCAGATCCCTCGCTGATCGCGGCGTGAGGGTCGTGGAAGACGCCGCTGTGCAGTCCCTGCACCGAGAGGGGCGTGACACGCGGCTCGTGACCAGCCGGGGCGAGGTGATCGCGCGGGTGGTGGTCGGCGCCGACGGCGTGGGTAGCGTGGTGCGCAGAGCGATGGGGCTTCCGCACGGCGAGCTTCGTGCGCAGGCAGTGGAGGTCGACACGGAGGGTACCGATCGCGACGAGCCGAGGGACACGCTTGTGTTCGAGTCCATGGACCGCGCGCTGACCGGCTACTGCTGGCACTTTCCCACGGTTGTGGACGGCGTCCAGAAGGTATGCCGCGGGGCGTACGTGTTGCTGCGAGGCCCGCGCTCACCCGATGCGGCGCAAGTTCTCGACGCCCACCTGCGTGCGCGCGGCCTGGATCCGCGGGCACATCGTCGTCGCCGCTACGCCGAGCGTGGCTACGTGCGTGCTGCGCGGCTTTCGCAACAGGGATGGATGCTGGTTGGCGAGGCCGCGGGGATCGACCCCGTCGCGGGAGAAGGCATCCCCCAGGCGATCATGTACGGCGAGCTGGCGGGACGGTACCTCCACGAGCAGTTCAGGCGAGGTGACCAGAGGCTGGACGACTGGAGCGGCCGGGTGGCCTCGGCGTTCTTCGGCAAGGATCTTCGCTTCCGCGCGCGGATGGTGGACATGTTCTATGGCCGCGATCGTCCGTGGCTCGAGCGCATGCTCGTCGAGCGACCGTGGTTTCTGCGGTGTGGCGTGGAGTACTTCGCAGGGCGGCGTGTGCCACGTCTGTGGTTGGTCCGGCTGGCCTGGTTCGCCATCCGGCTGTGGCTCGGTGCACGTCTATCCCGATAAGGATAGCTACGTCTACGGCGACGTGGGCGCCTCCGTGGTCAGGTGCACGTTCGCGTCGGGGATGGTGTTGAGCTCGAACACGGCGCGGTTGGCCGGGTCCGCGGTCTCCATCTTGGTCATCGGCACCACGGTCCATGCACTCTTGGTGCGGTGGGTGCGCGCGTCTTGCTCGACGCGCTCGACCGCGAGGTTCGCGGAGTCTTTTCCTGCGGGAAGCGGGAGCTTGAGCACGAAGGGATCTCCAGCGGTGGGCAAAGGTTGGGAAGGGCTCTCCTGGCCGACCACGTACTCGCGCTCGGGAACCTGCGCCCGCAGCTCGTAGACCTCGCCGAGCCTGCCCTTGTAGCCGCGGTTTTTCTTGTTGACCCAGAAGATGATGTTGCGCGCCTCGTTGATGGCGCCGGACGGGATGCGAAGCTCGGCGCCCGTGGCGCTGATGCGGAAGATGCCACCACCCCACGCGATCGTGGTGGGCTGTGTCTGATCCGAGTAGACCGTGAGGGGCGCGCCGCTGCCGCGCGGCTTCTTGGCCTCCGCGTCGGGCGTACCGGCATCCTGAGGTTCAGTCTTGGGTTCCTCCTGGCTGCTCGCGGGCGGCGGCGCGGTCTCGGCGGGCTTCGGGGCCGCCGTGGGCGCGGGTTCGGGCTCCACAGGCTTGGGCGTTCCGCCTCCACAAGCAAACACCACCATCATCGCCAACGCGGGCGCACCATATCCGAGTAGCTTCTTCATCGCTTGCCTCCTCGCAGCTCGATCCGGTCGAATTGCGGGCTACCGGAACGCAGGTCAGGCACCCTGCGCCACCTGCGCCCCTTCGCGAAGGTTTCGTCAGCACGCGCCCCATGCCTTTCGACACGCGGCATCATCCGAGTCAATACGATTGCACACCCCTTTGCGCAAGGCGAATGTACGTCACGACGCCGCGGTGATACCCAGGTTGCGTCGCATCCTATCGAGCGGGGGGGAGGTGTCGGGCGCGAAAGCCTCGCCCGTCAGCACCTCATAGATCTCGATGTACCGCCGCGCCGCCTCGATCCGAACTTCATCGGGAATCGCTGGAATCGGTCCGTCACCGGTGAACCCCTGCCCGGCGAGCCAGCGACGCACATACTCCTTGTCGAACGACTGGGGCTGCTCGCCCCGCTCGAACCGCTCCCTGTAGGAGTCCGCATACCAGTACCTCGACGAATCCGGTGTGTGGATCTCGTCAATGACCACGATCCGGCCATCGGCTGTCTTGCCGAACTCGTATTTGGTATCCACCAGAATCAAGCCGCGGTCCGCGCACACTTGCTGCCCAAACGCAAAGAGCGCCATCGCGATCTCCGCTGCGCGGTCGAAGTCCGCCGCCGCGATGTGCCCCATCCGCAGGATCTCCTCCCGCGAGGCGGACACGTCGTGATCGCCGTGGAGTGCCTTGGTGCTGGGTGTGAGAATCGGCGCAGGGAGCTTCTCATTGTAGCGCAGGCCGTCGGGCAGACGATGGCCGCAGAACGTACGGACGCCGCTTTTGTAGTGCGTCCAGATGCTCGTGGATGTCACGCCCGTGACGTATGCCCGTACGACCATTTCCACGGGTAGCGGCGTGCACTCGCGCACCACCATCACGTTCGGATCGGGAACCTCGATGACGTGGTTCGGGGCGACGTCCGTGGTGCGATCGAACCACCATCGCGCGATTTGATTGAGCACCTGTCCCTTGAAGGGCAGCGTGCCGAGCACCCGGTCGAAGGCGCTGATGCGGTCGGTCACGATGATGTACCTGCGACCGTCCGCGGTGGTGTAGTTGTCGCGAACTTTCCCCTCGTACTTCGTCCCGAGGACATCGAAGTCCGTGCGCTCGATCGTCGATCGCAGCGCATCGCGCAGTATCTGTTCCGAAACGTTCGTCGCGATGGTCATGCGGCCGACACTACCGGAGGGCTTGCGCCCCGGCAACGGGCGTCAGCCGGTGCGGCGCTCGATCTCGCGCCGGAAGCGTCGTAGTGGCCAGAGCAATGCCACGATGAGGATCGTCATCGCGGAGACCGGGAGCCTGCCTCCGCGCCGGCGCGCGGGTGAGACGGCGCAGTCCGACCCTCCTGAGCTGCTGCCTCCCCCGCTGCAACCGCTGCTCCCGCTGCCCGAGCCGCTGCCGGAGCAACCGTCGCCGCCGCTCGACGACGAGTCGCCCGAGCACGCGGACTGTTCGCCGCCCGAGGAGTCCCCGCCGCACGAGTCCCCGCCGCTCGACGACGAATCGCCGCCGCAGGCCGAATCGCCGTCTCCCGACGAGTCGCCGCCGCACCCCGAGCCCTTGTCGCTCGACGATGACGAATCGCCGCCGCACGCCGTGTCGCCATCGGATGACGACGACGACGATGAGTCTCCGCCGCACGAGTCTGCGGAGGATTCGTCGGGCGTCGAGCTGGTCGAATCGCCCCAGCACGACGTTTCCACGTACACGTCGGTGGTCGTGCCGTCGTCGTACGACGGGTCATCAGGGCCTGGTTGGTAAGGGTTGACGCTTCCGCCGCCGCCGGGAACGCTTCCGCCACCCGGTCCCTGCGGGGGTGCACCGCCATCGGTCCCAGCCGGCGAGCCGCCCGATCCGCCGGAGCCGGCGTCCACCTCGCAGCCGGCACTATCCCAATCGGGACAGGACAGCACGGGGAGCAGCGGCAAGCCTGGCTCCACCTGGAACGGCTCGGCCGCGCGCGATTGCCACGCACCGAGGCGCCCCGTCCACCGCGTCAGCCATATCTTCGACGGCACCATGCCCGAGAACGCGACGGCGAAGTCGTCCGCCGCGATCCCGCATCGCAGGTCCGCGGGGTCGATCTCGCCTGCGGCCGGCTGCTCCACGCATGGGCCGGCGTCGGCGTCGGTGATGACGGCCAGAGCGCCTGGCGCGCATGCCGTTGCCACGCGCGACGACGATGCGTCCATCGACGCTAGGCGCATCACGCAGGGAGCCGCGTCCTGGGGCGCATCGCCATAGGCCGACGCGCGGGTGAAGTAGGTCGACGCCACCGAGGGCACCGAAGCGGTCCCCTGGGCAAACGAGAGCGTCGACAGAAGCAGGGAATGCGCCGCAGCTTCCAGCACCCAGGCGTGGTCGTCATGGTCGGCAAGAGCGGCGGACCAGAGGTCGACGTAGTTCGTGGCGTGCGCCGACGGCACGAGGCGCCAGGCGAGATCCTGCGTTGGGACGGTGAGCCAGGGCCAACCCACGGGCGTGGCTCTGCCCTCGGCGAGCATCCACACGAACGATCGCACCGAGGTGCCGCCGGCCTTCGACAGCAGCAGCGGCACATGCAGACCAGCGGCCGGCCCGGTCACCCGGATCGTCCGCAACACGGTTTCGCCCGGCGCGGGATCGAACGGGATGCTCACGAACCGATAGCCCGCGACGTCCAGATCGGCGAGCACGGAGACCTGGTCGAACGACATGTCGAGCCCTGCCCCCTGCGCCCAGAGCACCAGCTCGGAAAACGTTCGAATCGAAACCGGCCCGCTCGGCGACAGAGAGACCGTGTGGTTCGCGTCTCCGATCGTTTCGAAGGCGTTGGCGGCCGGTGTCGTGTGGTCCTTGCACGAAGGAGGATCCGCGGCCGGCCGCAGAACTCGGGGGTTCGTCGCCTCGCGCAACGCTTCGAACCAAGCGTCGGACGCCGTGTCCACCATGGATCCCGGTGCAGCGGGGACAACGACGAAGACCTGGTCCGAGGCGCCGTACAGGCGGGCGCCGAACCACAAGGTCGAGCGGTTCGGACCGGCCGCGTAGGCCACCTGCAGCTCGCGCATCTCCGCGGTGTCCGCGGGAGACGGCAGCACCGCCGTCTGCGCTGTCGCGGTGGCCGCGCCGACCGTCAGCGCAAGGCCGAGCAGAGCACCCAGCGCGCGCGTCCTGCATCGTTGCATGCGGTTCATCCTACGCAACCGGCGTGCCGTGCCTACCGGAGTCCGTACCAGCCCGCAGCCCGCCCACAGAAGCTCACGGCGCAAGGACGGTCCCGCTGAGGCCACGAGTCGCCGCCGGCGCGCAGGTTGCGACCACGACTCGAAGCGGATCTCGGGTGTCAACGCGCGGTCACGCGTGTGAGAACGACGGTGGACTTCTACTTGCGAAGGGAGGTGAAAAACGATCCCGTGGACCGGCGCACGAGCAGAAGCGCTCCACCATCCTGCAGAGCCTTGCCCACCTGCTCCGTGGACGGCAGGGACACTCCATCGGCCTGGATGATGAAATCCCCGGGCAGGAGCCCCGCGCGATCAGCGTACGATCCAGGGTCGACCCGCACCACCTGAGCGACCATGGGCACGCGGCCGTCCGGGCCGGCGACGCCAGCGGGCACGTCTCGCAAGCTCAGGCCCAGCGTCGGGCTGGCTTGCGCCACCTGCTGCATGGGCAACGGCGGGGGCGGCGGTTCGTTGCGACTGGTGAGCAGCACCTCGGTCACATACTTCTGGCCTCCCCGCGTGACTTCCAGCTTCACCTTCTCCCCCACGTCATGGGCCAGCACCTCACGCATCAGATCCTGTGCATCGCGCACCGCACGCCCGCCCACGCTGTGGATGATGTCCCCCGCCTGCAGATGCGCCTGATGCGCCGGCCCGCCCTGCGCCACCTGATTGACCAGCGCCCCGGAGCCCGCAGCTACCTTGATCTCCGACGCCAGCTCCGGGGTGACGTCCTGCACGCCCAGGCCGATCCACGCGCGCTGGACACGCCCCGTGCGCACGATCTGCTCGACCACGCGCTTCGCCATGTTCGACGGCACCGCGAAGCCGATCCCCTGTCCGCGTCCGACCATCATCGTGTTCACCCCGATGACTTGACCGTCGAGATTGACCAGCGGACCGCCCGAGTTGCCCGGATTGATGCTGGCGTCGGTCTGCAGGTAGTCTTCGACCGCATTGACCCCGAGCCCGCCACGGCCTTTTGCACTGAGCACACCTGTCGTCACCGTGTGACCCAACCCGAACGGCGAGCCTACGGCGAGCACCCACTCGCCAACCCTCGCCTGATCGCTGTCCGCCAGGCGTGCCGGCTGCAACCCGGTCGCCTGGACCTTCACCACCGCCAGGTCCGTCGCCGGATCGCGCCCGACACACGTCGCAGGCAGCAACCGGCCGTCGGCCAGACGCACGCTGATCGCGAGCGCGCCGTCGATGACGTGGTTGTTGGTCAGGATGTGGCCGTCACGGGATATGACGATACCCGAGCCGAGCCCGCGACGGACCGGTTCGTAGCCCTCGAGCCCCTTGAACCAACGGGAGGCGGATTGGGAGGAGTCGCGCACGGCAACGTCGAGCTGCACGACGCTTGGGCCGACTTGCTCGGCTACGTTGGCGAACAAGCTGGCAAAGCGTTTGACCTCGGAAGACTGCGCCGCAGGCTCCTGGGAGCGGGCGACCGCTGGAGTCATCGGGGAGGCGAGCGCCGTCGCCAGGAGCATGCGCGAGACGAAGGTTCTGCTGTTCACGTGTCCTCCGAAAGAAGGGGGTTGTCAGGCCAGTGCTCCCACACCGAGGCCGTGTCGTCGAGCGTGACGGACATCAGGCAGAGACCTTGCGGCGGGGCGGTCATGCCGAGGTCCGACCGACGGCCCGAACGGATGGCCTGTGCGATGCGCCCGGATGGAAGCCGTCCACGCGCCACATCCACCAGGGTGCCGACCAAGATCCGCACCATGTTGTGGAGGAAGGCATTGCCGTGGACGTCGACGTGCACGACCCGCGGGTCTTGCAATGCGCGTGCTATGTCGATCGACAGGATGGTTCGGGTGGTAGACGTGCGCTCGTCGGAGGAGGAACGGAAGGCCGCGAAGTCGTGGGTTCCGACGGCATCGGCCGCTTCCCGCCTCGCGGCGTCCAGGTCGAGGGTGACGGGGAGGCGCCAGCAGTAGGGATCGGCGAAAGGGTCGCGTCGCACGTCTTGCAAGAGCGTGTATCGGTAGTGCTTGTGTGCAACGTGATGACGGGGGTCGAAGCCGGGCGGCACGCGGGCTGCCCAGCGGGGCGCGACTTGGGGAGGCAGATGGGAAGACAGGCCGAGAACCCAGCCGCGGGGTGGAATGTCTTTGCCGGTGTCGAACGCCACGAGCTGTCCGCGGGCGTGCACACCAGCGTCCGTCCTGCTCGCGCCGCGAAGCTCGGTCACGCGGGGATCCATCGCCTGGATCGCACCCAGCAGCTCGCCTGCCACGGTTCGAGCCGCGCGCTGACGGGCAAAGCCGTGGAACCCGGCCCCGTCGTAGGCAACCCTCAACAGCACTCCGTGAACGGACAACGGCACAGTTACGTCAGGTTCAAGTATCGGCCGGATCGAATCAAGGGGATACCGTCGAGGTCCACGTCCATGCCGCTGCTGGTCAGCACGAGCTGCGCCCGGGCGTCCCACGATGCGCGGGTCTGGTCGGCGAGGGTGGAACCCAGCGCGATGTGCAGGCCCGGCATGGCCTGATCGCAGACCACCTCGCCGATCGCCTCGGTGATCCCCACGTTCGTTCCGAGGCTGAACAACCCCACGCGGTCCAGGTCCCGCGCACCACGCATCCACCCGGCCACCTCGCGGGCGAGGCTGTCGTTGCCACCGCGAACGGACCGGACGACGCCGTGATCGATCTCCAGGAGCAGGGGCGCGTCACGCAGCAGACCTGCCCGTGCGCCGAAGGCTTCGCTGACCGATGCGTTGCACACGAAGGTGCCATGGACGTCACCTGGCGCGGTGACGATCTCGCCGGTGGGAAGGTTCTCCCAGCGTCCAGGCCGGATGACCCCGCTGTGCTCCAACCAGACGTGCGCCGGTGCGCAACGCACCTGGAGGGATGCGCCGTCCGGGCCGCGCACCGAGAACACGGAGGTGGGACGCGTGCGCGCGCGAACCATGGCGGCCACCTGCGCGATGCGCCGCGGGTCGGTGGTCATGCCCGTGAGCATGGTGCGCTTGGTGACGCCGACCATGTGGGCGTGCCGCAGGCGCATGCGTTGGATCCACGACAGCAGGTCGCGACGCATCTCGCCCTCGCCTGGCTCGAAGCCCGCGATGAACACGCTGGCCTGACAGCTCGCGAGACCGGACTGGATGGTGGGGTGCAACGATGCATGGGGGCGGTCGGCGACGTCTTCGAGCAGCAGGACGCTACCGACGGCACCGCGCTCGGAGACGGCGTCAAGCAGGGCGTTGGCGAGGTCGGTGCGGGAACGGTCATGCACGATGAGCACGGTTTCGCCGGGGACGACGCCGAGGGCACCGTCGACGACGCGCTTGGCTGCTTCGACGAGGGAGAAGTCGACAGCCTGGAGGCGCCAGGAGGAAGACTTCCGGGTGCGTGGCGGGGGCGAGCTGGGCACGTAGAAACGTTAGCGTAACCGGACGGCGGTGCACAGGCGCGGCAGGAGGCGACGGGAACGAGGATCGCCCCGAACGTGGCAGGTAAGAGTTGACGAAGGCGGCGGTGGATGACAAGAGCAGGGGACCGGCGCACGAGTGGCGGAACTGGCAGACGCACCGGATTTAGGTTCCGGCGCCGCAAGGCATGCGGGTTCGACTCCCGCCTCGTGCACTTGGTCCGATCGTTGGCGACCTCCTTGTTCGGGGCTTGCGGTGTTGCAGTGCATGGAGGGGCTGGAGGACGCGTGCGCGTGACGGCTGGGCACCCGGCGCCGCCCAGTGGATGTCGCCGCGGCCGTGGCGTGTCGTTCCGCCGGGCTCAAGGCGTCCCGGGACAAAGTTCTGGCAAGGTGCAAGCGGAAAAATACTACAACAAATGCTGCCGGTCACACTCCCGCAGCCGCCCTGAAGATACTGAGAACGGGATTCCAAGCCGGCGTCTCCCTCGCGGCAGAGGCCCTTGCAAGGCACGCCGTTGCAGCAAGCCGTATCCTACCAAGAGCCCGAAGCTTCGGGCGCGCATCAGTTGTCGGTCAAGGCGGCTTCCGGTATTGCGAGCGTGACGAATGTGGCGCGGAGGTCATGGGCGCGAATCCGCATGCCGTTGTCTTTGGTGTCGAAGACCTTCTCTCATATCGCCCCCGAAGCGGCACGTGCGGGGCGCAAGTCGTTGGCGTCGTGGTCCACGTGGAGGGGCTGGGGCTGGCTGCGCTTGCGTGACCGGGAACGAGCCTCCGAGGGAAACACCCGGGGGTCGGACGGACAGATACGACGCCACCGACGCATGGCCTTTGCCGTGCCAGGCTCGATCTCCCAGGAAGCACCTCGCCGGTCTTGGCCTTGTCAGGCACGATATGGCCGGTACCGTCGTGCAAATCCAGGGTAAGTTTCGACGACTCCAGCGTTGCGGCGTTGGTCTTGCGCGAGCCCTCATGCGCGAAGAACCCGATGAACAGACGCTTGAAGAGCGGTATCTCGATGAAGCTCAGGAACGCCCCGCTTTACGCAACCAGCCAACCCCAGGAGTGCGGGGGCCTCGGGGGGCGCTTAGGTGCTGATGGTGATCGACGTGAATACGCGCGAGGTTCTCGGGCTCAGCGCGTGCCTTAGCCGGCCGCTCGATCGAAAACGCGATCGCGGCTATTCCGGACTTGACACGAGCTAAACGTACGCGGAAAGATTGGACGCGGAGAGAACATGCACCTACCCTTTTATCGGAAACTTGCATCGTTCGTCTTGGCATTACTTCTTGTCGCGACGTCAGCGTATTCCACCGTAAACTGGTGTTCGGGGTACTCGTCCATGCGTTGGCCCGACATGCGCATTGGCGCGATGCTCGACGGAACCGCGCGCAAGCCCTTCGTCACCAGAACGCTTGTCCCAAGTGTGTTCAAGACCGTCGCCACGTACGCGGAGCGGCCCCTATCTCCCTTGCGCCAAGTTCTTATGCGCTTCGACGAGACGAAGCGCATCATCGAGGGGGGTTCGATCGGTCGAATCGCATCGGCTCGGAAAACCGCGCTGTCGTCTACCTGACGATGGTCTGGCTATCCTTGGTGTTCCTGGGTGTCGGTATCGTCACTTTCCTACGCGCTCTGGGTCACAGGTCTTTGGCGCCTTGGGCAATCGCGATCCTGGCTGTCGCTCTTTGGCCGCTTCTCAAGTGCGACGAACGGAACATGTACTTCATGTACGACCCGTTTACCCCGACCATCATGCTTTGGACCTTCTATGCCCAGCCCTTTCAAGGTGACTCCGTGTGAGAACCTGCCAAAGCTGGGCTGCGGCGTCACGAACTTGTGAGAACGGAAGCCTGTGGCGCCCGTGCCGTGTTGAAACCAAGTGGCTAGCGCTCATGCCGG